>Ga0209407_1004422_pt1 | contig 11492 bp, 7 predicted proteins | sample AD_JPNHG3_MetaG_FD_184410 | JGI IMG/M metagenome (GOLD analysis project Ga0209407, IMG submission 184410) | Active sludge microbial communities of municipal wastewater-treating anaerobic digesters from Japan - AD_JPNHG3_MetaG (SPAdes) (version 2) | ecosystem: Engineered > Bioreactor > Anaerobic >... | reverse complement strand
ACCGGCGGCCAGCCGATTATTATGTGGCCATAGCTATGATCCGCCAGGATTTGCCCAGGCCGGAGGAGATTGGGGCTGAGGCTGCTTCCCGGACTTTAAGCCTTCTCGGGGCAAAGAAAATTAAAACAGAGACGTTGCCGATTATCATTGAAAACCGGGTCGTTGGCCAGGTAACCAGTGGACTCCTCCAGGCAATGTCCGGGCGTAGCATCCAGCAGAAGCAGTCTTTTTTAGCGGACAAAAAGGGCCAGAAAGTGGGGAGCGAGAAGCTAACTCTTATCGATGATCCTTTTATTCCTGGCGGTCTGGGCAGTCGGACCTTTGATGACCAGGGTATAGCTGCCAAAAAGATGGTCATGATTGAAGCTGGAGTGCTCAGGGAGTTTTACGTAGATTGGTATTATGGACGGAAGCTCGGTTGGGAGCCAACAACCGGAAGCCCATCTAACCTGGTTATTCCGGCCGGAAAGCGCTCGGTCAAAGAGATTATGAAAGACCTGGGCCGGGGGATTTTTGTGACCGGGTTTATCGGAGGGAACTCCAACTCTACGACCGGGGATTTCTCGATTGGTATCATCGGACAGTTTTTCGAAAAAGGGGAGATCGTTCATCCGGTCTCGGAAATGAATATTGCTGATAACCATTTGAAATTCTGGCCGAGGCTGGTCGAAGCAGCCAATGATCCCTATCCTTATTCCCAGATGCGGTTTCCCAGCCTGGTGTTTAGCGACGTGGTGGTCTCCGGCCTCTAACGAAGTGGATGGGGCAAAGTTAGAGCTGATAAGTTTGCCTGATGATGAGGAACGGCGGGAGGGGTATTGTCTATCGATTAGTCTCAAAAGTTGGGGTCAGTAAAGCAAAGAAGGTTTATCAAAACAATTTCCTTAGAATTATTTTCTAGATTATATTAAGCGATAGAATAGGCGATAGATTAGATTAGAATAAAATAGCAGTAATGGAAACCACCTCATTTTTTGAAGAACAGAGCAAACGGCAGTGGCAGACTCTGTTTTTTGTTTTGTTGGGAATTATCTGGATGACCATCATGGGATTTCTCATGGTGATCGTCAATGTTGATTTCCTGCAAGATGTCATGGATTTGGAAGGTCTTGGGTATATCAACATCAGAAGTGCTTCTATCTGGGGAATGGTTGCGGCCGTTTCTTTATGGGTGCTTATAACTATTATCTTATATCTTTCATCTCAGTCAGTAATCCCGGGTATCGTCGGGGCGAAGCGGGCAGGTGGCGATGACCTGAAGGTGCTGGCGGCCCTCGGCGATGAAATGGCCCTGGCCTGTGGTGAAAGTTTTTCTCCATCGAGCTTTTATGTGCTTGACTCGCCTGCCCAGAATGCCATGGCCTGCGGTCGGTCCTTAAAGAAAGGCAGCATCGTTGTTACCAGAGGCTTACTCGATAAATTATCTCGCGAGGAGCTTCAGGCAGTCATCGCTCATGAAATGGCGCATCTTAAGAACGGGGACAGCTGGTATACGGTTCAGGCCGTAGGTTTTGTCTGGGCTGTTTTAACAGCCGGCATAGCTGCCGGCCTGGCTGTTTTTCTGGCCCTGGCGATTTTATCTTTAGTTGGGTGGATTATAAGTAAATTCGGGGAAGAAGCCGAAGGCGCCGGTGGCTGCCTGGTGGCCATTATTGGGCTGGTGCTATTGTTTTATGGTCTCTTTCTGGTTGGGATTTATGTCCTGCTCGTTGGCCTGGTGCTGATAATAGTTTCTATTGGAGTTAAGGCAGCCTCGAGTTCGGTTTCTAAGGCACGGGAATTTCTGGCTGATGCCTGTTCTGCCCAGTGGACGAGAAACCCCCTGGCTCTGGCTTCTGCGCTGGCTAAGATTGAGAGTGGCCCGGCCCTTGGGGGATTGGCCATCTCAACATTAAGGCCGCTGTGGCTTGGCGGGCAAACAGTGGCGGCTGAAGGTTTTGGCGGTAAGATTATTAATTTCCTTTACAAAACCCACCCTCCCCTGGATGTCAGGCTCGAAAGATTGAGGGCGATGGCTGGCTCCACGGCGGTTACTGATGGCCGCTGGCTACTTGACCTTAAAGTGAGCTTCTGGTCGAAGGCGAAAACCTGGCTGCTGGTCTTTCTGGCGACTGTCCTGGCGGCAGGTATCTCCCTCGGAATCTGGCGCCTGTGTGATTCCCGAGGAGCGAGTTATCAGAAGGCTCAGATTAAACCACCTGAAGCACAAGTTCAGGTCAAAGAAGTGCAAGAAGAAAAAATAATTTATGGTGTCATTAATAAGCCCGTGGTCAATGTCAGGCAGGCACCAGATTTAAAAGCTCCGGTCCTCTTTCAATTATCGCAAGGCTCGGTGGTGAAAATTACGGGGCGGCAGGCTGGCTGGTATGCGGTCGAATGGGAAGCGGCGGGGCAGGTGAGGAAAGGCTGGGTTGCCGACTGGCTTATAACCATTAAATCTAATCAGGTGGGGAAATGAAGCAGGCAAAAATGCTACAAATATCAACGAAGGCGAGTAGAAACATTTTTTTAGGAGAGGAATCTATTTTAAGGTTTGAATTTCAGAGTAAGAGTCAAAATAATTTTAATTGACTTTTAGGTCATGCATTGTCAGCTATTTTGTTTGACACACACCAAATCAAAATTTTATTATAATGGCAAATGGGAGATGGCAAGCTTTTTTCTGGAAGGGTGAGGATATGCTCGATTCGCGAAAATATCATTCTGCTGGTGTTTATCCAATAAACATTGGAGAAGGAGGAAAAGATGGAAAATAAATTTTTTACTTTCATTAAGCCCTACCTGTCTTTTATTGACCAGGGCCATTTCTTCCGTCGGCCATTCAGTTGGCTCTATGGCCTGCTAGCTATATTCAATTTGATTTTTCCTTTGTATATCTTATTCTCCAAGACTATAGTCTTCAGAGCCTCCTTCGAGGTTGTTCTAGCCTTTTTGCTGGTATGGGTAGTACTTGCTTTTGCTGGCTGGATAGGCTTTCAGATCTGGTGGGATAGAATGATGAAATTGGCAGTAGATTCTTCAACAGGAGACGAATTCGTGGCTACCCCCATATTTTCTCATTTCATCCAAACCTTAGGTGAGTGGTTTGGAACACTCTTTGCTATAGTGGGATTTGCTGGGCTATTGATTTCGATGATTTTATTAGGAAATGATGCTTATTGGTTTTTAAAACTAATTGGACTTCGTTTTCCTGTATTAGGTTGGACTGGCATATTCCTGTTGCCCATTATAGGTTATCTGATTGTAATCTTAACCAGGTTTCTGGCAGAACAATTCAGAGCCTTAGCTGCCATTGCTAATAACACCAGGAAAATGAAAACTGAGTTATAAAAGTTTTTAGATTTTGGGATGGACCTGAAAGACAAAAAGGATTGACTGAGGCAAAAATTTATTAGTAGAATATAAACATTCTGGTAGGAGGAAGGCATGGCAGACATTTTTGGCAAATTTTATAACGATGCTTCAAAGACGGTTAAGAAGGTTAAAACCAAGTCGGAAATATTTGCTGAATCTGTGAAGATAAAAAACCAGATTAAGTCAATAGCAGAAGAGAGAGATCTTCTCTTTCAAGAGCTCGGTAGAATGACCCATATATCTCTTCAAAATAACACGTTAAGCGATGAACGGCTGGCAGAACTAAGAGCAAAGAGCAATGAAATAAAAGCTAAAGAAGACAAAATTGCTGAACTCAGGCAGATGCTTAACGATCTTGAGCTTAAAGAAGCCTCGAAAATTAAGGGCAAAAATGCCACAGGGAAATGTCCTAAATGTGGAGCAATCGTCTATGAGGGATATAAATTCTGTGAAACATGTGGATTTGACCTACAAACATCTGAGAGTGCTGACAGCAGCAAGGAAAGGAATTAATTAAGGGAGGAGGGCAAAAATGTTTTGCTCAAAATGCGGTCGGGAAATTCCAGAAAGGTCTAAGTTTTGCTCTTACTGTGGGGCGGAATTGGCAAGTGAGGCTAAGGAACTTATTCCAAAGGGGCATGGATGGTCAAAGACTATTATTATCCCATTAATAGTTATTGTCGGGATATTACTCTGTGCTTTTGCTTTCTTTAAGCTAATAAAACCAGCAGTGAGTTCAAAGGGCCAAAAGGAAGAACTTGCCACTCTTATTCCATATAGAGCTGGTGATAAATGGGGGTATTGTGATTGGAATAAGAAATTGGTAATAAAGCCAACTTATGAGATTGCTGATTGTTTCAGAGAAGATCTGGCACGAGTGCTACTCAATAAGAAATGGGGCTTCATAGACAGAAAGGGAAGGATGGTCATCGAGCCAATTTATGATGATGCCTATGGGTTCACAGAAGGACTTGCAGCAGTGGAACTTAATGATAAATGGGGCTATATAGATAAAAAAGGGAGGATGGTTATTGAGCCAGTTTATCATGGAACCTATGGGTTCAATGAAGGACTTGCTGCAGTGGAACTTAATGATAAATGGGGCTATATAGATAAAAAAGGGAGGATGGTTATTGAGCCAATTTATGATCGAACCATTGAGTTCAATGAAGGACTTGCTGCAGTGGAACTTAATGATAAATGGGGCTATATAGATAAAAAAGGGAGGATGGTTATTGAGCCAGTTTATCATGGAACCTATGGGTTCAATGAAGGACTTGCTGCAGTGGAACTTAATGATAAATGGGGCTTTATAGACACAAAAGGGAGGATGGTCATCGAGCCAATTTGTGATTTTGCCATTGACTTCAGAGAAGGACTTGCAGCAGTAGCACTTAACTATAAATTTGGCTATATAGATAAAAAAGGGGAGATTGCCATTGAGCCAGTCTATGATTGGACCCTTGACTTCACAGAAGGACTTGGGCGTGTTGGACTTAATGATAAATGGGGCTTCATAGACAGAAAGGGGAGGATGGTCATCGAGCCAATTTATGATGATGTCTCTGGCTTCACAGAAGGACTTGCTGCAGTGGAACTTAATGATAAATGGGGCTATATAGATAAAAAGGGGAGGATGGTCATCGAGCCAATTTATGATACAGCCCGTGGGTTCAATGAAGGACTTGCAGTAGTGGAACTCAATGGAAAATTGGGCTATATAGATAAAAAAGGGACTCAATATTGGGAAGATTAGCACCCATATATATCCTCAAAGGTTGACTTGAGTTGACACTAAGAATAGACAGGTATTCAAATTACCTCGATGAACAAAGTTATGAGAAAGCTAAAAAGATTGCGATAGATAGGAAGCTTATCAGGAGGGAACTCAATTTAATAAAGTTAGCTGACTTTCTTCAAAATGCCTTAAAGGCCTTCTTTATCAATGACTCTGGGGGACAGAATTTTTCAAATTAAACTCGGAGCACAGCTAAGAGTTTATTTTTTCTTAAGCCAAATCTTGCCTTCGTTATCAACGATTTGTTCGCCAACTATACGGGCTTCTGCTGTGATCCCACTTGTAAGGATTAGCCTAAGTTTATCATCTTTAACTTGCCAGGTTCCTGAGAAACCCATACCATCCTCTTTACAGTAAAAAGTGCCATCTTTATTGATTTCCAAGATATCGGCTGGGTCCCCAGGACTGTAATAATTTCCCACAACACCAGAACCACCACAATAGATCGTTATCAAAGGCAAAATTAATAATAGTGGCAGCATTAAATTCGTTTTATATCCTTTGTGCGACACTGGAAAAGCCCTCCTTTTTATTCTCTTCATACCTTTTTCTTAATAATTTTATGCATTATATTAAGGTAATGTCAAGGCCGCGAAGGCTGTTCAGCCAAAAGTGTGGTGCAAAATATAGGGAAATGTGGTAGGAACTCCTTGAAACAAAATAAGTTAGGAAAGGAGTTGACCTACCACAATGACCATTCAAAATTTTATAGTTAATTTATTTGAATTACAAGGCCGCGAATTGCGTCATTTAAAATCTACACGAAACTGATTCGTTGCTTCATGAGAGAATCTACACGAAAATGTTTTGCCTTCTGGCTAAGGATGAAGCTAAATTCAGGGATAAGATTTATAATGGTCTATCTTATTCAGACCAAAAGTAGTCGCAAAATAAGGTGTGTTTCCTTAGAATATAGCAGGAGGAAACACAGATGAAAAAACGGAAGACTTATGATGACCAGTTCAAAGCCAGGGCCACCCTGGCCTTAAAGGCGGCTTCATACTGTCATCTTTTCATACTGGCCATTTTACCATACCTCCTATTGAGTTATGGCAGGCCATTTCTCACCCTATTGCTTTGTCTAATTTTTGGGGAGTATTACACGCATTACATATGGAAAGAAGGCACAACTTATAACCATGAAAAGCATTTCGTAGCTTTGACTCAACAGCTAGTTATGAGATTAATCCACTAAGTAAGGAAAAAAATGATAAACCAGCAACAATTCATATACCCTTGACATAGCAGGTTTAACCTAAATGAAAAAATCTCTTGACAAGCAATTTAATCAATGTTACTAAAAGCATTAAAGAGTTTAGGATATGAGGAGATGGGTTCTTTCAACTAAAAAGGTTTTATTATTATTATCAGCGATTTATTTCTTATCATTATATTCTTATTCTATAGAAGTAATTCCGATACAAAGATGGTATAGCAAAAAAGCGGGAATACATTCGTTTGATTTATCAGCAGAATCAAATAGTAGACTCATTACTAATGGCTACGAAAAAGAAACAGCACCGCCTGATTTATATGATAGTCCATTTTTTTATTTATATAAATCGCCCCTTACGGGAACAATTCCAGTCTATGAAGTCTATTCAAGTATAATCGATCAAAAAAGGCTAGTTACTGATAAAGATGAATTAAATGATTTCCTTTCTTCTGGGTGCGTAACCTATAAAATTATTGGTTATATTTATAAAAATAAAGTCGAAGGGGCGACAGAAATATTTTATATCACAAACCCTCAAAATGGAGATGTCATTTATACGACCAGCAAGCTTGAAAAAGATTATTATATAAAGTTTAAAGGATGGACCCAAAATAAGAGCTTGGGTTATACTCAATCTTTTTCATCGATAGGCACTGGAATACTTTCTTCGAATGTGATCAAGCTCACAGAAGATGAGTTAAGATGTTTAAAAGTTAATTTTGTCCGGCCGAATCTATTAATATTTGAAAATGCCGATTCTAAAATAAAATCTATTAGGCCCGGTAATATCTTATATGCTGAAAAGAGCTCCGTTTTCCCATTTGGAATCCTCAATAAAGTTGTCTGCATAGATGATTCTAACGGAATGAGAGCTATCCAAATTGAAAAAGCAAATATTGAAGATGCGTTTGAAGAATTACATCTATACGTTGATGATAGGCCCTTAATTTTCGACAAGTCTATCATCGATAGGTTTGCCCGGGGGAAAATAGATTATTTTCTTAGAACGGAAAAAAAGTTTCCAAAAAACAAAAAAAATGTTGGAAACCAATATTACGCTGATAATAAATCCTTGGAGGTTGAATATATAAGATATAGGGATCTGCTTAATAACCTAAATAATCAAAGCACAACTTACCAGGGTTTTATTAACTATTATGGTTCGACTGGAAATGTAGTCGTTTTTGAAAAAGAGAATTTTGAATTAAGCTCGAATTTATCTATAGATATCAAAATAACGCTAAATGCAAATATCTCTTTTATTTTCGATTTTGATAGACATAAGGGTACGTTAGAGACTATGTTTTCTTTAAATCCGGAAGAGGAAGTGTTAATAAACTTAATTACTTCAGGTCAAATTTCATCTGGGGAAGAAATTAAATTGATATCTTTGCCTATTCCGTTGAGCGGTTTTGGCATTCCGATAAATCCTACGATTTCGCTTTTTGCCGGATACGAAGCTAACGCATCAATAATTTCCAAATTGGGGATAATCCAAAAAGGAGAAATTGATTACGGATTCGACTATAATAGAACATTGCCTGGTTCTTTTTACTCATGGTGTAAACCATATATTTCCTTTGATTCAGGAATGAGCAACCCGAGTATCAATGCATCTGTTATGGTTTACCTGAAACCCCAATTGGAAATTAATATTGGTTTGCCTGATCTTATAGGGGAATCACTGGGTATAGGAATATATGGGAATCTTAAGACATATTTGCAAGCTCGCGATGAATATAATAACATAGGCATTTATGCGGGCCTTACGCCAGCGGTGGGTTTTGGCATTAATTTTCCAATCTATGAGCTCGGCCTTCAACACAAAAAAACCTTTGATAGCATAGAAAAATATATTTGGGGCACACAAAGCGAATTAGATATTATCGATTTAAAAATTAACGATGGGTCACCTATTACGACGAATAAAATTATCACAATAAATACTAAATGCAATAAGTGTCCCCTTTACATAATGATAAGCGAGAATAAAGACTTCTCTAGCAGCATCTGGCAACCTTATTCTGAAAACGTCCAATACACTTTATCAGGGAAAAATGGATTTAAAACAATTTACATTAAAGTAAAGAACGAGACACATGAATCTCCTGTTAAGAGTGCTACTATAAAGCTATCTCAGCTAAGTGATTATGCTCCGACGCTCTGGACAAATACGTCGTCGGGAATTCAGGGGACTACATTTTTATTTAAAGGGTCAAACTTTACTCCTGGGTATACCGTTGAGTTTCATGTGAAGCAGCCTGACAATATGGAATTACCACCTTTAATTTTAACCAACGATATTGATGACTCTGGTAATTTACAATACTCTTATATGATTTCTTGCGGAAGTCGAATAGGAACATATGGTTTTTGGGCCATTGATAGTTATACAGGTAAAAAAAGCAACGAGCTTTCGTTAGAAATTAAACAAAACCCTGACTGTAATATATTAAGGATAGATTCTATAATTCCAAATCACGCAACGCGTGGCCAAGATATAAGCTTTCTATTGAATGGAACTGGATTTAATGAAAACTTTATTGCCAAATTGATCGACGAAAAGGGCATAGAATATGATATTCTCCAAACAGAATATCTTAGTTCAGAATCTATTAAAATAAGTACATTTCTACCACCAGGTGCTGCGGCTACACTTTGCGTAAAAATAATTAATCCAGATGGCAAACAAGCTAGCATAAATTTTACGGGTTTAGCTGATCCACTTGCTAAGCCTAATATCACTACGGTAAAGCCGAATCCTGTTATAGGATCGAATAGCCCCCAAGATTTTACAATTTTAGGATATGATTTTTCTCCTGGTGCAAGTGTAACATTACGAGATCTTCGTACTGGTGAAGTTTTTCCTAACCGTTCTGTTGTCTTTTTTAGTAGCAATACAATAATAATCAAGCCTATCTTTACAACCATTTCTTCAGAATGGACTGTAGAAGTAATAAATCCAGGTGGAATCTCTTCAGGAGAATTTCAGTTCCAAGTAGTTTCTCCCTCTTCTGCAGTACAGGTTACGGGCATCTATCCAAATCCAATAAAAGGGTCTAATACTCTACAGACCGTAAGAATATACGGCAATGGTTTTGTCTCTGGGTCAAAGGTTATCTGGAAAGATAATTTTGGTGATACCTATTCGGGGAGGGCTCCGACCGCTGTAAGCGGTAACCAAGTTACTATTAGCGCCATTTTTGGGACCGATCCTGGTAATTGGACTGTGCAGGTAGTTAACCCTGACGGTGCCAAGTCTAATGAGTATTCATTTAGCGTATATGCTCCGTTACCCGTAATAGACACTTTGAGCCAGAGTAGTGCCACAGCCGGTAGTACGAGTTTTACCCTTAAAGTGAACGGTAGTACCTTTCACAGAGGATCCATAGTACGTTGGAATGGTTCGGATAGGAATACTTCTCCGGTATTAGATTCAGCCAATAAAACTATTGGGCTAAACGCGACAATTTCTTCTTCTGATATTGCAATGCCTGGAACTGCCTCAATTACTGTTTTTAGCCCAGGCCCAGGAGGAGGATTATCTCAACCTAAATCATTTAGCATAACCTCTACAGCCAAATCTGATCTTATTATTCAGGGTTTTACGGTTAGTCCGACGAGTGGGGCACCGGGTTCGAGTGCTACAGTAAGTTTTACCATTAAAAATCAAGGGAGTGGGGTTGCCAATGCTTCTACTACAAACATAAGGATAAACACTTCTTCAGCTGATGTAACAACAAGTGATTATTTACTAGACACTATAAATGTTCCAAGCGTACCTGCTGGAGGCACTTACAGTGTGAATCGGTCTGTTACTATTCCTAGTAATCGGCCATCTGGGGCCAATTACATATGGGTCATCCTGGATGTGAACAGCACGGCCAATCAGAGTAATGAGACAAATGACAAGGCATATGTAGTTTTTACAGTAACCTCTACAGCCAAATCTGATCTTATTATTCAGGGTTTTACGGTTAGTCCGACGAGTGGGGCGCCGGGTTCGAGTGCTACAGTAAGTTTTACGATTAAAAATCAAGGGAGTGGGGTTGCCAATGCTTCTACTACAAACATAAGGATAAACACTTCTTCAGCTGATGTAACAACAAGTGATTATTTACTAGACACTATAAATGTTCCAAGCGTACCTGCTGGAGGCACTTACAGTGTGAATCGGTCTGTTACTATTCCTAGTAATCGGCCATCTGGGGCCAATTACATATGGGTCATCCTGGATGTGAACAGCACGGCCAATCAGAGTAACGAGACAAATGACAAGGCATATGTAGTTTTTACAGTAACCTCTACAGCCAAATCTGATCTTATTATTCAGGGTTTTACGGTTAGTCCGACGAGTGGGGCACCGGGTTCGAGTGCTACAGTAAGTTTTACGATTAAAAATCAAGGGAGTGGGGTTGCCAATGCTTCTACTACAAACATAAGGATAAACACTTCTTCAGCTGATGTAACAACAAGTGATTATTTACTAGACACTATAAATGTTCCAAGCGTACCTGCTGGAGGCACTTACAGTGTGAATCGGTCTGTTACTATTCCTAGTAATCGGCCATCTGGGGCCAATTACATATGGGTCATCCTGGATGTGAACAGCACGGCCAATCAGAGTAACGAGACAAATGACAAGGCATATGTAGTTTTTACAGTAACCTCTACAGCCAAATCTGATCTTATTATTCAGGGTTTTACGGTTAGTCCGACGAGTGGGGCACCGGGTTCGAGTGCTACAGTAAGTTTTACCATTAAAAATCAAGGGAGTGGGGTTGCCAATGCTTCTACTACAAACATAAGGATAAACACTTCTTCAGCTGATGTAACAACAAGTGATTATTTACTAGACACTATAAATGTTCCAAGCGTACCTGCTGGAGGCACTTACAGTGTGAATCGGTCTGTTACTATTCCTAGTAATCGGCCATCTGGGGCCAATTACATATGGGTCATCCTGGATGTGAACAGCACGGCCAATCAGAGTAACGAGACAAATGACAAGGCATATGTAGTTTTTACAGTAACCTCTACAGCCAAATCTGATCTTATTATTCAGGGTTTTACGGTTAGTCCGACGAGTGGGGCACCGGGTTCGAGTGCTACAGTAAGTTTTAC
>Ga0209407_1004412_pt1 | contig 11504 bp, 7 predicted proteins | sample AD_JPNHG3_MetaG_FD_184410 | JGI IMG/M metagenome (GOLD analysis project Ga0209407, IMG submission 184410) | Active sludge microbial communities of municipal wastewater-treating anaerobic digesters from Japan - AD_JPNHG3_MetaG (SPAdes) (version 2) | ecosystem: Engineered > Bioreactor > Anaerobic >... | reverse complement strand
GCCGCCCTGGGCCGTCATGGCCATGATCATCCTGATCTACCTCGTCCTGGGCTGCCTCATGGACTCGCTGGCCATGATCATGCTGACGATCCCCATCTTCTTCCCCGTCATCACCTCTCTCGGGTTCGACCCGATCTGGTTCGGCGTGATCATCGTGCTCGTCACCGGGATGGGCGTCATCACGCCGCCCGTGGGGATCAACGCCTACGTGGTGGCGGGCGTGGCCCGCGACGTCCCCCTGCACACCATCTTCCGGGGAGCAATCAGGCTGCTGGCCGCGCAGGTCGTCACGGCCGCCCTGCTCATCGTCTTCCCGCAGATCGCCCTGTGGCTGCCGCAGCTCATGCACTGAGCCGCCGCGATCCGCGCTTGCGTCCCGAGACGGATGCACTACAATGATGCCGGCCCGTTGCGGCGGTTATCCGCCGCAGGCGGTCACGGAAGGAATCGGGGATGTTTTTTCTGGACGACATCGTCATCATCATCGGGCTGTCGGCCGTGGTGCTCTACCTGTGCCACCGGCTCGAGCTGCCCGCCATCGTGGGCTACCTGCTCACGGGCCTGCTGACCGGTCCCTACGGGTTCAGGCTCGTCGGCAACCTCGAGGCCGTCACGATGCTGGCCGAGATCGGCGTCGTGGCCCTGCTCTTCACGATCGGCCTGGAGTTTTCCTTCCGGAACCTCGTGCAGCTGCGCCGCACGGCCCTGCTGGGCGGGACCCTGCAGGTCCTGCTCACCCTGCTGGTGGCCGCGGCCATCTCCCACGGCCTCGGACGGCCCGCGGGGCAGTCGATCTTCATCGGCTTCCTGACGGCCCTGAGCAGCACCGCCATCGTCATGAAGCTCCTGCAGGACCGCGCCGAGGTGGAGACGCCCCACGGCGGCAGCGCGCTGGGCATCCTCATCTACCAGGACCTCATCGTCGTCCCCATGATGCTGCTGCTCCCCTTTCTCGGGGGAGGCGCCGCAGGAAGCACCGACGACCTGCTGCTCCTGCTGGGCAAGGAGATCGGCGTCATCCTGGCCCTCGTCGTTGCGGCCAAGTGGGTCGTCCCCTGGACCCTGTTTCAGGTCACGCGGACGGGCAGCCGCGAGCTCTTCCTGCTCACGATCGTGATGATCGGCCTGGCCGTGGCGTGGCTCACCCACGTCGCGGGGCTCTCGCTGGCCGTCGGGGCCTTCCTGGCGGGCCTCGTCATTTCCGAGTCCGAGTACAGCCACCAGGCCATGGGCAACGTCATCCCCTTCCGCGACATCTTCGCGAGCTTCTTCTTCGTCTCCATCGGCATGCTCCTCGATGTCCGTTTCCTCGCCGAGCACCCGGTCTACGTCTTCCTGCTGGCCGCCGGGATCATGCTCGTCAAGAGCATCGCCGCCGCCACGGCGGTCCTGTTCGTGGGGCTTCCGATCCGCGTGGCCGCCCTGGCGGGCCTCTGCCTCGGGCAGATCGGCGAGTTCTCCTTCATCCTCGCCGAGGCGGGCAGGAAGTACGGCCTGCTCACGCAGGCGATCAACCAAGAATTCCTGGCCTACTCCGTCCTGACGATGATGGCGACGCCGTTTCTGTTCCGCGTCTCGCACCCGGTCGCCGACGCCGTGTCCCGGCTGCCGCTCCCGCGGCGACTGAAGCGCGGCAGCATGCCGATGGCGGGCGGGAAACGCGTGCACGAGAAGGACCACCTGGTGATCGTCGGCTTCGGCGTCTACGGCCAGAACATCGCCCGCGCCGCCCGCGAGGCGAAGATCCCCTACGCGGTCCTGGACATGAACGCGGACCTGGTCCGCGCATACCGGCAGCAAGACGAGCCGATCCACTACGGCGACGCGACACACGAGGCCATCCTGCAGCACGTCAACATCCGCCAGGCCCGGATCCTGGTGATCGTCATCAGCGACGCCGCAGCCGCGCGCCGCATCACCGACCTGGCGCGCAGCCTCAACGACAGGCTCTACATCGTCGTGCGGACGCGGTTCATCCAGGAGATCGGGCCGCTCATGGAGACGGGGGCCGACGAGGTCGTCTCCGAGGAGTTCGAGACCTCCGTGGAGATCTTCAGCCGCATCCTTTCCCGCTACCTCCTGCCCGAGGAAGAGATCCACCGCTTCGTCGAGGAGATCCGCTCCGACGGCTACGCCATGTTCCGGAACCTCTCGAAACACGCCACGTCCTGCCCGCACATCGGGGCCTGCCTGCCGGACATGGACCTGCGCTCGGTCCGCGTCCACGGGGAATCGGCCCTGGCCGGGAAAACCATCGCCGGGGCGGAGCTCGGGAAGGCATTCGGCGTCACCGTCCTGGCCGTCAGGCGCGAGGGGGAGATCATCTCCATCCCGCCGTCGGATCTCGCCCTCCAGCCGGGGGACATTCTCTTCGTCGTCGGCCCGCCTGCGAAGATTGCGGACCTGGAGTCGGCACTCCGGGGTGCGGCCGTGAAGAGCCCTCCGCCGAAACGGAAAAAGGGTTGAAGAGGGCCGGCAAAACCAGTAGACTGAAAACGGGTCCGGGATTCAATCCGGAGGAGCATCGAGATGGTCGGGCCGCCATCTGCCCGCGGGGCAGTGGCGGCCTTGTCGTTTGACCGGCGCCCGCCCGCGGTCCCGGACAGAGGCGCCGGTCGAACACATCATCCCGATCCCGGAAAGAGGCGTCTGCCATGCCGTTCCTCGGGGACATCCTCATCATCATCGGGCTTTCCGCCGTCGTGCTCTACCTGTGCCACCGGGCGGGCATCCCCGTCATTGTCGGCTACCTGCTCACGGGCATCGTCGCGGGCCCCTACGGGTTCCGCCTCGTCGGGAAGATCGAGGCCGTCCGGATCCTGGCCGAGCTGGGCATCGTGGCGCTGCTGTTCACGATCGGCCTGGAATTTTCCTTTCGCAACCTCCTGCAGCTCAGGCGCACCGCCCTGCTGGGAGGGTCCCTCCAGGTTATCCTGACCTTTTTTCTCGCCGCGGCCGTCGCCCAGTTCTTCGGCCAGCCGCCCGGGGAGGCGATCCTCATCGGGTTCCTGACGGCGCTGAGCAGCACCGCCATCGTCATGAAGCTCCTGCAGGACCGCGCCGAGATCGACACCCCGCACGGCACGAGCACCCTGGGCATCCTCATCTTTCAGGATCTGATCGTCGTGCCCATGATGCTCATCCTTCCGCTGCTGGGCGGCGTCATCCACGAAAGCCCGGAATCCATCCTGTGGCTCGTCGCCGAGGAGATCGGGGTGATCCTGCTGATCATCCTCGCCGCGAAGTGGTTCGTGCCCTGGGCCCTGCTCAAGGTCACCCAGACCCGCAGCCGCGAGCTGTTCCTGCTGGCCATCGTCATGATCGGCCTCGCCGTGGCCTGGCTGACCCAGGCGGCGGGGCTCTCGCTCGCCCTGGGTGCGTTCATGGCCGGTCTCGTCATCTCCGAGTCGGAGTACAGCCACCAGGCCCTCGGCAACATCCTGCCCTTCCGGGACGTCTTCACCGGCTTCTTCTTCGTCTCCATCGGCATGCTTCTCGACCTGCGCCATCTCGCCGCAAACCCGGTCGAGATCGCATGGATGACCTCGGGCGTCATCGCCGTCAAGGCCCTGATCGCGACGGCGGCCGCTCTGATCGTCGGGCTGCCCCTCCGGACCGCCCTGCTCGTGGGACTGGCCCTCTGCCAGATCGGGGAGTTTTCCTTCGTCCTGGCCGAGGCGGGAAACAAGTACGCCCTCTTCACGGGGATGCGCTACCAGGAATTCCTCGCCGTCTCGGTGCTCACCATGATGGCCACCCCCTTCATCATGTACGCCTCGCCGCGACTGTCCGAGGCCGTCTCCCGCCTGCCCGTCTCCAGGCGCCTGAAGAGGGGAAGATTCCGCGGGGCGGCCGTGAAGGCGTTCCGCGAAAAGGACCATCTCGTCATCGTCGGCTTCGGCTTCAACGGGCGCAACCTGGCGCGGGCGGCCCGGACCATGGGGATCCCCTACGCCGTCATCGAGATGAACCCCGACGTCGTGATCGAGGAGAGGGCGAAGGGCGAGCCCATCTTCTACGGAGACGCCACCCAGGAGGCCGTCCTGCAGCATGTCAACATCTGCCGCGCCCGGTCCCTGGCCGTCGTGATCAACGACGCGGCGGCCACGCGGCGGATCACGGAGCTTTCCCGGAGGCTCAACCCGAAGGCCTACATCATCGTCCGGACGCGGTTCATCCAAGAGATCCAGCCGCTGAGGGAACTCGGCGCCAACGAGGTCATCCCCGAGGAGTTCGAGACCTCCGTGGAGATCTTCAGCCGCCTGATGGCCACCTACATGCTGCCGAAGGACGAGATCGAGAGGTTCGCCGAGGAGATCCGGGCGGGCGGCTACGAGATGCTGCGAAGCCTGTCGCGCGAGGCGACAGCCTGTCCGGACATCGAGACGTGCCTTCCCGACGTCGAGATCCGCTCGTTCCGCGTCCAGGCCCGCTCCGAGGCCGCGGGGAAGACCCTGGCCGAGACACAGATGCGCAAGAAGTACGGCGTCACCCTGCTGGCCGTCCGGAAAGGGGCCGAGATCACGACCATTCCCGACCCCGACATCCGCCTCGAGGCGCAGGACCTGCTCTTCGTCGTCGGCCAGCCCGACCGGATCGCCCAGGTGGAGGAACTCTTCCGGGAGAAACGGAAATGAACCCTCTCTTCATCGCCGCCGTCGTCCTCGGCGTCTTTTCCCGGTATCTGGGGTATTGCCCGGCGTGCCGGCACTATCGCATCGGCCATCCCGTGGATGCGGGCAAGCCGTGTCTGTGCGACGTCTGCGGCTCGGAACTTGAACCGGTGAAGAAGTGACGGGCTGGCGCGACGCTCAATCGACCTTCCGGAGCACGAGGGCCGTGCGCGTGGGCAGGTAGAGGCTCAGGCGATGGCGGGGGGAGGACGCCGTTCCTTCCGGCTGCGTGAAGTGTACCTGGTCCGGCACGAGACGCCCGTGGCCGCCGTAGACGGCGGCATCGGTGTCGAGGATGTGCTGATATCGGCCCGGCGGGGCATCGATCCGGTAGCCGTCGTACGAGCGGGAGGGATGGAAGTTGAAAACGAGCAGATGCCCCGCCCGCTCGAAGGCGAGGACTTTCGTCTCGTCGTGCGCGTGCAGGAGCCGGGGGTCGCCCGCCCCGAGGAGGTTCGCCCGGCGCGCGAGCGCGATCATGTCGGCGTCGAAACGGGCGAGCTGCCGGTAGCGCAGGGTCTCGTCGTCCGCGAGGCTCCACTGGCGCCGGGCATACTTGTAGGACCAGCCGTTGCCGGCCCTCGGAAAGTCGATCCATTCGGGGTGCCCGAACTCGTTGCCCATGAAGTTCAGGTACCCGTGGCCCGCCGTGGCGAGCGTGACGAGGCGGATCATCTTGTGGAGGGCCACCCCGCGCTCCACGCGGAGGTTCTGCCGGAAGACGCTCATGTCGGTGTACATGTCCGCATCGACCATCCGGAAGATGAGGGTCTTGTCCCCCACGAGGGCCTGGTCGTGCGATTCACAGTAGCTGATCGTCTTTTCGTCCCGCCGGCGGTTGTTGAGCTCATGCCACAGGTGCCCCAGGGGCCATGCCTCGTCGGGGCATTCCTTCAGCAGCCGGATCCACGTGTCGGGCACGCCCATGGCGAAGCGGTAATCGAACCCCGTTCCCCCCTGCTCCGCGGGGACGGCCAGCCCCGGCATTCCGCTCACGTCCTCGGCGATCGTGACGGCGTCGGGCCGCACGTCGTGAACGACCCGGTTCGCCAGGGCCAGGTAGGCCAGGGCATCCTCGTCGACGCTTGCGTCGAAGTAATCGTCGTAGGACAGGAAGGCCTTCCCCAGGCCGTGGTGCAGGTAGAGCATGCTCGTCACGCCGTCGAAGCGGAACCCGTCGAAGCGGAACTCGTCGAGCCAGTAGCGGCAGTTGGAGAGCAGGAAGTGCAGGACCTGGGGCTTGCCGTAGTCGAAACAGCGCGAATCCCAGGCCTCGTGCCGTCCCCGCGCGCCGCGGTGGAAGTACTGGTGCTCCGTGCCGTCGAACCGCCCGAGCCCCTCCACCTCGTTGGACGCGGCGTGCGAGTGGACGAGGTCCATGACGACGCAGAGACCCGCTTCGTGGGCTGCGTCGACGAGCGCCTTGAGGTCCTCGGGCGTGCCGAACCGCGACGAAGCGGCGAAGAAGCTGCTCACCTGGTAGCCGAACGACCCGTAGTAGGGATGCTCCTGGATCGCCATGAGCTGCAGGACGTCGTACCCCGCCCGCACGATCCGGGGAAGGACCTTCTCGGTGAACTCCCGGTAGGTGCCGATCCTCTCCTCCTCTTGGGCCATGCCCACGTGGGCCTCGTAGACGAAGGGCGTCCGCACGGTGCAGCGGAACCCTTCGCGGCGCCATCGATAGACGGCGGGAGGGTCCCAGACCTGGGCGTTGAAGATGAGGGTCTGCGGGTCCTGCACGACGCGCCGGGCCCAGGCGGGGATGCGCTCGCCCTGACCGCCGATCCAGTGCACCCGCAGGCGGTACAGATCGCCGTGGGCCATGGCCGAGGCCGGGAGGCGGATCTCCCAGACGCCCTCGGCCCCGTCGAGCCTCTCCAGGGCAAACCGGGGCGACTCCCGCCAGTCGGTCATCTGCCCCACGAGGCTGACGCGCGTCGCGTTCGGGGCCCACTCGCGCAGGACCCACTCGCCGCCCCGGCGGTGCAGCCCGAAATACTCGTGCCCGCTGGCGAAATCGGCAAGCCGCATCCGCCCCCCCGCGAGCCGCTCCTCCAGGTCGGCCACCCGGCGCAGGCGCCTCCCGAGCGCCTCGCGCCACGGGCCCAGCAACGGGTCTGCGGCGACGAGCCGATCCACAAGCCCTTCGATGCCGCCGGGAGTCGAGTGTCCCGGTCCCGTTTTTCCCGCCATCGTGTGTGCGCCCCTCGCCTGTCGATGCGGCAGGCTGAAGATCCGGCCTGCCTGCATCATACAGAAAATGCCGTTTTGTGCAAGGTTCCGCCGAGTGAGACCTGCACATCCCGGGTTGACAGATGCCCCAATTATTTGTATACGAATTTCAAATACCCGGCAGTCGGAAAGGAGAGATCATGCCAGCGGACAGCCAACTGATGATGGAGGTCAACGCCGCCCTTCGGAAACTCATGCAGCTCGTCCAGACCCGCTCGAAGAGGATCCGCAAGGAGACGGGCATCACGGGACCGCAATTGCTTGCCATGAAAACCCTGGCCGACTCGCCCGGCCTCAGCATCTCGGAACTCGCTCGGCGCATCTACCTGCACCCGGCCACGGTGGTGGGCATCGTCGACCGGCTCGAGGGTCACGGCCTCGTCGACCGCACGCCGTCGAAGAAAGACCGCCGGCAGGTCCAGGTCAGGCTGACCCGCGGCGGCAAGGCCGCCCTTCGCAAGACCCCCCAGGAAGCGCGGGACTCGGTGATCGCGGGGCTCGAGGCCCTTCCGGAAAAAAAGCTCAAGCGCCTCGCCGCGAGCCTTGCGCTGATCGTCCGGGTCCTCGACGCGCACGCAAAAGGCCCCGTTCCCAAGCGCCGCCGCGGCAGGCCGCGCAAGGAGGAATCGGCGCCGAGGAAGCGGCGGGGCAGAAAACCGGCATGATCCCGGCCGCGCCCCCGTCCACAATCCGGTGAACTTCCGCAATGACGGGCCCCGCAATTCCCGCAGGGCGGGAAAAGCGGGCCGAAGAGTCCGAGCGTGGAAAGAAGGCTTCCTCTGGGTTCCGCCTGCCGGAAAGGGGGCCGGTGCTCCTTTCTCGTCTGGGCGCCCGCCGCAAAACGGGTGGAACTGCGCATCCTGCCCCCGGGGGGTCGCATCGTCGCCCTGCGGGCGCTGCGTGACGGGTATCACGGCGCCGTGCTCGACGGCGTCGGGCCGGGTGATCTGTACGTCTACCGCCTCGACGGGCTGATCGAGCGGCCCGACCCCGCCTCGCGATTCCAGCCGCTCGGCCCCTTCGGGCCCTCCCAGGTCACCGATCCGCGCCCGCCGGCAAAAGAGGGCCCGTGGCCCGGCCTCGTACTGCGGGATGCCGTCTTCGCCGAACCCGTCGAAAGTAACCGCTCCTTCGATTCGATCCGTTCCCGCATCGACAGTCTCGTCTCCCTCGGGTTCACCGCCCTCCGGGTCCGGTCGGCGGCCGGCCGGGGCTTTCCGTTTTCCGTTTCGCCCTCTGCGGGAGGGCCGGCCGGGCTGAAACGCCTGGTCGGCGCCTGCCACAGGCGGGGTCTTGCCGTGATGCTTGCCGTCGAGATGTTCGAGCCCGGCACCGTGGGGGACCCCCTCGTGTCCTTCGGCCCCTACTTTGCCGGCCGCGAACGGCGCTTCAATCTCGACGGTGCCCGCAGCGACGAGGTCCGGCGGTATTTCATCGAGTGCGCGATGTCGTGGTTCCGGGAGTACCGGGTCGACATCCTCGACATCGGGTCGGTGGACGGCCTCGCGGACCCTTCCCCCCTGCCCCTCCTGGAGGAGATGGCGCAGGCCGTAAAGGCCGAGGCCCGCCGGGTCGGACGGCCCCTTCACCTCGCTGCGCACAGCGAACGCAACGACCCTCGCCTGGTCCGTCTCCCGGAAGACGGTGGGCTCGGGCTCGACGCGGTGTGGAACCCGGATTTCCCGGAAGCCCTCGATGCCCTCCTGCGGGGCCCCCGCAGGGGCACCGGCAGCGACTTCGGCAGGCTCGGGCACGTCCGGAAGGCCTTCCTGGAGGGCTTTGTCGCCTCGGGCGGCTATTCGCCCTCCCGGCAGCGGCGCCGGGGACGCTCGTCGCGGGCCCTTCCCGGGGAGCGGTTCCTGGTCCGCCTGCAGCCGACCGAAGCAGGAAGGGACAGCCGGCGCGTTCCCGGCGGGGCGGAAGCCCTTCTCGAGGCCTGCCTGCTCCTGTCACCCTGCCCGCCTCTTCTGGCCGTCCATGCGGATGCCCCTGTCGGCGGCGATGCCCGCCGCGCCGCGCTGATCCGGCTGCGGAAGGACCTGCGCGCCAGAGGACTCCTGGACAAGCAGTGCATGGGGGTGCTGGGCTACGAAAGGGAACGGGTCCTGCTCGTGCGGCACTGGAAAGACGACGAAGACCTCATCGTGATCTTTCACTTCGGCACGAAGGCATCGACCGCGGCGCTTCCCGTCGCCGCGGGCGCGTGGGCCCTGCGCTTCGACTCGGCGGACCGCCGGTGGGACGGCCCCGGGAGCGCCCTGCCCGAGCGGCTGCATGGCGACGGCGGCGACGTTCCCCTGCCCCTCGCACCCCTGTCCTGCGCGGTGTACCTGCGCCAACGAGGGGCATGAGCAAACCGGGTTGCTTACGGCTGTCGCTCATGAGCGGAATTCATCCTGCGAATTGACGGTTTTAGACCGCTCTAACGCTCGCTCCACTGCAGACGCAAAAACTCGCCCTGCGGGCTCAAACAGTTTGCGTTGGCGTTTTTCACCAGCCTTCTACACTTGGCCCCGGATCAGCTTGTAGAAGAGGATCACGGCCCCCACCGTCACGGCCGAGTCGGCCACGTTGAAGGCGGGCCAGTGGTACGTGGAGATGTAGAAGTCGAGGAAGTCGATCACCTCGCCGAGGCGGACGCGGTCGATCAGGTTGCCCACCGCGCCGCCGAGGATGAGCGACATCCCGTAGGTCAGCAGGATATCCTCCGTCTTCATTTTCGCGACGTAGTAGACGATGAGGCCCGAGGCGAAGATCGAGACCCCGATGAGGAACAGCGCCCGCACCGTCGGCGAGGCGCCGGCCAGGAAGCCGAAGGCCGCGCCGGGGTTTCGGACGTAGGTGATGTTGAAGAACCCCTGGACGACGGGGATTGACTCGTGCAGGGTCATGTGCGTGTCGATGTAGATCTTGGTGACCTGGTCGAGCACGACGATGACCAGCACCGTCAGGACGAACAGCAGGTAGTTCTTTTTCACGATCGAAATTCCTCAATACAAATCCCCCTCTTTCCCCCTTTATGCAAGGGGGATGAAGGGGGATTTTCTTGCCTTTTGCCCTTAGCCCAGGTTCGCAAGACACCGCGGGCAGATCTTCGGGTGATTCGCGTCGCGCCCCAGCTCCTCGCTGAACACCCAGCAGCGCTGGCACTTCTCGCCGCCGGCCTTCGCCACGGCAACCTTGAGGCCCGGCATCTCGGCGCTCTCGAAGGCATCCTGCAGCGTCCCGCCCCTCTGCACGCGCAGACTGGAGACGATGCACAGCGCCCGCAGGTCCTCCTCGTGCTTCTCCAGGAGGGAGACGAGCTTCTCCGGGCCCGTCACCGACACGGCCGCATCGAGCGGGTGGCCGATGACCTTGCCCTTCCGGGCCGTCTCCATGGCCTTGGAGATCTCGCCGCGCACCGCGATCAGGGTCTTCCAGGTGTCGCCCAGCTTGTCGTCGGCCCACGCGGGATCCGCCTCGGGGAACTGGGTCAGGTGGACGCTCATCGCCTTGCCGTCCCACGCGGGCAGGCTCTGCCACACCTCCTCGGCCGTGAAGGTGAGGATGGGCGCGAGCAGCCTCGTGATGGCCTCGAGGATGAGGAACATGGCGCTCTGGGCGGACCGCCGGCTCTTCGAAGCCTTCCCGGACGTGTAGAGGCGGTCCTTGAGGACGTCGAGGTACAGGGCGCTCAAGTCCACGGTGCAGAAGTTGTACAGTGTGGTGTAGACGATGTGGAACTGGAAGTTCTCGTAGGCCTTCCGCGTCCGCTCGATGACCGCCTGCAGGCGGTACAGGGCCCAGCGGTCGATCTCCTCCATCTCGGCGTAGGCCATCCGGTCCTTCTTCGGATCAAAGTCATAGAGGTTGCCCAGGATGTAGCGGCTCGTGTTCCGGATGCGGCGGTAGGCCTCGACGAGCCGCTCCAGGATCTCGTCGGAGATGCGGATGTCGACGGTGTAGTCCTCGGCGGCCACCCACAGCCGCAGGATCTCGGCGCCGAACTTCTCGATGATGGGCTGCGGCTCGATGACGTTGCCCACCGACTTGGACATCTTCTTCCCCTCGCCGTCGACGACGAAGCCGTGGGTGAGCACCGTCGTGTAGGGGGCCCGGCCACGGGTCCCCACCGACTCGAGCAGCGACGAGTGGAACCAGCCGCGGTGCTGGTCGCTGCCCTCGAGGTACATGTCGCAGGGGGAGCGCAAGTAGCCCCTCGTCTCGAGGACCGCCGCGTGGCTGACCCCCGAGTCGAACCAGACGTCGAGGATGTTCGTCTCCTTCCGGAACGACGTCCCCCTGCAGTTCGGGCAGGCCGAGCCCGCCGGCATGAGGTCCTTCGGCTCGCGCTCGAACCAGACGTCGGCGCCGTGCTCGCGCATGAGCGCCACGACGTGGTCGAGGATCTCCTTCGAGTACACGACGGTGTCGCAGTCCCTGCAGTAGAACAGGATGATGGGCACGCCCCAGAGCCGCTGGCGCGAGATGCACCAGTCGGGGCGGTTCTCCACCATGCCGTAGATCCGGTCGCGGCCCCAGCCGGGGATCCACCGGACGCTGTTGATGCTCTCGAGGGCCTTCCGCCGCAGGCCGTTTTTCTCCATGGAGATG
>Ga0209407_1004408_pt1 | contig 11506 bp, 10 predicted proteins | sample AD_JPNHG3_MetaG_FD_184410 | JGI IMG/M metagenome (GOLD analysis project Ga0209407, IMG submission 184410) | Active sludge microbial communities of municipal wastewater-treating anaerobic digesters from Japan - AD_JPNHG3_MetaG (SPAdes) (version 2) | ecosystem: Engineered > Bioreactor > Anaerobic... | reverse complement strand
ATTATTTTATTAAACAAGTGCGGGCTGCTATTTATTTATTAAATCATCAAACCAAACACATTGATTTGCCTCCTTTCGTTATTAATCAAATCAAACGTCATTTGACTCGCTGGCCTAATGCCCAGCAAAAATTAACTCTCGTTTATCATCAGTTAAGTAAAATTGACCGGCTAGTCAAAAGAGGGGCAATTGACTATCAATCTGCTTTAGAAATTCTTATTGCTCAATTAAAATTCTTCTGATTCAATGATAAAAAATACCTCACCAAAAACAGTTATTGTTGGCTTATCAGGCGGCATTGACAGCGCCATCACGGCTAAATTATTATCAATGGCTAATTTTCATGTTATTGGCGTTTATCTCCGTCTGTGGCAGGAAAGCAAAAAAATTATTCAACAAAGAGAAACGCAAGTTAAAAAAATAGCGCGCCAGATTGGAATCCCTTTATTATTGTTAGATGCTCAAAAGGATTTTCAAAAATATGTCGTTCAATATTTCCTTGATGAATTAAAAAGCGGTGCTACGCCCAATCCTTGTGTTGAGTGCAATTATTATGTAAAGTTTCGCCTTCTCAATAATCTTGCCCAAGCATTGCCGGCTGATTATATTGCCACCGGCCATTATGCAAAAAAAGTGGTGGTTAATCAATCGCTGCTGCCCGAAAGAAAAACAAAAATTTTTAAAATTATCAAAGCGAAAGATAAAAACAAAGATCAATCCTATTTTCTTTGGCATTTAAATCAAAAACTGCTCCAAAAAATTATTTTTCCCCTCGGTGATTTTACTAAAGAAGAAGTAAAAATAATGGCTCAAAAGTGGCGCTTGAATTTTAAAAACATAACTGAGAGTCAAGATCTCTGTTTTATAAATGATCTTGACTGTTTTATCCAAAAATTAGTTAAACCACAACCAGGGCCAATTATTAATGCTATCAGCAATCAGGTGCTAGGCGAACATCAGGGGCTCGCTTTCTACACTATCGGACAAAGAAAATACATTCATATCCCGGCAGCCGAGCCTTATTATGTCGTCAAAAAAGATTCTCAAAAAAACATTCTTTTCATTGCGCCAGCTTCTCAAATAAAACATTTTCAACAACAAATTATAACTTTGAAAAAGGTAAATTTTATTAGGCAAAAACCCAAACTGCCTTTTGAATGTGAAGTCAAACTACGTTATCGCAGCAAACCATTAAAAGCCAAACTTTACTTCCATAAATTTTATTATCTTCAATTGCAGAAACCAATTTTTGGAGTAACGCCTGGCCAATCAGCGGTTTTTTATCATCGTCAAGAATTAATCGGCGGGGGTATCATTAAAAAATAATTTCTGGTTATAATAAAAATATGGCCGATGACTTTACTCAACAAATTATCCATTTAGAAAAAATTCGTAAGCGAAAAAAAATAGTCGTTGTTTTGATTCCTATTTTAATTATTGTTCTTATTGTGCTTGTGAAGGTTTTTTTCGTAAAACCGGCTCCTACTTGTTTTGATGGAATCAAAAATGGCAATGAAGAAGGCATTGATTGCGGCGGCCCTTGTCTTGCTTGTGGCATCAAATACGCCCTACCGATAGAGGTAATTTCTACTAAAATATTGTCTGAAACCCCCAACACAAGCCAAGTTCTTATTCAAATTAAAAATAGCAATGCCGAATATGGGGTTACTTTTAAATATACCGCGACTCTTTATAGCGCTTTTGGTGAAAAATTAAAAACTATCACTGAGAAGGATTTCATTCTGCCTTTTTCAAGCAAATATCTGCTGCTTCAAAAAATTGATATTCCCGCAGAAGAAATTAATCGCGTTGATGTGAACTTCGATTACCAGCAAAAAGATTGGTTCTATTCAACAAAAAAAACCGTTGAACTCTTTTCAGTACCCGAAAAACATATACGGCTAATGGAACCCCACGAAGCTGGATTTTTAGAAGTTCAAGCTCAAATTAAAAATAATACTAATGTGGATTTTTCTGAAGTAGAAATTATTATTCTTCTTTTTTCAAAAACCGGCGAAATTATTAATGCCGCTAAAACTCAAACCTCTGATTTGGCCGCCTATAGCAGTCGAACGATCACGTATGTTTGGCTTTATAATTTTCCTGATTCTAATATTTTAGATTTTTATCATATCGAAGTTCTTGCTGATGCATACAAATAAGAATTGCGGCTTCTATGAACAAAACTTGGAAACAAATATCCTTTTCTTTAATTGCCCCGGTCATCTTACTTGCTCTTTTTAGTCTTCTAACTTTATATAGTCTTTCTTTACAAGACAGAGATCCGCTGCAAATTTTTAAAAAACAAGCTTTTTGGTTTATTTTTTGTTTCGCTGTGTTTTATATCATCGCTCGTTTTTTTGATTATCGCATCCTAAATACCCAAAATTTTTTCGTCATTGGACTATATCTCTTTACCCTAATTCTACTAATTTTGGTTTTGCTCATTGGTCCCAATATTAAAGGAACTTCTGGCTGGCTTAATTTTAAATTTTTTAGTTTTCAACCCATAGAATTAGCCAAATTAGCTTTGGTTATTCTTTTGGCACGTTATTTTGCTACTTGGCATATTGAAATTTGGCGGCCACGCCGTCTTTTGGCTACTGCTGTTTATACTGGTTTGTATGCCTTCCTCGCTTTTCTTCAACCCGACATGGGATCGGCAGTTTTTTTCGTTCTAATTTGGTTAGGAATGCTTCTTGTCTCTGGTTTAAAATTTAAGCATTTCGTAATCCTTTTAATCATTTTTGTAATTTTAAGTCTTGTCAGTTGGCAATATTTTCTCAAGCCTTATCAAAAGGAGCGGATTCTTACTTTTTTAAATCCGGACAGAGATCCACTCGGCAGCGGCTATAGTGTTTCTCAAGCCAAAATTGCTATTGGATCAGCAGGATTGTTTGGCAAAGGATTAGGACAAGGTCTTTTAACTCAACTGCGCTTTTTGCCTGAAGCCAAAACTGACTTCTTTTTTGCGGCCTTCGTTGAAGAATGGGGAGTTATAGGCGCCTTAACTCTTTTTCTTATTTACGGATGGCTGCTTTTCCAAATTTATCATATTGGATTAAAAAGTGAAAATAATTTTTCTCGACTATTTTGCTTCGGCTATCTTTTGATTTTGATTGTTCAAATATTTTTGAATTTAGGAGCTAATCTGGGTTTTTTGCCCGTGACGGGTTTACCTTTGCCGTTTTTAAGTTATGGCGGGTCTAATCTCTTGATAAATTTTATTGCTTTGGGTATTATTCAAAATATTAAGAATGTTCACCAAAAATAATATCTCATTATTAAAACGATAAAATCGCAAGTTTCAAATCAGAATTAATAAAATCAAATAATTGGAGTAAAATAATAAAATAATTTTGAATTTCAGATTAAAAATATTTGATATTCAATTTTATAAAAAGTTAAAAGTAAAACATTATGAAACAATTTCTTTTTTTAGTTTTAGGAATTTATCTTGTCGGCATTATTTTTTATCTAGCAATTTTTTATTATCAATTAAAACCACTGCCTGTAGAGGCGGGGCTTCAAAACCAGACTGTTCAATTTATTGTTCAAAAAGGAGATAGCTTTAAAGAAATCGCCGAACGGTTGGAAGAACAAGGGCTTATTCGTTCTTCTAAAAGTTTTAAAGTCTATCTCTTGATTCATGGTTGGGCTAATAAATTACAGCCGGGTGTTTACCAAATTGCTTACGGTTCCGACGCCTCCACCATTGCCAAAACACTAGTGGCTGGCATGCCCGCTGAAAAAACCATTATTATTCCAGAAGGATACACGCTTTTGGATATTGAAAAAAAATTAAAAAAAGAGGAGATATTAGGCGACGGCGAATCACTTCTTACTTTGAAAATATCTGATTTCCAAAAAGATTATGATTTTTTAAAAGACGCGCCTCCCACCGCAACACTCGAAGGATTTTTATTCCCTGATACGTATCGTTTTAAAATTAACTCCCCGGCTACTCTCATCGCCAAGCGCATGCTCGATAATTTTCAAAAAATTTTAACTCCAGAAATACAAACAGCGCTCCAAAATACGTCTCTGAATTTTTATCAAATTATTACGCTCGCTTCGCTCATTGAAGGAGAAATACCCGTAGAAGAAGATCGCCCTGTCGTTTCCGGTATTTTATTAAAACGACTAGAGAGCCAGATGCCTTTGCAGGTGGACGTTACTATTGTTTATATTAAATGTAATATTCTTCAAGTTGAGAATTGTCGCCAACTTTCATCTGCTGATTTTAAAATTGATTCTCCTTACAATACTTATCAAAATTTGGGATTGCCGCCAGGACCGGTTAATAATCCCGGGCAAAGCGCAATTAAAGCCGCACTTAATCCTCTTGAAAATTCTTATTGGTATTATCTTTCAGACCCTAAAACAGGTAAAACAATTTTTTCCAAAACACTCAAAGAACATAATGCAGCCAGAGCTCAATATCTAAAATAAAAAATCCGCCTGAAGCGGATTTTTTTATTAATTTCTTAATTACTTTCCTTCTTTTAACACTTTTTGTCTAATGGCTTTATCAATTTCATTGGCAATTTTTGGATTCTGTTTTAAAAATTCTTTCGCATTATCAATACCTGTTCCTAGTTTTGTTTCACCAAAAGTATAAGAGTTGCCTGAGCGTTCAATAACGCCAGTTTTTACTCCGGTATTAATCAAATCACCTTCTTTAGAAATGCCTTCATTATACATAATATCAAATTCGGCTATCTTAAAGGGTGGCGCCACTTTGTTTTTTACCACCTTAACTTTAATGCGCGAACCCGTGATCTCCTCTCCTTTTTTGATTTGAGCTGTTCGACGAATATCTATTCTCACTGAAGAATAAAATTTCAAAGCCCGACCACCGGGTGTTGTTTCAGGATTGCCAAACATAATGCCTACCTGCATACGAATTTGATTAATAAAGATAATCACTGTTTTAGTTTTTGCCGCAATCGCTGTAATTTTTCTTAAGGCCTGAGACATTAAACGCGCCTGAAGCCCAATATGCTGTGCTCCCATTTCGCCCTCAATTTCAGCTCGAGGTGTCAGAGCAGCTACTGAATCAACCACAACAATATCAATTGAACCCGAACGAACTAATTGCTCCATTATATTTAAAGCTTCTTCGCCGTTGTCTGGTTGGGAAATTAATAATTCTTCTATCTTAACGCCAATTCGTTTGGCATATTCTGGATCCAAAGCGTGTTCCGCATCAATAAAAGCTGCTTTGCCCCCTTGTTTTTGAGCGGAAGCAACAATATGAAGAGCTAGTGTTGTTTTGCCGCTGGACTCTGGGCCATAAATCTCAATAATTCTACCTCGCGGCATTCCGCCAACGCCCAAAGCCAGATCAAGAGAAATTGAACCAGTAGGAATAGCTTCTACATCAACTCGTGGCGCTTCGCCCAATTTCATAATTGCGCCTTCACCAAATTTAGATTGAATATCTTTGATGGTTGATGCTAAAATATCATCGCGTTCTTTTCCAACATGATTTTCTTCTGTTTTCTTTTGTTTTGCCATAAGAATAATTTAATAAAAAAATGACCCTTTAATTTATTTTATTATAACAAAATAAAATAACAACTCAAATTTTTTATCATTCTGAATATTTTATTTTTGTCATCCTAAAGACCTGCCTAACCTGCCTACCGGCAGGCAGGCGGCAGGCAGACGAACAGGCGGGGTTTCACTCAGAATGACTACTGTTTTTCTCTGTCATCCTATTTTTTTATTGTCATCCTGAGGACTTTAGTCCGAAGGATCCCATGGCTTTTAGCAATAATTAGCAATCTTTGCTGTGGATGGGATTCTTCACTTGCCCGCCGGATTAGGCGGGCTTCGTTCAGAATGACAACTTGTTTCCATCGTCATCCTGAGCGTTAGCGAAGGATCCCATGGCTTTTAGCAATAATTAGCAATCTTTGCTGTGGATGGGATTCTTCCCTGCCCGCCGGTTAGGTGGGCCTGCCCGCCGAACAGGCGGGACTTCGTTCAGAATGACCGTAAAAAATGCTCATAATGACGGTAAAAAACAGAAAAGGACAAAGTGTCTAAAAAATGGGGACACCCCCATTTTTTTATCGTGCCCCTGGCAGGAATTGAACCCACATCTTTCCCTTAGGACGGGATTGCTCTATCCTTTGAGCTACAGGGGCAATATTTGCTTCAGAAAGTTTTATCCTTTTTTTCTAATTAATATTGATAGGTGTCAACAACTAATCCCTCATCGTCGCGCAACACTATCCGATCATGACTTGTGCTAATAAACTGGCCTCGATTCGCAAAAACATACCACTCTTTCTTAAAAAAATCTGGCGCAGATTGATAGCGATCAACGCAGGAAGAATAGTGATAATAATCTTTGATAAATTGCTGACAAGCAGGATCGTTACTAAAACGATTGATATCATTTGAAGAGGGAATCTGACAGGTGTCTAAATTATTAATAAATTGCTGACAGGCTGAGGAAAAATATGAGATATCGGTATAGCTGGGACGTGGACAATCTTTAATAAAAAGCGAATTAAAATTATACTCGTTGGTTAAATAACCAAAGCACCGATTTAAATAAAAATTAAAACTCAAAGGACTTGATCCTTCAACAACAATTAGCGAATCGCCAGTTTTTAAAATAATATCTTGATGAATGGTTTGGCTATCCGGCCGAAATAGACGAACTCCGGTGGTAATCGTGAAAAAACCTGCTGATGTTTCGATTGTCCAATTAGTTAGATCAATATCTGGCCCTGAATTAAATATGATGATTTTTTGAGGCGAGGCGTAAGGAATAACCGAATTAATTTTAACGTTGGATGTTTTTGAGGAAATATTGCCCCTAAAAATTCGCATTGCCGGCGTAAAATCATAAATGCCATCTTTGGTTGTTGCTCGAACTTGAAAATGATAAGTATGTTCCCCGGGTAAAAGTTGAATTACGCGACTATTACCGGAACTCCGCTGCCAATCTTTATCAATCTCGTCTACTTTGGTTTCAAAAAGAATATCTCGGAAATCTCCTTCCCACAAAGCAATATATTGAAAAACAACGTAAGGTGTAGTAGATACTTCTTCCCAATCTTTTGGTCCATTAACAATAACCGTTTCCGGTCGCGGTCCAGTATAAACTGTTGGCTGAGGCGTTGTTTGAAAAGTATTTTGATTATTAGAACCAGCCCCGGGCAAAGGAACGGGCACGGGGCTGTATCTTAAAGCAAATAGCACCACCACTAATGCAATGAGAAGAAAAACTATGGGTAAAGTTTTAGGCATTAGTCTTTAGTTTTAATCGGAATTTTTTTAGTTTGGTTTGAAGACGTTTTTTTGGGCATTACAATTTTCAGAACACCATTTTTATAGACGGCTTCCACATTATTTTCATCCACCTCTGCCGGCAAGCGAACCATTCGTTCAAAAGAACCTTTTCGAATCTCTTTTCTCCAATAATCTCTTTTCTTTTCTTCTTCAGTTTCTTCTGTTTCGCCCTTAATAGTTAAAACTTGATTATCAATAGAAATGTCTATTTTTTGCGGATCAAAACCAGGGATATTTAATTCAGCGACCACGTCCTTGTCTGTTTGATAAATATCCATCGCCGGTTCTTTAAATGCCGAAGAAGGAACAATGGGCAATGCCCAATTTTCGTCCTCAAACCACTTCTCTAAATCTTCAAATGGATTACGAGGAATCAGTTTCATAGTGGTAGCATTTTATTTAAACCGACCTTTGAAATATTTATATAAAATATTATACCAAAATGTTATCTAAAAATCAAGTCATCCAAACATCAGCCATGCGGGTTTAAATATTAGAAGCAGTCCGATAATAATCATCAAAATGCCGCCAACTAAATGAGAATATCGCGTGTACTGATTGGATTTAGCTGTTATTTTGAGAGCCGTCATTGCTGCAACAAAAATAATCATATCGTCAAGCATATACATAATAATATAAAGCAACATGTAGAATATATACTGCCCGCTTGATAAGTGGCTCATAGCTAAAACCTGAGTAAAAACTACGGGCAATCCCGCCGAACAAACAAGCTCTACTAAATTAACCGAAGCAGCCAAGATCACAATGCCAACAACAGCCCAAAACAACGACTGTTTTTTGACCGCCGCTTTCATTCGTTCAATTGTCTTTCGTTTTTGTTTTTCATCAACCACTGCGCACGTAATATTGGTTTTGTTTTTTTCTTCGAAAAATTTCTTGATATTATAAGCGCCACCTATTACTGCAATCAAAGCGATAATCAACCTTACCCAAAAAATCGCGCCCACAAAAAGAATTAATTTTAACCAGGCGGCCATAAAGAGCAAATAAACAATTGCAGAAGAAAAAAGAAAAACGAATCCCAAAATCCACATCCGTTTCCTATCTTTCATTCCTAAAAGCAGACTAATTAAGAAAACCAAAACCCACATCGCACACGGGTTAAAACCATCTATGCCGCCTAAAATAATAGCTAAAATTGGCAAAGACAAGTTTTTAATTTTTATTTCTCCGATTAAGGGCACTTTCACAACCTCGGGCAAAACAGAATTACTCGTCTCTAAATTAATAGACGACATAAGATTGCCCACAACATCTGGACAACCTGCTTCAATGGCGCAGTCTATGAATTCTTTAATATTCTTACCCGTCGTTGCTTCGTCTTTCCATCCTAAAATATAATTTTCCCCAATAACCAAAAAAGGGACGGCCGCATTTTCTAATTGAAATTTATCCAATGTTTTTTTAAAAATTTCGAGATTTTCTTTTTTGGAAAGTTCTAAAAACTCTAACTGCAAGCTTGGATATTGATCCTTTAGGTTTTCTAAATATTTTTTTTCCGCTTTACACAAAGGGCATCCGCTGCTTTCAAAAAAATAAGTCTTAATTGTGGGAAGAGGTGATAATGTTGGCGTCGGTGATAATTGCGGAGTAATTTGAGGCGTAATAGTAGGAGCCACTGAAACAATTGGCGCTAGACCAACAAGTAAAGCTACTGGATCAGCACACTCTTGACTTAGACATTCTTTCACATAATTTTCAATTTGCACACCAGTTGTTTTTTCATCATAGTAACCCGAAATTGCATGTGGACCAATAACAGTAAATGGCACGCCCTGAATGTCTGTTTTTAATGTTTGACCTACTTGAATAAGTAAATCCTGATTTTGCGCATTATACCAAACTTCATAGGAATAAATTTTTACTTCAGGATATTTTTGCGTTAATTGTTGCAAAAAAATTTCCTCTTTGGCACAATGCGGGCAGCCATTGCCCCAGAAAAAATAAAGATTAACTGTTTCATTGCCGGCAGCCAAAATATGAGAAAAATTTAAAAATAGATTCCCTACAACAAAACCGCAAAATAATAAAATGAGGACGAAACGTTTCTGTATTTTCATGATGTTTTCTATTTTATTGCATTTTAATTTTTTAATCAATTATCCCAAGGAAAATTTTGACCAAAGTGTCCCCAACGAGCCGTTTTTTCAAAAATGGGTTTTCTTAAATTTAAAAGTTTAATGATGCCCATTGGAGTTAAATCATAACCCTTAATTTCATCTTCCTGGCCATCAACAATTACTTCTTTCATTAATGGTTTTTCTTCTCCAATCGCGTAAGCTAATTTAACAAAAACTTCTCGCGCTTTATATTTTTTTAAATAATCTATGGCTATTTTGCGTGTCATATAAGCACCACTGCGATCCACTTTGGTCGCATCTTTGCCACTAAAAGAACCACCGCCCACTGGCACATTGGGGCCATAAGCATCAATTACTAATTTCCGACCGGTCAAACCACTATCAGCTTCAAATCCGCCAATCTTCCAATCGCCAGCGGGATTAATATAATATTTTTCTGCTTTAATAATTGAACGCACCAATTTTTCTAATTTATTTTTTGGCACATTTTGAAAACTCGCCACCACACTAATAACTTTTTTTCCTTCAACGGTCACTTGAGTTTTTCCATCATAAGGATATTGCTGAAAAATTTTCCGACATAAATTTCGAGCCAATTCATATTCCAAAGGCATCAGAGATTTTGTTTCCGACGTAGCATACCCATTCATGATACCCTGATCTCCGGCGCCGCCCTTTTCAACGCCGCGAAAAATTTCTGGACTTTGCTTTACTAAATTAATCTTTAACTCAAAATTTTTGCCCACCAATTTTTGAAAAATTTTTTTTATTGCCTCTTCGCCCAGTTCAAAGAAACTTTTTATTTCTCCCATCACCACTACCAATTGATGACCAGCTAAAATTTCAATAGCTGTATGAACAAATGGGTCTTTTTTTAAGTAGGCGTCGAGCAAAGCATCAGCCATTTGATCGCAAATTTTATCCGGATGTTTGGGCGAAACAAACTCTGCTGTTTTAATTAATTGTTTTTTGTTCATATTTTAAATTAAAAAACTCTTCCTGAAAAGAAAGAGTCCCGACTTGTTATCTTCCCCTTCGTGGGGTCTGGATTTGGCACCTTCTTTAAGAAAAATTCTTAAAGGGTTGTCGGCGGATTATCGGGCCAGGTCCCTTCCCGCACTCTTAATAACTCATTATTTAATTTTATTTCATTATATCCAATACACCCTTGCTGTCAAATTTATTTTTCTACTTGAGATCTTAAAGCAACGTACTGACAATAATCACAATCCTTACCGGCTAAAGGAATTTTGTCTGAATCTAAAGTTTTTTTCATTTCAAAAATAGTTGGCTCAATCCAAGAATCCTGACCCTCATAAGGTAAAACTGAGATATCAAATTCTAATTTCCCATCAAAAGCCGCGCGATCGGTTTTGCCATTGCAATAAACAAAATAGCCGGTATTGGACACTTTAAATCCGTTTTGGCGAAAGAGCCATTGATAAATTTCCATCTGCCTTTTGTAGGAATCTTTCCAGGCATCATCAAGCGTTGGTTCGTTTTGCGAGCTTGTACTTTTAAAATCAACGATATAAATCATTCCATTCTCATCTACCCAAACATCATCAATGGCGCCGTAAATTTCTAAATTGGTTGGCTGATGATAATAACGAATTCCAATGCGATTATTACGCCAATCTTTGATGCGTTCGTCGTTAAGCGGTCGCAACTTCATCCCATAACGTTGCAGTAACGGATAAGCAGCTTCAGCAACACGATGAATATCAAATTCTTTTTTTAACAAAGAATCAACTGCTTGATTCAGAGTAAAAGGAAAACCCGGCGGTCGAGCAATGCCTAATCGAACATCTAAATAAAAACAGCGCGGACATTCAATAAAAAGTTCTATTTTGGAACGACTCAAAGAAAATGAATCATTCGCATTTGGCTGATAAAGATTATATTCTCTTTGATGCATCATTTTATTATTTTAACAGATTAATTAATTTTTCCAAATTTTTGAAAATAAAAAGGCGACGCTTCGCGTCGCCTGCAGAAATTTTTCATTCAATTAAATCGATTATCTTTTTAATTTCAGCGCGTTCCATCTGCGGCCGAGATTCGGAAATCAAATCAATTAACTGACTTTTACC
>Ga0209407_1004382_pt1 | contig 11564 bp, 7 predicted proteins | sample AD_JPNHG3_MetaG_FD_184410 | JGI IMG/M metagenome (GOLD analysis project Ga0209407, IMG submission 184410) | Active sludge microbial communities of municipal wastewater-treating anaerobic digesters from Japan - AD_JPNHG3_MetaG (SPAdes) (version 2) | ecosystem: Engineered > Bioreactor > Anaerobic >... | reverse complement strand
CCTGGTTGTGGAGGCTGCGGCAGTCGTGAGCCTGCGGTCGTGAGCCATCTGTCGCCGGGGCTGCGATTGTGGGGCCTGCGGTCGTGAGCCTGCGGGTTTGGACCTGCGGTCGCCGGGGCTCCGATTGTGGAGTCTGCGGTCGTGAGCCATCTGTCGCCGGGGCTGCGATTGTGGGGCCTGCGGTCGTGAGCCACCTGTCGCCGGGCTTTCGGCCGTTGAGCTTTCGGCCGCGGGCATCCGGTCTGCGGGCATCCGCTTGCCGAGCCGGTGGCTCGCTGTGACGGTACGTATGCCAGGTAAGAAGAATAGGGGAAAATCTTGTCATCCTCTCCCTCTTTTCATGCTTTTTTCGCGTTTTTTTCTTTACAAGCCTGACTGGTTGTGTTATGCGCATCGTTACTCGTTCAATGTTGAACGTGGCCAAGTTATTCAGAAGAAATAGATGTTCAAGACGCCGGGCCGACAAAGACCGGCTGGTAATGTAACATATAGTAACAATTAGTGATTGCACAACAAACCCCGTAAGCTCCTGCCGGCCCCGCCCCCGGATGGAACCGAGAGGGCGGAGCTGTAGAGCATGGAGGGGGTCAGGTCTTTAAAATTAGCATTTTTGCGGTATTTACGGTATTTACGGTATTTACGGTAGTTGCGGTATTTACGGTAATTGAGGTAGTTGCGGGCAGCTGAGGGCAGTTGAGGGTGGTTAAGGCAATTGAGGTTAGTTGAGGGTCGTTAGGGTGGTCAAGGCAGTTGAGGGCAATTGCGGGCAGCTGAGGGCAGGGTGCTGAAATTTAATTCGCTTTGGGGTATGGGTGATGGCGAGGCCGTTGCGCATTGAGTTTCCCGGCGCGGTCTATCACATCACCTCGCGGGGAAACGGCCGCCAGCGGATCTTTCAGGACGATGTGGATAACCGCAAGTTCCTGGAACTTCTGGGAAAGACTATCGAGCGCTTCCACTGGGCCTGTCATGCCTATTGCCTGATGGTAAACCACTACCACCTGCTGATCGAGACACCCGAGGCAAATCTCTCCAAAGGGATGCATCACTTAAACGCCGGTTTCTGCCAGGCCTATAACAGACGACACGACACGGTCGGGCATCTTTTACAGGGGCGCTTCAAGGCGATTGTGGTCGATCGCGAGAGTTATCTGCTGGAGCTGGCCCGCTACATCGTCCTCAACCCGGTCCGGGCCGGGATGGTTGACAGGCCCGAAGACTGGCCCTGGAGCAGTTATTGTGCCACGGCGGGACTGCCGGCGGCCTCCGTCGCACCGGAGGCGGTGACTTTGGCGGGGGCAGCGGCGACGGCGGCATCATCACCGGGGTCGGCGATTTCTTCAGGGGCAGCGGCGACGGCGGTATCATCTCCGGGGTCGGCAGCGACCTCGTTGATGTCAGCAGCGACCTTGCCGACGGCGGCATCTTCTCCGGTGGTAACAACTTCCATCCCCACCGGTGCCGTACCCACAATCGTCGCCGCAAGTGACGCTCCCGTTGCCGCTACTGCCGCTCCCGCTGCCGCGGGTGCCGCTTCCATAGCCGACCTGGCTGCCGCCACCACCGCGGGTGCCGACGTAGCCGCTGCTACCACCACTTCCGCCCCGGCCGCCACCGTCGTCACAGCAAGAATCGCCTCCGCCTCCACTGACGCCACCACCACCACCGCCGCCTCTGTGGCTGCCGCTGCCGGATCGGCCGCGTTCACCTCCCCATCTTGGCTCCTCAGCCAGTTTGGCCCCGACGACACATCCGCCCGCCGGCGTTATCGTGACTTTGTTGCCGCGGGGATCGGCAAGGAATCGCCCTGGACGAAGTTGCAGTCCCAGATATTTCTCGGGAAAGAAACCTTTATGGATCGCCTTAAAGAGACCATCCCGGAAAAGAAATCCATCCAGGAGATTCCCAAATTGCAGCGTTACGCAGACCGCCCGTCGTTGCGGGAGATCTTCGGAGATTGGAAGACACGGCGGAAGCGAAATGAGGCGATCATTGCCGGCTATTTCACCTACGGGTACGAACAGAAAGAGATCGCGCAATTCCTGGGAGTCCACTACACCTCTGTTTGCCGGGTAATCAAGCGCCATCGCGATGAAGGCAAATGAATCTTTCGGGGGTCAGGTCTTTAAAATTAGCATCTGGACGGAAGGCAAAATCGAAATCCTTAGCCTAAATCCTCAGCCTCAGCAGCCGAAATAATCAGCCGCAACTACGGTTAAGGTAGATTCAAGAAAACGCGCTCTGGAAACGTCTCAAGATGCTACCCCTGAAAACGATAATTTTAAAGACCTGACCCCGTCTGACTTGTTCAAGAAAACGCGCTCTGGAAACGTCTCAAGATGCTACCCCTGAAAACGCTAATTTTAAAGACCTGACCCCCGAAGGATGAAGATCGCCACCATCGTCGGTGCCCGGCCGCAATTCATCAAGGCCGCTGCCGTATCCCGGGCCATCGCCGCGTACAACCGCCCGGCGAGTGGCGCCCCTGTCCCGGCGCCGCCGTCTTCTTCGCCGTTCACCCCCGGCTCCGTAAGCCTGACGCCGGCCACTTCGCAGGTCGCGCCTGACACACACCTGACGCCGGCCACTTCGCCGGTCGCGCCTGACTCCGCATGTCTGACGTCGGCCGCCTCACCGCTCACCCCCGGCTCCGCATGTCTGCCGCCGTCTTCTTCACCGCTCACCCCCGGCTCCGTAAGCCTGAAGCCGGCCGCCTCACGCCCTTCACCTGAAGCCGGCCCCCTCACGGAGGTCCTGATCCACACCGGCCAGCACTATGACGACGGCATGTCCGCCGTCTTTTTCCGGGAGCTGGAGATCCCGGAGCCGCAATACAATCTCGGCGTCGGCTCCGGCACCCACGGCCGCCAGACCGGCCAGATGCTCGCGGCCATCGAGGAGGTCCTCCTGGCGGAGAAACCCGCCTGGGTCCTGATTTACGGCGATACGAACTCCACGCTGGCGGGCGCCCTCGCCGCGGCGAAGCTCCACATCCCCGTCGCCCACGTCGAGGCGGGGCTGCGCAGCTTCAACCGCCGCATGCCGGAGGAGATCAACCGGGTGGTGGCGGATCGGCTCTCCACGCTGCTGCTGTGTCCCAGTCAGGTCGCCGCCGACAACCTCGCCGCGGAAGGTATTGTGAAAAATGTCGTCATCACGGGCGATGTCATGGCCGACGCCCTGCAATTCGCCGCCGCGAAGGCGGCCACCCGGTCGGACATCCTGGCCCGCCTGGGGCTCCAGCCGCGGCGCTATCTCCTGGCCACCGTCCACCGCGCCGAAAATACGGATGATCCGGACCGTCTGGAAAGCATCATGAAAGCCCTCATCGCTTTGGCAAAAGAAGAAACGGTCGTGCTTCCCTTGCATCCCCGAACGAGAAAAATCCTGGCGGCTTCCCTTCCCGCAACTCTAATGTATAGCGCCGCACCCCTAACGTCTAACAACGCCTCATCCCTGCCGTCTGCAGCACCGTCTGCGGCAACGCCTCCCGCGTTGTCTCCCGCAACGCCTCCCGCGTTGTCTCCCGCACCGTCTCCCGCGCTGCCTGCCGCACCGTCTCCCGCGCCGCCTGCCGCAACGTCTCATGCGCCACCTGCCGCAACGCCTGCCGCAACGCCTGCTGCCGCCCTTCGGATCATCGATCCGATCGGCTATTTCGACAGCATCGCCCTCCAGAAATCGGCGCGCCTGCTCCTTACCGACTCCGGCGGCATGCAGAAAGAGGCCTACTGGCTGCGCGTCCCCTGCGTCACCCTGCGGGACGAAACCGAATGGGTGGAAACCGTTGCCTCCGGCTGGAACATCCTCGCCGGGGCGGATCACGACAAAATCATGGAAGCGGTGCGGGGGTTTAAAGCCCCTTCCGTGCATCCGTCCCTCTACGGGGAGGGCAAAGCGGCGGAAAAGATCATCGGTGCCATGTTCGGGGAAGGGATCTGGTCATGACAAAAGCGGAAACCGACAAGTTGGTCCGGTTAATTACGGCGTTTAAAGACGAAATCAAGGAAGAATTTCGTCACCAGTTAGGAATTCAGGCCGAGTATTTTCAGCACAAGCTGGACATCGTTGCTGAGGGTCATCAAATGCTCTCAGAAAAGATTGACCGGGTGTATGCAGAATTAAATCAAAAAATTGAATGCATAAAGTACAAGCTCGCCGCTGTTGCGGCCAAGGGTGACGAGACGGCCGCCAAACTTGACGCCGTCGCGGCCAAAGGAGAAGAAACAGCCGCCAAGCTGGACCAGGTCGCCGCCAAACTGGACAAAGTGGCTGCTAAGGGTGAGGAAACGGCTGCCAAGCTGGACAAGGTGAGCGCCAAGCTCGACGCCGTCGCGGCCAAAGGAGAAGAGACGGCCGCCAAGCTGGACCAGGTCGCCGCCAAACTCGACGCCGTCGCGGCGGATCTTAAAGAGCATCGTGCCGATACAGAGGCCCATCACACCGTTTACCGGGTAAAGGAAAAAGAATAGGCGATTCAAGCCGCCGCCGCGGCGTCGTATCAGTCTGCGACGTCGTATCAGTCCGCGGTGTCGTATTAGTCTGCGCCGTCGTATCAGTCTGCGGCGTCGTATCAGTCTGCGCCGTCGTATCAGTCTGCGGCGTTTAATCAGAGAGCATGTTCAGGAGACCAAATTCGCCATTCGCCCGCCAAATCCGGGGAAATTACTAAACAGTCAGGAAAATCATGACCTTAAAGAACATCGCCGTCATCGGCGCCGGCTACTGGGGACGGAACCTCGTCCGCAATTTTCATGAACTCGGGGTCCTCAAGACGATCTGCGACGGCGCCCAGACCGTCCGCGACGAGATGGCCCGGACCTACCCGGAGGCGGCCGTCACCGCCGCCGTCACCGATGTCCTCGCCGATCCCGCCGTCACCGGCGTCGTCATCGCCGCCCCGGCCGCCCTCCACTTCGAGCTGGCGACGGCGGCCCTCCAGGCCGGCAAGCACGTCTTCGTGGAAAAGCCCCTCGCCCTCACGCGCGCCGACGGCGCCGCCCTGGTCCACCTCGCGGCGCAGTGCCGCCGGACCCTCTTCGTCGGCCATATCCTCCATTACCATGCCGCCGTCATCCGCCTGAAGGAGCTGATCCGCGCCGGCGTTATCGGCCGCCTCCAGTACATCTACTCCCGCCGCCTCTCCTTCGGCAAGATCCGCCGGGAGGAGAACATCCTCTGGTCCTTCGCCCCCCACGACATCTCCCTCATCCTGAGCCTCACCGGCGAGGAGCCGTCCTACGTCGATGCCGTGGGCAGCAACTTCCTCCATGCCCGGATCGCCGACGTCACCATGACGAACCTCAAATTCCCCTCGGGGATCGGCGCCCATATCTTCGTGAGCTGGCTCAACCCCTACAAGGAACAGAAGCTCGTCGTCGTGGGCAGCGAGGGCATGCTCGTCTTCGACGATACGGAACCGATCGCCACGAAGCTGATGCATTACCCCCATAAGATCAACTGGCAGAACAACCTGCCCGTGCCCCACAAGGGGGAGAGCGAACCCGTCGATATCGCCCCGCTCTGGAAAGAGCCTCTGAAGGCGGAGTGCGAGGCCTTCCTGACGGCTGTCGGCAGCGGTGTCCCGCCCCTCACCTCCGGCGAGGAAGGACTCCGGGTCCTGAAGATCCTCGAGATCAGCCAGGCGTCCCTGGAAGAGAAGGAGCGGGGAGGGGGGATGGCCCCGCGGGCGCACTCCGCCGCCCCTGAAACTGTGTATGTCGCCCCGCGGGAGCGGGCGTGGTCCGACGCGGCCGCCGGCGCCGCCCTGAAGCCTGCCGCGGCCGCCGCACCTGTAGCAGCAGTCGCCTCCGCCTCTGCCCCCGTATCCGCCGGCGCCGCCCTGAAGCCTGCCGCGGCCGCCGGTGCTGCCGTTGTCGCCGGCGCTGCGCCTTCATCCGCCGCACCTGTAGCAGCAGTCGCCTCCGCCTCTGCCCCGGCATACGCGGCCGTCGCCTCCGCCCCCGTATCCGCCTCCGCCCCTGCCGCCGGCGCGCTTGACTCCTCACGCCCGCCCGCCGACATCTTCATCCACCCCACCGCCGTTGTCGACGCGGGGGTGGCCATCGGCAAAGGCACGAAGATCTGGCACTTCTCCCACATCCTCTCCGGTTCCACCGTGGGCGAGGGGTGCAACATCGGCCAGAACGTCGTCATCGGCCCGGATGTCGCCGTCGGCGCCCGCTGCAAGATCCAGAACAACGTCTCCGTCTACAAGGGGGTTACCCTGGAGGAAGGGGTCTTCTGCGGCCCCGCCATGGTCTTCACGAACATCTACAACCCCCGGGCGGAGATCCCGAAGATGGACCAGGTCCGGCCCACCATCGTCCGGCGGGGCGCCACCCTGGGGGCCAACTGCACCATCGTCTGCGGCGTCACGATCGGCCGGTACGCCTTTGTCGGCGCCGGGGCCGTCGTCACCCGGGACGTCCCCGACCATGCCCTGGTGGTCGGCAATCCCGCCAGGCGGATCGGCTATATGTGTGAGTGTGGCGAACGGTTACGGGATAACGGCGAGCGATTAACGGATAACAGGGAGTGCCCGGCGTGCGGCAAAATCTATCCGCGATTATCCGACGCCTGACACCAACGAATCACCGAATCACCGAATCGACGAATCAAAAAACCAGCGAACGGAGTCCCCTTTTATGCCTGAACCAGTAATGAGCGTCGCCCCGAACGGCGAGGCTTTTCCACTTCCCCAACCGTCAGACTATACGAAAGAATTCAAGCGCCTCCAGCGGCTCGTCGCCGCCCACCGCCGCCAGGGCCGGGAGATCGTCGTCGTCATGGGCGTCGGCTTCGTCGGGGCCGTCATGGCCGGCGTCGTCGCCGACTCCGTCTGGAAGGAAACCAATGATGGGGTCAGGTCTTTAAAATTAGCGTCTGGACGGAAGGCAAAATCGAAATCCGCAACATCAGCCCAAGCCTCAGCCCCCACATCGGCTTCAGCTACGGTTGCGGCAGATTCGGGAAAACGCACCCCGGAAACGTCCCAAGCCCTTACCCCCTCAGATGCTAATTTTAAAGACCTGACCCCACCAGATCTAACATCGGCTTCAGCTACGGTTGCGGCAGATTCGGGAAAACGCACCCCGGAAACGTCCCAAGCCCTTACCCCCTCAGATGCTAATTTTAAAGACCTGACCCCACCAGATCTTGCTACGGTTGCGGCAGATTCCGGAAAACGCACCCCGGAAACGTCCCAAGCCCTTACCCCGGAAACGTCCCAAGCCCTTACCCCCTCAGATGCTAATTTTAAAGACCTGACCCCACCAGATGCTCTGACCCCATCAGATGCGACCCCATCAGGTGCTGCAAGGGTGCCCGGCACGCCCAACAAGTTCGTCATCGGGATGCAGCGGCCTTCCCCCCGCTCCTACTGGAAGATCCCCTACCTCAACCGGGGCGTCGCCCCCGTCGAGGCGGAGGACCCGGAGGTGGCACCCCTCATCGCCCGGTGCGTCCTGGAGAAAAAGACCCTTACCGCCACCTTCACCTACGATGCCCTCTGTCTCGCCGACGTGGTCGTCGTCGATGTCCAGTGCGACTACTTCAAGGAGACCCTGGGCAACTGCCGCCAGGGCCGCGCCGACATCGCCGCCCTCGAGGACAGCCTGAAGATCATCGGCGAAAAGGTCCGGCCGGACTGCCTCGTCCTCATCGAAACCACCGTTCCCCCGGGGACCACGGAGTACGTCGCCTACCCGATCATGAAGAAGGCCTTCGAGAAGCGCGGCATCGCCGCCGAGCCCCTCCTCGCCCACTCCTACGAGCGGGTCATGCCGGGGCGGGAATACGTGGCCTCCATCCGGGATTTCTGGCGGGTCTGCAGCGGCGTCAACGACACGGCCCGGGCCCGGGTCGCCCGTTTCCTCTCCGAGGTCCTCAACGTCGAGAAGTATCCCCTCACCGTCCTGGACCGCCCCATCGAGAGCGAGACCTGCAAGATCGTCGAGAACTCCTACCGGGCGACGATCCTCGCCTACCTGAACGAGTGGAGCCTCTTTGCGGAGCGCAACGGCGTGGATCTCCTGAAGGTGATCAAGGCCATCAAGGTCCGCCCCACCCATGCCAACATGATCTTCCCCGGCCCCGGCATCGGCGGCTACTGCCTCCCCAAGGACGGGGGCCTCGGCGTCTGGGCCTATCACACCCTCATGGGTTTCGACGACGACATCTTCAAGATCACGCCGCTCGCCATCGACATCAACGACACCCGTTCCCTCCATGTGGCGGAACTGGTCCGGGACGCCCTCCGCAATATGGGGAAGATCGTCGCCGCCTCGAAGATCGCCGTCCTCGGCGCCTCCTACCGGGAGGACGTGGGCGACACCCGTTACAGCGGCTCGGAGATCGTCGTCCGGAAGCTCACCGAGATGGGCGGCGAAGTGATCGTCCACGACCCCTACGTGAAGCACTGGTGGGAACTGGAAAAGCAGGACACCTATCCCGCCCCGGGCCACTCCTGGGCCCGCTTCTTCCGCAATCAGGGCAAACTTCAGGAAACAACCGTCCAGAAGGACCTCGCCGCCACCCTCAAGGGGGTCGATGCCGTCGTCTTCGCCGTCCGTCACGAGGCCTACCTCGCCCTCGCCCCCGATGCGATCGTCGCCATGGCGGGCCGCCCCGTCGCCGTCATCGACTGCTTCGGCATCCTCGACGACGCGGCCATCCGCCGCTACTTCGAGCTCGGCTGCGAGGTGAAGGGCCTGGGCCGGGGGCATGTGAAGCGCATCAAGGACGCCGTGAAAATTGCAAAAGAATAACGGATTGGGAAAGAATAACGGATTGGGAAAGAATAACGGATTGGGAAAGAATAACGGATTGCGAAAGAATAACGGATTGGGAAAGAATACAGAATCAGGCGATCGTGATGCAGATCGAAGCCCAATACGAAGATAGATGCCTGAAGCTTCCATTGTGAAGTATCATCATGAAAGCGACCCTCGAAAAGACGCAGATCCTCCGCGACCTGGCTAAAAATCCCCACATCTCCCAACGGGAGATCGCCGTGAAAAACGGGATGAGCCTGGGCAAGGTGAATTATGCCATTCAGTCGCTGATCGCGAAGGGGTTTGTCAAACTGCAAAACTTCCGGGCGTCGGAAAACAAGCGCAAATACATGTATATCCTCACGCCGGAAGGGATGTATGAAAAGACGCGGCTGACCACCGCCTTCCTGAAGTGGAAGATGGAAGAGTACGAACGTATCCGGAGGGAAATCGCCGAGCTGGAGGCGGAGATCGGTGCCCCGGAGCAGCAGGAGCAGCAGTGAGAAGGCCCGTAAAGGCGGCGGTCCGGCTGCGGCTGCTCTCGATTTATCCCTCGTTCCCGGTATCGGCAATGAAAAGGCCGGAATGGCTGCCGGCCGGCCGGAGGGACAGAAATGCCGCGCCGGCCTTCCCCAATGACATTCATTACTGCCGCGCCGGTCTTCCCGCCGGTCTTCCCGCCGGCCTTCCCCAAAGACATTCATTACTGCCGCCGCCGCCCCGCCCGCCGGAGCGGCTGGTTATGTAAATGCGAATACGGGGAGCGTCTGTCCGCAGACCGGCAAAGCCCCTCGTGGGGAAAAACGCTAATTTTAAAGACCTGACCCCCGGTGCCCCCGCCCCGCCGCCGCCCCGCCCGCCGGAGCGGCTGGTTATGTAAATGCGAATACGGGGAGCGTCTGTCCGCAGACCGGCAATGACCCTCGTGGGGAAAAACGCTAATTTTAAAGACCTGACCCCCGGTGCTGAATAACGGATTGTGAAAAAATAAAGAATCAGGAGATCGTGATGCAGATCGAAGTCCAATACGAAGATAGATACCTGAGGCTTCCGGACGGAATAAAATTCAAAGCAGGTCTTCAGAAAATCCTGATCGATGTTCCTGATGGTGTCCTGGAAGATCAAAGCACGCCCACTGACCCCGTGCTCGATGGCTTATATAAGATGCTGGGCAAGGATTATATATACCGCCCGTCCGGAAAATCCGACCAAGAATTGCTGGCAGATGCCTTGCAGGAGAAATATTTGAAATGACAATAAATGTACTCTTGGATGTAAATATCGTTCTTGATTTGCTTTTAAAGAGAGGACCGGATTATTACAAAAAAGCCGAGATGTTCGCTTTCTTGCGTCAAAACGACTATCCGCTCTTTTTTGCCGCTTGTGCCTTGCCGAGCCTTGAATATATCCACACCAGGGAAATAATCCGCCTTGCCGGCGACGGGCTGATCAAGTCAAGCCTGGCGCCTGGAGAGCTGGCAAGGCGGCAGTTAAGCGGCTTCCTGGAAGTCATTAAAATCGCTCCTTCTCTGGGTGCGCATTGGCGGCGCATACCGGATGACCACCCGGATCGGGAAGATGGATTAGTCAGTCTTTCCGCCGCGGAATTGCCGGGAACGACTTTCATCTGGACAAACGACGCAGACTTCAATCCCGCTGCTTCAGAAATAGCCTATGGAGATAGCTATGCGCTTCAAAAATACCTGGAAAACAAGGATCAAAGCAGTATGTCGTTTGTCGATCTCGGGCATCAGCAAGGCATAATCCGTGAGAACTTGGAGCAGGGCGTTTTTCGCGTTTTAAACCACGGTAGCTACATCATGGGGCCGGAGATAAAGGAGCTGGAGGCGAAGCTCGCCGCCTATGTCGGCGTCAGGCACGCCGTTGCCTGCGCCTCCGGGACGGATGCCCTCCTCATGGCGCTCATGGCCTGCAACATCGGCCCCGGCGATGCGATCTTCACCACGCCCTTCACCTTCATCGCCACGGCGGAGGTGATCAGCCTCCTGGGCGCCACCCCGGTCTTCGTGGACATCGACCCCAAAACCTTCAATATCGACCCGGCCAAACTCGCCCAGGCCATTACCGCCCTGAAGTCGCATGATCCTGCACACCACCCTTTACCCTTTACCAATCCCCAATCACCGTTCACCGTTCCCCCTGCACCATCCACCGTTCCCCATTCACCGTTCCCCGTTCACCAATCACCAGTCACCAGTGACCAATCCCCGTTCCCCGTTCCCCATTCACCATCCACCGCTCCCCCTTCCTCCCTCACCCCCCGCGGCATTATCCCCGTGGATCTCTTCGGCCTCCCGGCGGATTACGACGCCATCGGGGCCATCGCCCGCGAGCACGGTCTCTTCGTCATCGAGGACGCCGCCCAGTCCTTCGGTGGGGAGTACAAGGGCAAAAAGGCCTGTTCTTTCGGACATATCGCCTGTACATCCTTCTTCCCCGCCAAACCCCTGGGGTGCTACGGCGACGGCGGGATGTGCTTCACCGATGACGACGCCCTGGCCGCCGCCCTGGATTCCATCCGGGTCCACGGGAAGGGGAGCCATAAATACGAAAATGCCCGCATCGGCATCAACGGCCGCCTCGACACCCTGCAGGCGGCCATCCTCCTGGCCAAGTTCGCGATCTTTCCCGAGGAGGTGGAACGCCGCAACGAGGTCGCCGCCCGGTATACGGAACTTATCCGCCGGCGCGGCACCGCCGACCCCCCGGGGGGGCGCGCCGCCGCGGACGACCATCTAGGGGGCCGCGATAGCGACGCCGGCCACCCGG
>Ga0209407_1004364_pt1 | contig 11595 bp, 6 predicted proteins | sample AD_JPNHG3_MetaG_FD_184410 | JGI IMG/M metagenome (GOLD analysis project Ga0209407, IMG submission 184410) | Active sludge microbial communities of municipal wastewater-treating anaerobic digesters from Japan - AD_JPNHG3_MetaG (SPAdes) (version 2) | ecosystem: Engineered > Bioreactor > Anaerobic >... | reverse complement strand
GGATAGAGGTAGCCCGCGGGTATTTCAACGCATCCGACCCGAAACTCTTCCCCGAAAAGAAGGAAGAACAGACAAACATGCCATACGAAACCAGAATACCCCACCAGGTGAACTTTATCGAGTCGGTGCGCACCAGAAAAGATCCCGTTGCAACAGTGGAAATAGGCCACCGCACTTGCACAGTATGCAATATCGGTAATATTGCATGCGACCTTAAACGTACAGTCAAGTGGAATCCTGAAACCGAAACCTTCGTCGACGACGAAGAGGCAACAAAGAGGATGCATTATACCTACAGGGAACCCTGGAAACTGGTTTAATGCAACCCTTCCCATATCAATAAAAAACCCCTTCCGGAGAAACCGTGAAGGGGTTTTTTATTATCTCGATAATAAAATGTGTCTGGAACGGTTGAAAAATTATAAAAGTATTTCTTAAAAATTTACTACCTCGTAGTATGCTTTCTTCCTTTGCAAATTCTGGTCAAACAGAAGAGGATAGTTTTTCCTGTTTCGTACCGGGAAATTGTCGAGCCATGAGTGTTTGTCCGAAACATTCCAGAAAGTTACGCCTGTAATTATGCCTTTATAATCCCTGAAAACCCTGAAAAGCATTTTGTACTGTTCAATTTGTCTCTGCTCCCTCTCAGCAGTGAAAGCGTCATCCCCGGGTTTCCTGTTGCTGAAATCTTCATTCCACCTGTAAACAGATACATCAAGCTCAGTAATCTGTACCTGAAGCCCGAGTGATGAATATTTTTCAATAGCTTCTCGTAGTTCTTTCTCTGATGGGCTTGAAATTGACCAGTGCCCCTGCAGCCCGATTCCGTGCACCGGAATACCCTTTTCGAGCAAACCTTTAAGCATGTTATAAATTTTATCTCGTTTTGCAGGGTTTTCGGTATTATAGTCGTTGTAAAAGAGAAGAGCCTGAGGGTCGGCTTCATGTGCCCATATAAAAGCCTTTTCAATATACTCTTCCCCACATATCCTGTACCATGGTGATTCTCTGTAGATTTTACCCTCACTGTCATCTATTGCTTCATTAACAACGTCCCAGGCATACACTTTACCTTTGTATCTGGTAACTACCTGGGTGATATGTTCTTTAAGCCTTGAAAGGAGTAACTCTTTTGAAGCTTCTGTGCCGTCGGGGTTTCTGAACATCCAGGGGGCAGTCTGCTGATGCCATACAAGAGTATGACCTCTAACCTTCATGCCATGTTCGCCAGCAAAATTTATTATAATGTCGGCGTTGTCCCAGAAATAACGGTTCTCTTCCGGATGTATCAATCCGGGTTTCATGACATTTTCCGCAGTCAAGCTATTGAACTCTCTGATTATCAGATTTCTTTCAGGTGCTGAAGCATTCAGGTGCGAGGGAGCAACTGCTACACCCACAGGGAAATAATCACGGTAATAGTCTTTTAATCCTTTACTTTCGTTATTAAGTTCATTGATGTTCTGGCCACAGCTTGCGATATGTAGCATAGCAGTCAGGCAAAATAGTGCCACTTTAAGATGAGTAGCTCTGTGTCTTTTTGAGTCTCGCATGGTTTAAGTAATTATCGTTTTATATTTTTCAGATTTTTAAAAATATTTTCTTTTTATAAAGGAAATAAAGAAACACCCATCCGACTGCAGTTATACCTATACCGTTTATAAGTGGAGTCCATGTCTCAGGTAGTATTTCAGTAAATCCGCCAAAGAAAAATTTTGCAGCATTTCTGAAATTTATTATGCGGTTAGCAAGGTATATTGTTATTGGGTTCATACCTATCACAACGAAGAAGAATGACCATTTTCTGAAATTCCAGACGTCAATTATCAGGTAAAACAGTGCAAACAGCAGCAGGCTCAGTCCGCCCACATAGCATACGAAGGAGCTTGTCCACAAATTCTTGTTAATTGGGAAAGCAAGATCCCATACTTTGCCAGCAATAACGAATACTATTCCTGCACCGGCAATATAAATTGCCTTTTTGAGCAGGTTATTGCTCAGATAGTTCGACAGCAGAAATTCTCCGGTAAACATACCGAGCAGAGCTGTTGATATTGCCGGGACGGTACTGAGGATTCCTTCAGGGTCGTGATTACCGCGGTAGAGTTTTCCGGGCATCAGTATTCTGTCGACATAACTTGCGAAGTTGCCTTCCTGTGAGAATACATGAGCTCCTCCTCCGTCGGGTGCCGGCACCAGGGCAAGTAGCAGCCAGTAGCCGATAAGAAGTGCCCAGAACCAAACTATACGCCATGTAAGTTTTGTGTTCATAAAGATTAGAGCCGCGAACATCCATGCAAGTCCGATGCGTCCAAGAACGCTTCCATAGCGGAGCTCATCAAATTTGAACCTTACTCCGTTATTGTAAAGGATGCCCAGCAGTACGAGTATGAGACCGCGGTAGATGACATGCCTGTAAATTCTGGCTTTGTCTTCTCCTGAGGCCATTCTTTTTGAGAGTGAGAAAGGGAATGAGATTCCTGCTATGAAAAGAAAAAGCGGGAATATCATGTCGTAAAAGTGAAAACCATGCCACTGGACATGTTCAAGTTGTTCGGCACACCATTTAAAGACCGGCCAGCCGGTTAAAGTGGCAAGTCCTGCAAAAATAGCTTCACCGCCCATTATCCAGAACATGTCAAATCCGCGTAAAGCGTCGAGTGACTGAAGTCGCTTTGGTGTCTGTTTTTCTGAATTTGCCATAAAGTATGTTTTTAAAAAAGCTAAAATAATTAAAAGATGGAACTATTCATCATAGTTCACCTCCCGGGCATTTTTGTCGGAATTTTCTCACAAATATTTTAACCGTCACTATCGCTACTTTTCATTATACCATCTTGCGAAGAATTTCATCGAGTTCCACGGTAGCAAATGTGGTCGCAACATCGCTCATGGCATAGGGTAATATCAAAGTACGGTTCAACACAAGTGCTCCGCAGGTATATAGAACGTTTGGCACATATCCATAGCTTTCTTCCTTTGTAGGTTCGAGCAAAGGTTCTTCAAGGCGGCCTTTTACTATCCACGGTTCATCTTTGTCTAAAAGAACAGCTCCGATAGAATAGCTTCTTACAGGCCCAACCCCATGTGTAAGTACAAGCCAGCCTTCTTCAATTTCAATCGGTGAGCCACAGTTACCTATTTGAATATATTCCCAATAATAAGTTGGAACTATTAGTCTTTCAAAATCGTACCAGAAATATGGATTATCGGATTTCATGATATATAAAGACTCGTTATCCTGTCGTCCCAGCATCATGTACATCCCGTTGATTTTGCGCGGAAACAATGCCATACCTTTATTTTTTACTGCAGGACCGTTTAGTGTGGATATCTTGAATTCATTAAAATCATATGTTTCCAGCATTTCTGGCATTATTGTCCTGCCATCGTAAGCGGTAAAAGTCGCATAGTATTTACAGGAGCCATCTTCTTCTATGAATCTAACAAAACGGGCATCTTCCAGTCCATTACTATGTGATGGAGATGCAGGATATATGGCTTTGGCAGAAATATCATCAGTTGAGAAAATTATTGTAAAATTACACAGAGCAAGCAGGCGTATAGCATTAATTGTGTTTTCAATATCAATTGTATCCCTGTAGATGTTTTTTGTTCTGAATCTAAGTATTGCTTCTTCAAGTTCTCTGAAGTTAAAAGTTTCGTTAAGCTGTTCCAGAATTTCTTTTGCTGATTCATTCAGAATGCCAACCTCATTGGCTTTTTTAATGAACAGTTTCTTCTCGTATTGATGTTGTTTCCTCTCAGGTTCCAGTATTATCGGAGAATTGGGATAGAGTGTAATGTTTAGTGATGAATCAATTTCTCCTTCTCTGAATACAATTGAAGAAATATGGCCTTCACCTATTGCTCTTAAACTCATGATAAATTTCAGCACACCTTCCTTGTTCTGTACAGGATGAGGTACTATCGAAGGGTTGAAAATTGCAGTTGATTCAAGAGCGTATTGCTGAGTAAAGTATGCTCCTATAAGTTGTTTCAGTTCATCATCAATTTTCTGGTTTGAAGGTATTCTGTCTCTCACATTCTCGAAATGCTTCAGAAAAACTCTCCTTATATCTTCGTTTCCAGAATTGAACCTCCTGTATATTCGGTCGAGCAGTTTCTTCCGGCTCTCTTTTTCAGTTGAAAAGATTCTAAATAGTATATGTTCCACCTGAGCCGGGTTTTTGGGGATAAAAGGCCGGAGAAGCATTCTTTTCGGTGATGGGGTGATTTTAATAGGAAGCTTGTTAATCTTCATATTAAAATATTGAATTAATTATTTCTGCTGCGAAGATAATGAGAAATGTTGACCAGTGATATAAGCCACGACAGAGTGGACTCGGCTCCCTGGTTTAGATTAACACCTTCTGGTGTGAGACCGTCGCGACAACCTCCTGTGGCGAAATCGTACAGGCAAGCCGAGCAGTCATTCTCTCCTGTGAACCATGCGAAAGCTTTAATGGCAAAGTCGGCATATTTACTGCTTTTTGTAACCTGTTCCGCCATAAGGCATGCGTCGATCATACTATGTGCCTCAAGCGGTTGCTGGTCAAAACGCGCTTTACCCTCCGGAGTTAACCAGCCATTATTGCCGATGGGGGAGAAAATATTGTTGACAAATTGTTTCTCAATCAGCCAGTCAAGTATTTTAATACCTCTGCTAACAAATGATTCGTTATCCAGTATGTAACCTGCTGTGATAAGTGCCTGAGGAATACGTGTACTGGCATATGTTACCCTGTTTTCAAACCATATCCATTCACTATTGTCTATAGTTTTATTGAAGAAAGATGAAAGAAGTCCAGCTTTTTCATTCAGAATATTCCTGATTTTACCATTATCATGTTTCTGGTAATAATACGACAAACCCAGTAGCAGGTAAGCAATTGCCCTTGGATGACCAAGCTCTCCGATTTTTTCAAGTCCTTTTTCAAAAAGAGCTTTTGCATGGAGGTAGAAATTGTAGAACCTTGAGTGTGCAGTAGTATATCCAAGTGCCCACATGGTGCGGCCATAACTGTCTTCAGAGCCTTCACTCTCAAGCCATCGCCTGTCATACGACATGTAATTGCGGAATTTTCCGTTTTCAGGATTCATCGCATAATCGATGAATGAAAGATAAATACTTGTCAATTTCATCAGTTCATCAGTTTCCTGAATTTCATCCTGTAACATCACTGAAAGTATAAGAGCTCTTGTGTTATCATCCAGGCAATAACCGTGACTCCTGTCTGGCACATTATACCGTGCATGCTGTAAAATACCTGTATAATCGGTCAACACTTTAAGTTGATTCAGATTTAAAGGGGGTAAGGAAAATCTAGATTCCCTGTCGTCAGAAACCTGGTATTCTGAAGCTGATTTTTCTGTCTCTTTAAGTATAATTTTAATTTGTTCCAGGTATCGTTCCCCTATTTTCGGCCAGTAACATTCTCTGGCAAATTCAAGGGCATTCTTTCCTATTGTCTTTCTTTTTACCTCATCATTCAGGAGCTCAATGATATATCCTGCAAGCTGTTCGGAATTGTTAAATTCAAAAAGTATTCCTCTGTTATTGGTTAGCAACTCCCTGGCATACCAGAAAGGGGTTGAAATAACAGGCTTACCGGCACTCATTGCATAAATCAGCGTACCGGATGATATCTGTTTTTCTCCGCTGTAAGGAACAATATAAATATCACATGCATTTAGAAATTCGAAAAGTTCCTGATTTGTGACATAACGGTCAATGAAAACAACATTTTTTTCAAGTCCCAGCTTATTTACCAGGCGGATGAGAAAATGCCGGTATTCTTCACCGTCGCTTTTTATAACATGCGGATGTGTCGCACCAAGAACAATGTACAGTGTGTCAGGATGTTGCCGAATTACTTCGGGAAGGGCTTTTATTACTACTTCGATAGTCTTGTTTCTGGAAATTAATCCGAAAGTAAGAAGGACTTTTTTCCCTTTTGCGCCAATGCTCTGTTTTAGGATACTGGTATTATATACAGAAATCTCGGGTACTCCGTGGTGTATATGAACAATTTTTCGCCTGTCAATGGAATATATTTCAGATAACAAGTCAGCTCCCTTTTTTGAAATGCTTACGACTTTATCGGAGAATCGGCAGATTTCATCAAGAAGATACTTTTGTTCAGGTACAGGAGTGTCAAGTATTGTGTGAAGAGTTGTAATAACAGGCATTCTGAGGCGTTTCAGCAACTGAAGGATATGTCCACCGTAACTTCCACCAAAAATGCCATATTCATGCTGAAGAATAACTGCATCAATTTCATTCATATTTAAAAAACTGCTGGCCTGAATGTATGATGAGAGGTCGTTTTGTTCAATTTCAAACTGGACATCCTCGGGATAATCATATGTTTTCAGTCCATCATTTACAGCCACAACCAGGGTTCTCACCCCTGCCTTTTTCAAACCATCATTCAGGTCTTTTGTAAATGAAGCAATACCACATCTTCTGGGCGGATATGTTCCTATTAATGCTATTTTACACATATTCTGTTCAGTTAATTGTTTTCTCTTTCGGGCAATGCAGAAGAAATAAAAGCTGAATATGAATAATCTGGAATTAATAATCAGCCCGTAAAGATAATGATTTTAACCTTTTAATTTCAAAATAAATTGTTGAAATGCTTATGGTTACATCTTTTATAAACATTAAATTCATTATATGGGAATAATTAAAAAAATCAAAAAAATAGCCTAGAGAAATGATAAAGTATTAAAATATCTTGGGTAATCAATACTATTTACCAGTGCTTTTGTAATGAATAACGATTTATTTATTTTTATAGTGAAAAAGGTCTTTACCATTTTGCCAGTTGAATTAAATCATTAAGCCATGAAAAAGATCATAATCGTCTTAACAACAGTCATGTTATGCTTAACCTTATCAGCACCTGCCCAGCACCCTGATGGTCCGGTGATGGTGCTTAAAGAAAACTGGGCAATAAAGTCATCAGCCGAAGTCGGGGCAGGAGGCAGGGAAATCTCCACCACAGGGTTTTCAACCCAGGGCTGGTACAGGGCTACAATGCCCTCTACCATACTTGCAGCCCTTGAAGCAAATAATGTGATCACAAATCCTTATTACGGGACTAATTTTAACAAGATTCCCGGGCAGATATCAAACCGGAACAGGAGTATTCCGACCGACAGTCCCTTCAGCGTAGCATGGTGGTATCGTACTGAATTTCAGCTGCCTGCCGCTTATAAGGGGAAGCATATATGGATTAACTTCCATAGTATCAATTATAAAGCCAATATCTGGCTAAACGGAAAACTTGTGGCTGATACCACAACCATTGAGGGTGCATACAGGCTCTTTACACTCGATATTACAAAAGAAGCTTTACCGGGTGGTAACAACTGCCTGGCACTCGAAATTTTCCCTCCCAAAAGCACAGACCTTTCTATAACGTGGGTTGACTGGAATCCGACACCACCTGACAACGGGACAGGCATATGGTATGATGTAACAGTACATGCCACGGGAGACGTGTCAATTGAGGAACCTTTTGTTAAAACAAAACTAAATATTCCGTCGAACGATGAAGCAAAACTTACAGTTTCAGTTTTATTACGGAATTCTTCCGACAAACCTGTAAACGGAAAATTGACCGGCAAAATCGAAAAGATAACTTTTTCAAAGCAGGTAAGTCTTAATGCAGGAGAGACGAAAAAGGTTGTTTTTGAACCCTCTGAATTCCGTCAGTTGATAATAAAGACCCCACGTCTGTGGTGGCCTCATAATGTTGGTCCTCAGAACCTTTACGACCTTAACCTTTCTTTTGAAGCATCAGGCAGGGTGTCGGATATGAGAAAAGTGAGGTTTGGAATCCGCGAGATCACATCATGGATGAATGAATTTGATTCGCTGAAGACGAGAGTTTTTCAGGTTAATGGTAAGAACATAGTTATAAGGGGCGGTGGGTACGTTCAGGATCTGTTTCTCAAACCTTCCAATGAAAGGATTGATGCCGATATTGCTTACGCAAAACATATGAATCTGAATGCACTGAGGATGGAAGCGCCGAGGGGGTCAGACTATATGTTTGACAGGTGCGATGAGGAAGGCATCCTTCTGATGGTAGGATGGTGCTGCTGCAGCATGTGGGAGAGATGGAAATCCTGGACACCTCATACGGCCGATATTGCCGAACTGAGCTGGAGAGACCAGATAGTGCATCTGAGAAACCATCCTTCGGTGTTTGTCTGGCTATATGGCAGCGACAATTATCCGCCTGAAGATATTGAAAGAAGATATATAAAGGTACTGGATGAGTACGATGGCACCAGACCTTATCTGTCGTCAGCCACCCAGGCTGCCAGCAAAATTGCAGGTCCGACCGGCGTTTGGATGGGCCCTTATCCAAGGGTTTATGCATACTTCCCACCTTCCTACTGGTACAGCAAGCTTGAATTCAACACCGAAGCAGGGCCGTCAGGTGAACAGATACCCCCTCTGGAGACCATGAGGATGATGATGCCTGAAGAAGACCTCTGGCCGCCAAGTGAGTCGTGGGAGCTGAGGCTGCATAAAAATTTCTACCCAATAGCCAGAGCTGCATTTGAATCAAGGTATGGAAAGCCCTCATCAGTTGAGGAATACAGCCTGAAGGCACAGATATTTCAGAACGAAGCTGTTAAGGCAATGTTCGAAGCATATGCGGCAAATAAATATAAATCGAGTGGCATTATTTACTGGATGTACAATGGTGCGTGGCCAAAGATGTACTGGCAGCTTTACGATTATTTCTATATGCCAAACGGGGCCTTTTATGCAGCCCGAAGTGCCTGCGAACCTCTGCATGTGCTATACTCATACAAAGAACAGACAGTAAAAATTGTCAATTCTCTGTACAGAGAATTTAAGGGGCTGATGGTGTCAGCAAGAATTTTTGATTTCAACTCCAGGGAAGTATGGTCAAAAACTGCACAGGCTGATGTTGAACCGGATGAAAGCAAAAATGTTTTTGCAGTTGAGGTGCCGGCAAATATAACGAAGATTTACTTCCTCAGGCTGGAGATGAAAGATGCCGAAGGGAAGCCTGTCTCATCGAATTTTTACTGGCTCCATGCTGATGGTGATGAGAAGGCAGATTTCAAAGACTTAATGAATCTTCCGAAGACGAATCTTAAAGTTGATGCAACTCCTTTACAGCAAAAAGGTAACAGGGCACGCATTACAGTAACGCTGGAAAACACAGGTAAGAATCTTGCCTTTGGAGTTAATCCGAAAATTTTGAGAAGTTCCTCAAGAGGCCCGGTTTTACCGGTTTTCTGGGATGACAATTACTTTTCGCTGCTTCCGGGGGAAAAGAGGGTGGTGAATGTTGAATTTGATGTTAAGGAGTTGAAAGGGGAGAAGCCTTTACTTGTTATTGAAAGCTGGAATACAGATCTGTTGAGGCTGGAATTATAAGCCAGACGCTAAAATTTATTCCGGGGTGTATCTTAATATAGGGCTTACATCCCGGATTTTTTTATTTTTTCTGTTTATTTTTTGAAGGTTTGGTGAGTCAGACTGGATTGTTGTGGATCCCGTTATCTTATTTAGAAAAATTATCAGATAATAAATTTTTTTAAATAGTAAAATTTACTAAATAATAAAAATTTTTAAATAGTATAATTTATCAAATAGTAAAAAATATCAAATAGTAAAATGTTTGAAACAATAAAAAATATCAGATAATAAAAATTATCAAATAGTAAATTTTCTAAAATAATAATTCAACACTCTGAAAACTGGTTCCTCAATACTTAATTTTTTATATCTGATTACAGCTTTTTGTATCATAAAAGAATTCCCTCTATCTCCTTCCATGACGAAACCCTGCGATGCCTCGTCTCCAGCAACATATTGTGAGGCTGGGTAAAAATTATAGTCCCTCCCTGAAAAACATCCAGATTCTTCAGATGATCATCTATCATAATGTCCGCTTTAATCAAACTTTTATCCCCACAAAAAACTATCTGCCTCCAGCTTATAAAAGGAAAATGCTCATGCAACCACATCTGCTTGTCAGTGAGACTGCTGGGAAATTCAGTCGCCAGTGAAATGACAACAACATTGTATTTTTCATTCAGCCTTCGCAACCCCTCAATACTTCCCTCCATCACAGGTACACTCCTGAAAAATCCCGGCGTCGTAACCCATTTTATCTGATGCGGAAATGCTTCAGCCTCAAGCTTGCCTGCCACCTCTTCAACGGTCAGACGAACGCCAGTCTCCTTCTCATGAAGCTCAAAAAAACGGCTGTACACATCAGCCAGAACCCCGTCCATGTCGACAAGAATACGTTTCATTTTTAAAATATATATTTGTGTACATGATTACGATATATCTGCCAGTCTTAAAAACGATGCCAAGTTATTTCATTTTGATAAATAATTATATAATAACATCATGAAAACATCAGCCTTTATATCAGTTGTAATTTTTACTGCAGCGCTCTTTTCCTTCAGGCTCTCAGCACAGAACGACAGGGTGAAAATTGCCCGGCTCTCGGAGTTTTTAATGCAATCTTCATTCGTTGTATCTGAAACGGGCGAGCAAATCTCCGACCCCGGCTTCCGCCCCGGTATTTGGTGGATGCCTGTTAAAGTACCAACAACAGTACTCTCAGCCCTTGTGGCAAACAAAATCTATCCCGATCCCTACCTTGGGCTTAACAATATGCTCATACCGGATGCTTCAGATGAATTCAATAAACAATACAACCTTGAACAGTATAGCCATCTGCCCGGTCTGCCCAACCCATGGAGCAAACCTTACTGGTTCCGTACAGAGTTCATGGTTCCTGCTGAAGATAAAGGCCGTCACTTCGAACTTATATTCAAGGGAATAAACTACAGGGCTGGTGTGTGGCTCAACGGCAAACAGATAGCCGACTCTACTCAGATGGCAGGTATGTTTGCCGAATACAGGCTTGACGTTAGCGATTGTATTATCCCCGGCTCAAAAAATGCCCTCGCCGTGAAAATCTACCCTCTCGATTACCCGGGCTTGCCCGATACTGAACAGCTGAAAGCGCTGGGCGACTTCTACCTCAACGGTGGAAAAACTGGTGACATAGGCAAAAACGTAACAATGCTGTGCTCGGTAGGATGGGACTGGATACCACCTGTGCGCGACCGTAACATCGGCATCTGGCAACCTGTCTATCTCAGAACATCGGGACACGTTACAATAGAACAACCAAAGCTTGTTACTCTTCTGCCCAACCTTCCCGATACATCACTTGCAAAAATTTCCCTTTCATTTAAACTTAAAAATTCCGGTAAGTCTACCGAAAAAGGAAAGATAACAGTGATCATTACACCAGAAACCTTTCAGGGTAAGCCTGTACAGTTTACAAAAGATGTCTCTTTGAATGGAAACTCCACGGTGGTTGTTGCTTATGATGCAGATAACACCCGGGAGCTCCTCTTCCCCAGGCCGGCTTTGTGGTGGCCTAACGGTTACGGTCGCCCCGACCTTTATAGAATAAGGATTCAGTACTCGAACCAGTCGGGTCTGAGTGATGAGATTTCCTTTTTGTTTGGCATCAGGACAGTTGGTTCAAAAGCTGTGCAGGTAGG
>Ga0209407_1004363_pt1 | contig 11597 bp, 18 predicted proteins | sample AD_JPNHG3_MetaG_FD_184410 | JGI IMG/M metagenome (GOLD analysis project Ga0209407, IMG submission 184410) | Active sludge microbial communities of municipal wastewater-treating anaerobic digesters from Japan - AD_JPNHG3_MetaG (SPAdes) (version 2) | ecosystem: Engineered > Bioreactor > Anaerobic... | reverse complement strand
GCTTCCGGCCAACCTGGAGAAGCTCATCAACGTCAAGCTCGAGATCACCAAGCGCACGCGCGGCGAGAACGAGAACGTCTACATCAACCGGCGCATCGTGAAATTGAATCCTCAGCGAAATTTCGACCAACCGGAATCTTGGTTTTCGTAAGCCATTGATCTCAAAGCCTTTCGTGCTACACCAGTGGCGTCACGGTCTGAGCGAAATTTCGCTGTCACGCCAGGCTGCCGGGCCAGTTGAAAGCCTTCTGCGGGGCCCGTATCGAAAATAGCCCGAACACTAAGCACGCCTACTCAGAGCCGTGCAGGAAGTGTGAAAGGATCGTGGAAAGCATTCCCGATCCCGATGAAGCGGAAAACGACATCAAAAAACATTTCCGGTATGTATCGTTTAACAGCGAGAGAAACCCGGAAGTTAACAGCAAAGGAGAAAATCATGCCTGACAATTTTGGACGAATGACAAGTGACGAAGCACCGCAACATACGCCGGGCCCGTGGACGATTTATAACCACGACGGGACCAATTCCGGACACTACGACGGGTACCTAAAAAGTAACATCCGAGCGGGGGCGGACCTGATACATATTCGCCAATCAGTGGCAGGCAACACATTCCCGCGACTGGCAGCAAATGTCCGCTTGATTGCCGCTGCCCCATCAATGTACGACGCATTATGGGCTATAGCCAACATGCAGGTCCAAGAAGAAACAGACAAAGGTGAAGTCCTTGCACTTTGCATGTCAATCGCTCGCATTGAGTTAGAAAAATTTTCAACGGCTGGAAAATAACCAACATTCTCGACGTGGGTCTGTGCGAACTGGACACAGCCGACGGGCCCTACAACAAGACCGGATACCGACTTGAGCATCGAGAGGACGGATTTGCAATCACGGTCGGCCTGATGGAGTACATATCTGGCTGGTCAGCGTTTGAGATACTTTACTGGCTGCACGAAAAACAAGCGATACCAAGGAGAAAGCACTAAGCCGCCGGGTGGTCCGGCGAAAAAGGAGAACGAAAATGACGACGGAAAAAACGCAGTACACGATCGGTTGCAAGCTGTTACAGGAGGACGGCACGTCGCTCAACGGGCAGTACCGGTACGAGCGCGGCCGGTGGCAGACCGTGCCGGGTAACGGCGCGTATATTGCCGTTACCGCCGGGCTGACGGTTGGCGGCACCGGGCCGGTGCTGGCGTATTTCGAGTGCGCCAAGCCGACCGGCGCGCCTGCGCCATACGGCGTGCAGACGTACCGGCGCGTGCGCTGGATTTCTGATTCGCCGGACAGGATCTCACCTGAATTACGCGGCGAGTGCGCGTGCTACGCGCCGGGGTTGACCGGCGCGCAGCGTGTCGCGCTGGCGGCGGCGTCCACGGAGTACTGGCGCGGCGAGTGCGCGAGGGACGCGCCGGATCTGACCGGCGACCAGCGGTACGCGCTGGCGGCGGCGTCCACGGAGTACTGGCGCGGCCTGTGCGCGAGGGACGCGCCGGATCTGACCGGCGACCAGCGGTACGCGCTGGCGGCGGCGTCCACGCCGGACCTGCGCGGCTGGTGCGCGTTACGCGCGCCGGACCTGACGCCGGACCAGCGTGTCGCGCTGGCCACGTCGTCCACGCCGGACCTGCGCGGCCTGTGCGCGCGGTACGCGCCGGGGTTGACCGGCGCGCAGCGTGTCGCGCTGGCGGCGGCGTCCACGGAGTACTGGCGCGGCGCGTGCGCGTGCTACGCGCCGGGGTTGACCGGCGAGCAGCGGGCGGAACTCAGGTCATCGGCGACGACGAAGAAGATCGCATCGCGCCGAAGTTCATCGAGTTGGCGCACGATGACGCGACCGACTGGATCGCGGGCAAGATAAGGGAGTCGAGTTATGTGTAATATCAAAAAGAAGCGAGGGCCGAAACCGATGGGGCGCATCGTGCGCCCTGTCGGGCTTACGATCAAACACTGGGACTGGGCCAGGGTTCGCGGGCGCGGAAAGGCGACCCGCGGAATCCGCGTCCTTATAGAAGAGGACATGGAGCGAAATGGTGTACTAGATAAACAGGAAGGAGAGGCCAATGTATAACCGGATCGGAATATCGGGCGTTGTGCGCGGAATCGGATGGACAAACCTTTCTGCTCAAATGGAACAGGCAGGGCGCGAACGGGCCAACGCTATCGCCGTGCAGCAATTGCGCGAATGGCTGTTGCGAACCGACGCGCCCGATTTCGTCATCGATGCGTTCAACAGGCTGTGCGCCGAGGCCAGGCGCGGTGAAAGGTGCCGGATATGAACACCCGCGAAATTCGGAACATGACGCAGGAGGAGTGGCGGCTCCTGCACGCGAACCCGCTGGTGTTGACCGCATCACAGGTCCCGGCGGCAGTAGGTGCGGATCGGTACTGCACGCGCTACATGCTGTACCATCGCAAGAAGGGCAATCTTTCATGGCCGGACGAATCGTTGCGATTCGCTGTTGGCCACGCGCTGGAACCGGTTATCGCGGATGCGTTCGCGCGCGAGACCGGCTATACGGTTCGCGACCCCGGCGAGTACGCGGCCATCCAGCATCCTGCTCACCCGTGGCTCTGGGCCACGCCGGATATTATCGCTGAGATAGACGGGGTGGATATCCCCGTCGAAATCAAGACGACGGAATCGTTTACGGAAGCGGCGAAATCGTTTTCGACGGGCAATACGCCGCTCCAGTACGATGTTCAGATCCAAATGCAGATGTACATAATGAATTCCCCGTTCGCCTATGCGGTATGCATGCGCGGCCTCGGATCGCGCGGGCTGGATATCGTCCGCGTGGAACGCGACGACGAACTGATAAACGGTTGCGTTGTCGCGGCCCATCAGTTTTTAGGCGATATTGCGGCTGGCCGCGAACCGGAACCGGGCGGCACGGACGCCGACTCCGACGCCATTCGACATCTGTATCCAGCCGACGACGGCGGCACGGTCACGCTCGATGTTGATGAATGGCGCGAACGGCTCGAACGGCTCGAACAGGCCAAGCGTGAAGCAAAAGCGATCAATGACGTGATCTGCGAGATTGAAAACCAGTTGAAGGCTGCCATCGGCGATCACACCTACGCCGTGTGCGGCGACGTGTCGTTTTCGTACCGGACACAGGAACGAAAAGGTTATGTTGTCCAGCCAACCATTTTCCGCGCGTTGCGGAAAGTATCAAAAAAGGAGAATGAATCATGACAACCAACGAAACGAATGATAATAGCCAATCCCAGTCCAAGGCTGTCGCGCAAATTGCCATGGGCGAGCGCGGCGTTGAACTGCGAACCATAGACGAACTCTATCGGTTCGCAATGGCGGTTACGCGATCGGGCTTCGCGCCAAAAGGCATGGAAAAGCCGGAGTCCATACTCGTGGCCGTCGAAATGGGCCTTGAAATCGGGCTTCGCCCGATGCAGGCGGTGCAGAATATCGCTGTGATCAACGGCCGTCCGTCCGTTTGGGGCGACGCGGCCATCGGACTCGTTCGATCAAGCGGGCTGTGCGCATCGCTCAACGAATGGTTTGAAGGCGAAGGCGACACGCTTACTGCGGTATGCGAGACGCAGCGGGCCGGGTCGCCGATTGCCACGCGGCAGACGTTCAGCGTAAACGACGCGAAACGGGCCGGGCTGTGGGCGAAAGCAGGGCCGTGGACGCAGTATCCGAAGCGGATGCTTCAGATGCGCGCCCGCGCATTCGCGTTACGCGACGCATACCCGGACGTCCTGAAGGGCTTATCGTTTGCCGAGGAGGCGCAAGACACGCCTGCGCCGATTGACGTAACGAATTCGGTTGCCGCCGCCGCGCCGCCGCGCACGAGGGATGAACTGAAGGCCCGGCTTGCGCCGCCGCCGGAACCGTTGCAGGACGCGCCTCAGGATGCGCCGCCAGCCGATGACGGCGCGCATGCGGACCTGTTCGAGCCGGACGAATTCGCCGCCGCCGCCGCCGAAAAGGTTGCGATTGCCGAACGGCTTGTCGAATCCGTAGGAAACGACGCACTGCTTGAAGTCATGCGCGATTTCGGGTACGAATCGGTCGAGGAAATGACGCTGGAACAGATGCGCGACATGGCCGGGCGGATCGAGGCCGTGTCGAAACCGCGCAACAAAAAAGGAGACAAATAACATGGATGCTTTAATAGTACGGTCCGCGCGGACCGCCGAAGGGCCGATGATGCTGATGATTTCCGGCCATGTGGATTGCGATTTGCCGAAAGCGGACCGCGACCGGCTTTTCGATTACGACGCGGGAGTGCTCTACGGCATTCTCAGGAAGCATATTCCGAGTGGCACGTACTATGCGCTGGTCAAGCGCATCATGGAGGACCGGCCATGAATGCCGCCAAATTGACGTCGAAACGAGTACGTTATAGCAGCGGTCGAAAAAAAGGAGAAATGACGACGGAAAAAACGCAGTACACGATCGGCTGCAAACTATTGAAGGCGGACGGCACGTCGCTCAACGGGCAGTACCGGTACGAGCGCGGCCGGTGGCAGACCGTGCCGGGTAACGGCGCGTATATTGCCGTTACCGCCGGGCTGACGGTTGGCGGCACCGGGCCGGTGCTGGCGTATTTCGAGTGCGCCAAGCCGACCGGCGCGCCTGCGCCATACGGCGTGCAGACGTACCGGCGCGTGCGCTGGATTTCTGATTCGCCGGACAGGATCTCACCTGAATTACGCGGCGAGTGCGCGTGCTACGCGCCGGGGTTGACCGGCGCGCAGCGTGTCGCGCTGGCGGCGGCGTCCACGGAGTACTGGCGCGGCGAGTGCGCGAGGGACGCGCCGGATCTGACCGGCGACCAGCGGTACGCGCTGGCGGCGGCGTCCACGGAGTACTGGCGCGGCCTGTGCGCGAGGGACGCGCCGGATCTGACCGGCGACCAGCGGTACGCGCTGGCGGCGGCGTCCACGCCGGACCTGCGCGGCTGGTGCGCGTTACGCGCGCCGGACCTGACGCCGGACCAGCGTGTCGCGCTGGCCACGTCGTCCACGCCGGACCTGCGCGGCCTGTGCGCGCGGTACGCGCCGGGGTTGACCGGCGCGCAGCGTGTCGCGCTGGCGGCGGCGTCCACGGAGTACTGGCGCGGCGCGTGCGCGTGCTACGCGCCGGGGTTGACCGGCGAGCAGCGGGCGGAACTCAGGTCATCGGCGACGACGAAGAAGATCGCATCGCGCCGAAGTTCATCGAGTTGGCGCACGATGACGCGACCGACTGGATCGCGGGCAAGATAAGGGAGTCGAGTTATGTGTAATATCAAAAAGAAGCGAGGGCCGAAACCGATGGGGCGCATCGTGCGCCCTGTCGGGCTTACGATCAAACACTGGGACTGGGCCAGGGTTCGCGGGCGCGGAAAGGCGACCCGCGGAATCCGCGTCCTTATAGAAGAGGACATGGAGCGAAATGGTGTACTAGATAAACAGGAAGGAGAGGCCAATGTATAACCGGATCGGAATATCGGGCGTTGTGCGCGGAATCGGATGGACAAACCTTTCTGCTCAAATGGAACAGGCAGGGCGCGAACGGGCCAACGCTATCGCCGTGCAGCAATTGCGCGAATGGCTGTTGCGAACCGACGCGCCCGATTTCGTCATCGATGCGTTCAACAGGCTGTGCGCCGAGGCCAGGCGCGGTGAAAGGTGCCGGATATGAACACCCGCGAAATTCGGAACATGACGCAGGAGGAGTGGCGGCTCCTGCACGCGAACCCGCTGGTGTTGACCGCATCACAGGTCCCGGCGGCAGTAGGTGCGGATCGGTACTGCACGCGCTACATGCTGTACCATCGCAAGAAGGGCAATCTTTCATGGCCGGACGAATCGTTGCGATTCGCTGTTGGCCACGCGCTGGAACCGGTTATCGCGGATGCGTTCGCGCGCGAGACCGGCTATACGGTTCGCGACCCCGGCGAGTACGCGGCCATCCAGCATCCTGCTCACCCGTGGCTCTGGGCCACGCCGGATATTATCGCTGAGATAGACGGGGTGGATATCCCCGTCGAAATCAAGACGACGGAATCGTTTACGGAAGCGGCGAAATCGTTTTCGACGGGCAATACGCCGCTCCAGTACGATGTTCAGATCCAAATGCAGATGTACATAATGAATTCCCCGTTCGCCTATGCGGTATGCATGCGCGGCCTCGGATCGCGCGGGCTGGATATCGTCCGCGTGGAACGCGACGACGAACTGATAAACGGTTGCGTTGTCGCGGCCCATCAGTTTTTAGGCGATATTGCGGCTGGCCGCGAACCGGAACCGGGCGGCACGGACGCCGACTCCGACGCCATTCGACATCTGTATCCAGCCGACGACGGCGGCACGGTCACGCTCGATGTTGATGAATGGCGCGAACGGCTCGAACGGCTCGAACAGGCCAAGCGTGAAGCAAAAGCGATCAATGACGTGATCTGCGAGATTGAAAACCAGTTGAAGGCTGCCATCGGCGATCACACCTACGCCGTGTGCGGCGACGTGTCGTTTTCGTACCGGACACAGGAACGAAAAGGTTATGTTGTCCAGCCAACCATTTTCCGCGCGTTGCGGAAAGTATCAAAAAAGGAGAATGAATCATGACAACCAACGAAACGAATGATAATAGCCAATCCCAGTCCAAGGCTGTCGCGCAAATTGCCATGGGCGAGCGCGGCGTTGAACTGCGAACCATAGACGAACTCTATCGGTTCGCAATGGCGGTTACGCGATCGGGCTTCGCGCCAAAAGGCATGGAAAAGCCGGAGTCCATACTCGTGGCCGTCGAAATGGGCCTTGAAATCGGGCTTCGCCCGATGCAGGCGGTGCAGAATATCGCTGTGATCAACGGCCGTCCGTCCGTTTGGGGCGACGCGGCCATCGGACTCGTTCGATCAAGCGGGCTGTGCGCATCGCTCAACGAATGGTTTGAAGGCGAAGGCGACACGCTTACTGCGGTATGCGAGACGCAGCGGGCCGGGTCGCCGATTGCCACGCGGCAGACGTTCAGCGTAAACGACGCGAAACGGGCCGGGCTGTGGGCGAAAGCAGGGCCGTGGACGCAGTATCCGAAGCGGATGCTTCAGATGCGCGCCCGCGCATTCGCGTTACGCGACGCATACCCGGACGTCCTGAAGGGCTTATCGTTTGCCGAGGAGGCGCAAGACACGCCTGCGCCGATTGACGTAACGAATTCGGTTGCCGCCGCCGCGCCGCCGCGCACGAGGGATGAACTGAAGGCCCGGCTTGCGCCGCCGCCGGAACCGTTGCAGGACGCGCCTCAGGATGCGCCGCCAGCCGATGACGGCGCGCATGCGGACCTGTTCGAGCCGGACGAATTCGCCGCCGCCGCCGCCGAAAAGGTTGCGATTGCCGAACGGCTTGTCGAATCCGTAGGAAACGACGCACTGCTTGAAGTCATGCGCGATTTCGGGTACGAATCGGTCGAGGAAATGACGCTGGAACAGATGCGCGACATGGCCGGGCGGATCGAGGCCGTGTCGAAACCGCGCAACAAAAAAGGAGACAAATAACATGGATGCTTTAATAGTACGGTCCGCGCGGACCGCCGAAGGGCCGATGATGCTGATGATTTCCGGCCATGTGGATTGCGATTTGCCGAAAGCGGACCGCGACCGGCTTTTCGATTACGACGCGGAAGTGCTCTACGGCATTCTCAGGAAGCATATTCCGAGTGGCACGTACTATGCGCTTGTCAAGCGCATCATGGAGGACCGGCCATGAATGCCGCCAAATTGACGTCGAAACGAGTACGTTATAGCAGCGGTCGAAAAAAAGGAGCACGAAAATGACGCACGATGAATTGATGACGCTGGCGATGGATGCCGTTCGGTGCGGCGCGTGGATGATCCGCGGCGACGACGACGGCGAGTCCTACGGCGGGTTCCGGTGGGCGGCTCCGGGCGAGTGGACCGAGGCGCCGGACTGGAACCCGGAGCCTGTCTGCGGCGGCGGCCTGCACGGGCAGGACCGCGATAACGGCGGGTATGCGGAGCGTCGGTCCCGCCTCGTGTTTTGCGAGACCGACGGCCCGCACGTGGCGATCGGCTCGAATAAAATGAAATGCCGCCGTGCGCGGATCTTGCTCGTGAACGCCCTGCCCGCCGGGCTTACGGTCGACGGCTCGCTGGATCTCTCCGGCTGCCCGATCGCCGAACTGCCCGCCGGTCTGACCGTCGGCGGCAGTCTGTATCTTGGCGGCTGCCCGATCGCCGAACTGCCCGCCGACCTGAACGTCGGCGGCAGTCTGAACCTGCGCGGCTGCCCGATCGCCGAACTGCCCGCCGGTCTGACGGTCGGCAGATGGCTCGACCTGCGCGGGTGCCCGATCGACTCGCTGCCCGCCGGTCTGACGGTCGGCGGCTGGCTGGATCTGACCGACTGCCCGATCGACTCGCTGCCCGCCGGCCTGACCGTCGGCGGCTGGCTCGACCTGCGCGGCTGCCCGATCGCCGAACTGCCCGCCGGTCTGACCGTCGGCGGCTCGATCGACCTGCGCGGCTGCCCGATCGCCGAACTGCCCGCCGACCTGAACGTCGGTGGCTGGCTCGATCTTCGCGGGTGCCCGATCGCCGAACTGCCCGCCGGTCTGACCGTCGGCGGCAGTCTGTATCTTGGCGGCTGCCCGATCGCCGAACTGCCCGCCGGTCTGACCGTCGGCGGCAGTCTGAACCTGCGCGGCTGCCCGATCGCCGAACTGCCCGCCGGTCTGACCGTCGGCGGCAGTCTGAACCTGCGCGGCTGCCCGATCGCCGAACTGCCCGCCGGTCTGACGGTCGGCGGCTCGCTGGATCTTAGCGATTGCCCGATCGCCGAACTGCCCGCCGGTCTGACCGTCGGCGGCTGGCTCGACCTGCGCGACTGCCCGATCGCATCGCTGCCGCCCGACCTGACCGTCGGAGGGAAAATATATACTGATGAGGATACTGTACTATAATGATGGCCAACTATTGGAAATGTCACAAAAAGGTGCGTGCAGGGCAACAGCAGCGCGAGGAACTGTGCGCGCGCAAAGCGGGAAACCAGATTGCGACGACGGAATTGCGGGCGTGGTTGCACGATACCGATGCGCCCGATTGGATTCTGTCGGCGTTCAACCGCCTGTGCGCCGAGGCGCGGCGCGGAGAGCGCGTGCCGCTGGAGGTCGAAAAATGAAACGGGCCAACACAAAATACGGAAACCGTCGGTGCTTCGCCGCCGGCAAATTGTTCGATTCGCGCGGCGAAGCGTGACCGATCATCGAAAAGGAGAACGGAAAATGATGCACTATTGCAGGCTTGAATCTGAAAACGAAAACGTAGCGCGGCGCGCATTGGCCGCGTTGCGGGCGGCGGCGGGACCCGTCACGTCCCGCGAACTGTGCCGGGCCGCGAAAACGATCAACCCCGGAACCGTCGTTTCGATGTTGCGCGCACAGGGCGTACCTGTTTCGTGCGAACGCCGGACCGATCACGCCGGGCGCAGGGTGTATTACTACAGCATAGAGGAGGCTGTGATATGAAAACCCTAGAGCAGCGTTGCAAAAAAGAGATCCGCGAGTTTGTCAAATCGCAAAACCACGATGTGCGCTCCGTATCGCACGTCCATCCGCGATGTTACGTTGTGGGCAAATTCGGCGATTCGCAAATTTTTGTCGCGTACCCGTGGGCGGATTCGGACGATTGCAACCGCGATTTCGACCGGCGCATACGAACGCATATCACGTTGAGCCGGACCGGCTCATTGAAGGAGTTTCCGCAAGGCGTCCAAGTCGGCGACTGGCTCTCGGTTGGATATGTGCGAACGAAATGGGGCGGCGTCAATGTAGCAGTGGAGGTTGTGGTATGAAGGGAGAAAACCACATGACTAATACACCCAGCGACAATCCTGTTGATGCGGCGGCTTTGATCGCCGACATGACATCACGCCGCGATGCCTGGCGCGAAATGGCCTATGCGCTCAAAGCAAAAGAAAAAACCTACAACATGTGGATTTGTTGTGCAGGCAAACTCAACGAGCAGGACGCGCGGGCGCGTTTGCGGGAGTTGGGAGAGATCAAATGAAAACGTTACGAGCATACATGCACCTCTTCGCCGAAGCCGATCAATTACAGCTACGGAACGACTGCCCGCACGCTGTCGAGTGCCCGCGCGTGTGCAAAGGATGCGAACTTTGTGGCTACGAACTTGACGCCGACGGATACTGCGAGTCGTGCAGGGAGGAAATGGTGCTATGAAATACCGGCCATTCAGAATGCTCGACATGTTTTGTGGTGCCGGTGGCGCGGCAATGGGCTATTACCGGGCGGGCATCCAAGAGATTGTCGGTGTCGATATCAGACCACAAAAGCGGTATCCATTTCACTTTGTGCAGGCCGATGCAATCGAATATTTCGAGCAGCATTGGCAAGAATTCGACTGCTACCACGCAAGCCCGCCGTGCCAGCATTATTGCGCGCTGAAAACGATGCCGAATGCGCGGCAACATCCAGACTTGGTTCCCGTCGTGCGCGATCACTTCGCGGCGATCAACAGGCCGTGGATCATTGAGAACGTCCCTGGTGCGCCTTTGATAAATCCGATCATTCTTTGTGGTTCTATGTTTATGCTCGGATGTGATGATGCAGAATTGCGGCGGCATAGGCTATTTGAGCTAGGCGGATTCGAGATTGCGCTTGTGCCGGAGTGTCGGCACGGGTGGAAGCCGCAAACGTGCGGCGTGTACGGGCATGCAGGCGGAATGTCGAAACGTGCCGCGGCACGAACAATCACGGTTGTCGGAGGACACGGTAGAGATCGTAGGCGCGAGGGAAACGGCCAGCAATTCAATACTCACGACCGCAAACAGGCGATGGGCATCGACTGGATGACCGGCGCTGAGCTGTCTCAGGCGATCCCGCCGGCATATACCGAATTCATAGGCAAACACCTGATTGAAGAACTGAAAAGGAGGGCGTCGTGAAAATCCCGTGGTGGCGACAGAGGAACCTCACAAAGCGACAGGCGGACGCGGCTCTATTGGCCCGCAGCATACCGGACCTGCAAGAGTACGCAGGCGCCGTGCTGGTAATAATGAAACAGATTGGCCTGAAAACCCTCGTAATGCACGCCGAACACGGGACCGTGCGGATTGATACAGAGGACTTTTATACATGACCAATACTCCCGGAGACAACCCCGGACCGAACATGCGCTATTGCCCGAAATGCGACAGACCACGGTTGGTCTGGATCGTTTCATTGAGCGGATCGGCCATAGACGCGAGGGTCATTGCAACCTGCGCCGTGTGCGGCCATAAACAGGAGGTGTGATGAGGAAACCGACGGCGAAAAATAAATACAGGACCGAAAGGCAGGCGTTTGCCGATGCGTTCGATGCGCACGGATATGTGCGGCGCGGGCCATCTCAAGAGGGGCGGTATAAACAAAAAATGACGGAGAACGACCGGTTGGAAATCGCGTTGTCGGAGGAAGCGGCGGCGGCGGGCGAATTCGACATGTCAGATGATGTTTGGGAGCAGCGATGCGCCCAGGAACGCAAGCGGCGGCACATCAAATACTACCTTTCGCGGCATGGTGGAAAACGGGTTGTCCGGGCACGCAGCGAATACTAGGTGTAAC
>Ga0209407_1004362_pt1 | contig 11601 bp, 9 predicted proteins | sample AD_JPNHG3_MetaG_FD_184410 | JGI IMG/M metagenome (GOLD analysis project Ga0209407, IMG submission 184410) | Active sludge microbial communities of municipal wastewater-treating anaerobic digesters from Japan - AD_JPNHG3_MetaG (SPAdes) (version 2) | ecosystem: Engineered > Bioreactor > Anaerobic >... | reverse complement strand
GGACCTTCCTCAAACCGCCAGTAAGCCACTGTTGCTGCATGTGCTGTCATTGCACTCACCACCGCTGCCACTGCCAACATCACAACATACTTCTTCATCTTTCCTTACCTCCAAAAAAGTTAAAGTTTACACAAAACACACTTCTTTAAAATCCTTTTCCTCTTCTGCCATCCATAGGATACCGTTTTTCTGCAGCTTTCATATTTGGGTATTTTGTCTAATTCTGCCAACCTCCTTTCTTTCTGCATAATATCTGTCATCCCTCTTTTATGCAGTTCTCTTTTGTCTGAACGAAGTCTTTCATACATACCATTATATCACAAGTGTTTTCCAATTTACCCATTTTCTCGATTTAATGAACTTGTCCAGTCGTAAGAACCAATTCCGGATTGGCAAACAGTGCCCAGTCCGAATCTGTGGCCCGTCTTGCCGGTTCCGGATAATCTATATCTCCGCCATCGGTTGTAATTAATGTCAAAAAGCGGTCCGTTTTCTTGATGTCAATCTCGATGGGATAAGATTTCCCTTTTTCGGTAATATTTTTCTGACAATACCGCACATTACCGTCAACCAGCACCCAGACATCCACATTTCCCTTACGCGTTGCACTGGGAGACAGGCCCGCTTCAGCGGTAAAACGGGTAATTTCAGCACCATTAAAATCAGAACGAATTGCATCCAGATTATATGTAATCCCTAAATTTGCATGCATGAAGATGCTTGGGCAGGTATTGGAGCCGTATATGCCGCTGCCGGGTGCTGCTTCTTTCCACAGCATCGGGACAGCAGGGTCGGTTAGTTTGCTGTTTATAATCTCCATATAGAAAATATTATTGGTCACTGGGCACTCGGTAAAAATATGCCCTTTGGAACTTACTACTACAGGGGAAAATTGTCCGTTGGGGACAAAAACACCGTCGATATAACGGTTTTGGGGAACGGTTATATATTTCCCTTCACCCATACGATCCTCGGCAACAATATCGCCGATTTCACCGGTTAGAGGATGTATGCCGACACCCAGTCGGCCGGTTCCAAGCCCATTTCCCCCGCCTGTAATATCTGCCAAACTGATTGACGGCTGACCTCGCCAAATTAGATTGGTCTGGGAATTAATCTGACGAACAAAGATGAAATTATTGCAGGGAATATCTGTAATATCAGACGAAATACCCGAGATTTTGCGTGCTGAACCCTCAAAAATTTCAAACTTAACCTTGTTTTTGTTTTCTCCGGCTATTAATTGGGTTTTGCCTTGGCTGACATGGAGTTCGGTTGTACCCTGAAAATCCACCTGAACACCGAATTGGGTACCTAAGTCGATAACCATCGCATTGGGCGTAGTTACAGAAAAGCCCAGTGCTTCCTGCGGGACAATAGAATAAAGCCGGCCGTACTGGAGTTTGATCCGGTCTTCGGAAATAATCTCGAATTCGGCTGGGCCTTCAATGGTTACAACAGCATTGTTGTCAAATACCAGTTTTGCCAGACCGCCCCGCAATAAGGATTTTGCCTGTCCGGTAACAAGCCGTGTTCCGGGCTTCATAGAAGCATCATCAGCCCATTTGGCATTGATGCTGTCAGCCAATGTAGCCACTTCAAAACCTCGGCTCGCTTTGGGGACAAAATAGGCATACACAACAAGAAATAGAATTGCAGCCAAGGAGGCAATCAGACTAAACATGGAAAGTTTGCTGCTTCCGGCTGTCACCTTGGGGACGGCGGCAGGTTTTTCCCACTGCCTGACTGGCTTTTGCGGACAAGCAGGGAGATGTACTTCCGGTGCGTTCTTTTCATCATCGGCCAAAGCCAGCCATAAATCCATATCCATTGAATTGTCAAGCAAATCCATCTGCCCGAAGGATTCTGCGGAAGTCTCCTCATACAGCTTAACGGCCGTATAGTTTTTGATAAACTCCCAATAGATCGGAATGGCTTGCTCCTGCTGAAACCACGCTTTCAGCTCAGCAAGCCCGGCATCGTTGATGTCCCCTTCCACCAGACGCAGAAGCAGATGGTAAATCTTGACTGGATTTGTCTTGCCGTCATTCATACTGCTGGAGTACCATTGTTCGTTCAATACATGCTTTAAGCATATACATTATTCGGGAGATAGTTTTATACAGCGAGTCCGTTGAACGTCCTGTCAGCTGGGAGAGCATTTTGACTGTAATATTTTTATGAAATCGGAATGCTATCAGCTTTCGATCAGATACTTTCAGCCGCTCCAGACATATTTTTAATGCGGCTATGCGGAACTGAATATCATCTGACGCTTTTTCTGTTACATCTGATATATTCTGGTATATATCCTCCGTAAATACCATTTTTGCCTTTTTGTTTTCCCGCAGGTATTGCATAACCTTATTCTTGGCAATTCCTATAGCCCAAGCGGCAAAGGAGCATTCCTCCCGATATTGGCTGAATTTTTCCCATAAAACAACACTGGTTTCCTGATACAATTCATCGGCATCACTCTTATTGTGGACAACGGACAAAATGAATGCATACAGTTTAGTTTGTATGCTGGCATACATCCGCAGGAAACGTGCATGTTGAGAGGAATTTGTCATCATCTTTTTCTATGTTTACAATTTATCGTCTAATATTTACTTGAAATGCAGTGTAAAAATTGGAAGGAAAAAATAGGAAAAATAATAAAAGTTTTTTAGTCTCAACAAACCAATATCAGACTATACCAACACAATATTACTTGTATTATGTTTTATTAAAGCTGCATCGATGAGTATATTGATTTAACTATTTCCCGAATATTTACATCTGATTTTAATAGAATTTGTTTTATAGATATCATTTATTTTGACTTTTTCTAAAAAAAATGCAAAAAATAACCTTCAAAAACCGCCTCATCCGTGAAAATATAAATAAGCAGTTTTCATAAATAACTGGTTAAAAAGGATCACGGAAGAAAGGCAGGCTATGCCGGCAGAAAGAGCCAGCAAACAAGTTTTTCTGTGCAGTAGCATTTTTGCCCATCATGCGTCCATTTTATCAGGTGAAAACAGCCGCCATACGATTCAGTTGTGCACTCAATCGTTTACAAGAACAAGACATTTGAGATGTAAGAAATGCCAATTAGGCGGATATACTGGTATTCGCCAGATATAAGCATACTGACCCCGCAAGGATCTTGGATGACTCGAATACATTTTGCAGGGACACGTACAAAAGGGAGTAAATGATGGCATCACAGCTGCTTATTCGATTCCTTCTGGTTTGGCTTATTGCGGAATCGATTTTTATCAACAGCGCCCGGGCATCGAATGAAGTACGCGATTTTATGAAATGGGGTTCTGAAACGCTTGCCTGCATTGAGCGGGACCATCGGATTGCCGGTCAGGCAGGCTATTACGAAGACCAGAGCCGGACCAATCCGGCATATGCATGGGGAACGGCCATTCTGTTACTGGCCTATGCCAAGGCCGCCCAAGTCGAACAACTCCATGCACAATCTTTAACCGAACTGATTGACTATTTAAGCAGATACTGGGTGGAAGATAAGGGCATTGGCGGATATGACTGCCTGCCGGCTCCTCGAAACAGGATCGAGCGATATTACGACGACAATGCCTGGATCGCAATGGGACTGATGGATGCTTGGACTGCCACCGGTAAACCGGAGTATCTCAAACAGGCCGAAAAAACACTGTCTTTTTGCTTAAGCGGAATAGATCCCAACGACGGCGGCATTTGGTGGAAGGAGACATGGGACAGCGAACGCCGCAAAACCAAAAACACCTGCTCGGCTGCACCAACGGCTTATGCGTGTCTGCGTTATTATGAGGCAACCCGCCAGCAGCAGTATCTTGAAACCGCCAAAGAGCTTTTAAAATGGCTGGATGCGCATTTAAAAGACAGTGATTCCCTGTATTTTGACAGCATCCGCCCCTCAACAGGACGAATTGGACGGCGGAAATGGTCGTATAATTCAGCTATGCCGCTTCGCTGTTATGTCCTGCTGTATAAGCTGACCGGCGATTGTTTGGAACAGGCCGAACAAATAGCCAAGGCCTGCCAGAAAGAATGGTTTGATGAGACCAGCGGCGCTGTTCGATGCGAGTCGATGTTTGCCTTTACACTTATCGAGGGCTGGCTTGAGCTGTCTGAAGCAGCAGGCCAGAAACACTGGAAAAACCTTGCCGAACGCGGTATGCTGTATGTTCGGCAGAATGTGCGGGATCCCAACGGCCGATACTCCAAGCGATGGGATGCTACCAATACAGAAGCACTGACTCAATGGAAACTGCTGTATCCGGCAGCAGCAGCCCGAGCTTATTGGGCTTTGGCTGCGAAATAAAATTACAATAACCTTCAAGAACAGGAGTCATACCGATGAACTCCAAAAAAGCATTTACGCTGATCGAGCTGCTGGTAGTCATTGCCATCATTGCTCTGCTGCTTTCGGTCATTATTCCGGCACTCAAAAAAGTCAAAAAACAGGCCGCTGCTGTCGTATGCCTGTCGAATATGAGAAGCATGGCAACATCGTGGCATTCCTATGCAATGGACCATGACAGCAAACTGGTCAACGGCCATGTGCCCCGCCGGATTTTTGCGTCTCCTTGTTTTTGGGTCGAAGCCCCGCAGGACCGCAACGGGGTTTATACCGGCGAAAAAGCCCTCAGCAATACAGTTCTGCCGGTTCAAGAAGAACAAAACGGCATACGAAAAGGGCTTTTATTCCCCTACCTTGAAGCGGTGGATGCCTATCACTGCCCTGCTGACAAAAGTGCATTGCTGTTTTCCGACAGGTCTACCGCCGGCTATGGCTCTTGGTGGAACAGCTATTCTATTACCGGCATGATGAATGGGGAAGCATCAAAAGAGACATACCTGCTCTACAATCCTTCTGCTACAAGCGGATGGGACAACCACTCTGTATTCAAACTGTCGGAAATATCAAGTCCCTCAAGCCGCATCGTTTTTTTGGAAAATGCGGATTGGCGCGGCTGGCTGATGGGATCGTGGCTGATGAATTATACGACACCTTACTGGACCGATCCCTTTGCCATCTGGCACGGGACAACAAGCCCTTTCAGCCCGCTGGGATTTGCAGATGGACATGCCGAAAATCACCGGTGGGTTAACAAATCGACATGGGATATGGCTCAAAAACATCTTTTCAATGTCACCCCGCCGGCCAATGAACGGGAAGATATTGAATTTATGCGGCTTGCGTATCTGCCCCGGGGGAAATAATGCCTGGCGGCTGCAGAATACAATACAATCCGAATCCGCAGACAAGCAAATGCAGTGTTGAATAATAACTATTGGACAATCAGGGAGGCCTTTATGAAGTGCAGATGGAACGTTGCGACCGCATGGATGCTCTTTATCTGCTGTCTGTCACCGCTGGGTTATGCCACACAGCCGTCTTCGTTTTCTTATGCAGATTATGTAAATCCGCTCGTGGGAACGGATTCGACTTTTAACTTTTCAACGGGAAACACGTATCCTGCAGTGGCAGTTCCCCGCGGAATGAACTTCTGGACGCCGCAGACCAACAAAATGGGAGACGGCTGGTGCTACCAGTACGGTGCCCGCAAAATCCGCGGCTTCAAACAGACCCATCAACCGAGTCCATGGATCAATGATTATGCGGCATTTTCTCTGATGCCGATTGTCGGTCAATTGACGGTCGATGAGGAGAAACGGGCATCGTGGTTTTCCCATAAGGCCGAAACAGCCAGACCTTATTATTACCGCGTGTATTTGGCGGATTACGATGTAACGGCGGAAATAACCCCGACAGAACGGGCTGCTCAGTTTCGATTCACCTTCCCGGAATCGGATTCTTCCTACATCCTGCTGGACGGTTTTGATAAAGGGTCGTATGTCAAGATACTGCCGGCCGAGCGGACCATCATCGGATATTGTCGAAATAACAACGGCGGGGTTCCGCAGAACTTTCATAACTATTTTATTGTCGTCTTTGACAGAGATTTTGAGGAGGTCTATACATGGAATAACGGCAGGGTTCAAAGCGGGCAAACCGAAGAGCAGGGAAATCATGTCGGTGCGGCCGTGCGTTTCCGCACACACAAAGGCCAGCAGATCCAAATCAAAGCGGCTTCCTCTTTTATCAGTCCGCAGCAGGCCAAACTGAATCTGCAGCGGGAACTGGCCGATGATTCTTTTGACCAAACATGCCGTAAAGCAAAAGATATATGGAACAGCCATTTGGGGCGGTTCCGCGTCAGCGGAGGCACCGAAGCACAATATCAGAATTTTTATACAGCCTTGTACCGGGCGCTGCTGTTTCCCCGGATGTTTTACGAATTGGATGCAGCGGGCAGAATTGTGCATTACAGTCCCTACAACGGTCAGGTTCTGCCGGGGTATATGTTCACCGACAACGGGTTCTGGGATACCTTTCGTGCGGTTTTTCCATTCCTGACGCTGATGTATCCTGAACTCAATGCCCAGATTATGGAAGGTCTGGTTAATACCTATACAGAAAGCGGCTGGCTTCCGGAGTGGGCCAGTCCGGGACATCGGGACTGCATGATCGGCTCCAATTCAGCCGTCAATATCGCCGATGCGTATCTGAAGGGCATTCGGGGCTATGACATCGATACCCTGTACGAAGCAATTCTGAAGAATTCCGAAAATGCCGGTCCCCTCCGTTCCGTCGGACGGTTTGGTGTCGAATATTATAACACGCTGGGGTATATCCCCTGCGATGTGAACGTCAATGAAAGCGTTGCCCGGACGCTGGAATACTGTTATGCGGATTTTACCATCTGGAAGCTGGCCAGAGCGCTGAATCGCCCGCAGGATGAGATTGACCGCTTTTTTCGCCGGGCACAGTACTACAAAAATGTTTTTGATGCCTCGACCAATTTTATGCGCGGGCGAAGAAAAGACGGCTCCTGGTCCGAACCTTTTATGCCGGAAAAATGGGGCGGAGATTTCACCGAGGGATGTGCATGGCATTACACGTGGTCTGTTTTTCACGACCCGCAGGGGCTGATAGATTTAATGGGCGGGCGTGAAGCATTTGCAGCCAAACTGGATGCTGTTTTTACAACTCCCCCCAAGTATGACTGTTCGTACTACGGTTTCCCCATTCATGAAATTATTGAGATGACGGTAATGGATATGGGCCAGTATGCTCACGGCAATCAGCCGATTCAGCATATGATTTACCTGTACAACTACGCCGGCCAGCCGTGGAAAGCGCAGAAATGGGTACGGGAAGTAATGAACAGACTCTATACGCCTACTCCGGACGGCTTATGCGGGGATGAAGACAACGGCCAGACCTCAGCTTGGTATGTATTTTCGGCACTCGGCTTTTATCCGGTCTGTCCCGGTTCGGGCCAGTATGTGCTGGGAGCTCCGCTGTTCAAAAATGCGGTGCTTCACCTGCCGAATGGAAAAATCTTCGAAATTTCGGCTCCTAAGAATTCGGCAGAAAACCTCTATATCCAATCGGCTAAACTGAATGGACGAACGTATACAAAAACCTATCTGCAGCATCACGATATAATCAAGGGCGGCAAACTGCAGATTGCGATGGGAGACAAGCCCAATCCAAACTGGGGCAGCGGCCCGGATGATGTCCCGTACTCGATGTCCAGCGAAAAACATTGAACGTTATCTTGGTCAGATATGCTGTTAATTAGTCACCTCTATCGAAAGGAAATTTTATGGGAATGAAAACACTGCCTATTCTGCTGGCCTTTTTTGTAATGGGAGTTGCCGATGCGATGGGGCCTATGTCAGATGCCGTTCGGCAAAACTATCAGCTGAGCAATGTGATGGCCACCCTGCTGTCCTTTTTTGTTTTTATTGCCTTTGCGGTATTCAGTGTGCCGGGGGGGCTGTTGGCAACTTATATCGGCAAGAAAAAACTGCTTCTTCTGGGGCTGGGATTGAATGCTGCGGCCATGCTGATTCCCTGTCTGATGCAGCCGGGATTTGCGCTGCTGCTGGTCTGCATTTTCGTGCTGGGCATCGGCACAACTTTTTTGCAGGTTGCCGGCAATCCCATTATGCGGGATGTCAGTCCGCAAGGCGCTTACGGCCGCAACCTCAGCTTTGCCCAAGGCTTTAAGGGAATCGGCAGTACCGTTTCATCCTATTTAGTTACAGCAATAGCAGGTTTTGCCCTTTTTGAAAGTATGGGCTGGCGGGGGGTATTTCCGATTTTCTTTATCCTTATGGCGGTTACATTTGTCTGGGTTGCCACGTTGAAAATCGAAGAGACCAAAGCCGATGTTCCGCCCAGCATTCTCACGAGTCTCCAGCTGCTGCAGAAGCCGGTATTTGCGATGGCCGTTTTGGGGATTTTTCTGTATGTCGGAGCGGAAGTCTGCATGGGGCGGTTTCTTCTGCCGCTGCTGGAAGCTATGGGATTGGAGAAATCCACCGCCTCAAAATTCGGACCGGCGTTCTTTTTTATGATGCTGACGGTCGGCCGTTTAGCCGGCGGTGCCGTACTGACTTTGCTGACGCCAAGAACATTTTTCCGCTTGTCAGCAGCTCTGGGATTGCTGGGGGCCGGTCTGCTGATGCTGGGCAATCCATCCTTTGCCATTCTCGGCGTACTGGCAGCTGGTTTGGGATTTGCAAATATCTGGCCGATGCTGTTTTCGATTACGGTTGAAGAAGAACCTCAGCGCAGCAGCGAATTGAGCGGGCTGATGTGCATGGCTATTTCCGGCGGGGCACTGGTTCCGCTGGCGATGAGCAAGCTGGTCGACAGCGGGCTGGCCGCAAAAGCATTCATCATACCGGTTATCTGCTTTTTCTATCTGCTGGCACTGTCGCTGAAAGGCCCCAGCAAGGTTAAACCAGCAGCAGCGCAGTGATACTCTTTTAACCCTATTTTAAGGAAGCAAGAGAATGCAAGATCATCGTATTGTTCTGACGCTAGATGCCGGCGGAACCAACTTTGTTTTTTCGGCTATTCAGGATATGAAGGAAGCAGCAGCACCGGTCCGTCTGCCGGCTTATGCCGATAATTTGGAAAAAAGCTTGGCTTCTATCCGGGAGGGTTTTTCGCAAGTGATATCCCAATTGCCGCAGAAGCCGGCAGCTATCAGTTTTGCCTTCCCAGGGCCGGCAGACTACCCGAACGGCATTATCGACAATATGGGCAATCTTCCGGCCTATCGCGGCGGCGTTGCCTTAGGGCCCTATCTGGAAGAAACATTTCAGATGCCGGTTTTTATCAATAACGACGGCGATTTGTTCGCTTACGGGGAAGCGATAGCCGGCCTGCTGCCCAAAGTCAACCGCATGCTGGAACAGGCGGGTTCCCCAAAACGGTTCAGCAAGCTTTTCGGCATTACGCTGGGGACCGGCTTCGGGGGCGGGATTGTCGCCGACGGAAGACTGTTTATTGGGGACAACTCCGCAGCCGGCGAAATCTGGATTACCCGCAACAAGCGTCATCCCAAATGCTTTGCAGAAGAAGGCGTCAGCATCCGCGCTGTCCGCGGTTCGTACGCCCGGGTTGCCGGCATCGATGTTTCCGATGCACCAACGCCAAAGGATATCTACGAAATCGGCATCGGCCGCCAGCCGGGCAATAAAGATGCAGCCCGTCAGGCATTTGAGGAAATGGGCGAAGTCATCGGCGATGCTCTGGCCAATGCTATCACGCTGATTGATGGCCTCATCGTTATCGGCGGCGGGCTGGCAGCAGCGTATCCGCTTTTTATTGATGCTGTTCTCAAAGAAATGAACGGGACGATTGAAAGCTACAGCGGCCAAAAACTGCCCCGCATTGTCCAACGATGCTTTGACTTGGAAAACCCGGAAGCCTGCCGGCTATTTTTGGAAGGCCGCATCAAAGATATCCATGTGCCCGGCAGCAAAAGAATTATCAAGTACGATTCACTCAAGCGAATCGGGATTGGACGGGCAGTTTTGGATACCAGCCATGCGGTTTCTATTGGGGCATATGCCTATGCTCTTAATCAATTGGACAATCCGAAGAAGAAATAACTTTATTGTATGAGGTGCAGAATGTTTACACGCAGAGATTTCCTTAAAACCACCGCCGCTGCGGCAGCCGGATTTTCAATGCCGCGCTCGGGAGCAAATGCCCAATCGCTGCCGGCATTTGCTTCAAAGCGTCCGCCCCAAGAGAAACGGACCTTTGTCAGCCCTATCGTGGAACAAACGATTCGAGAGGTTACATCCTTTATGAAGGATCCGGAATTGGCGTGGATGTTTGAGAATTGTTTCCCCAACACACTCGATACAACGACTGATTTTGAAATTATCGACGGCAAACCCGATACTTTTATCATTACCGGCGATATTGATGCAATGTGGCTGCGCGATTCAACCTGTCAGGTCTGGCCCTATATGCCGCTGATTCAAAAAGAGGAAAAGCTGCGCACACTGATTCAGGGACTTATTAACCGTCAGGTCAAGTGCGTTCTGCTGGACCCTTACGCCAACGCATTTTACAAAGATCTTTCGCGTATATCCGAATGGAATCAGGATAGGCCCAAACTGCAGCCCGGTGTTCATGAACGGAAGTGGGAAATCGATTCTCTGTGCTACGTGGTTCGGCTGGGGTATGAATATCACCGCCTGACAGGTGATGTTTCCTGCTTTGATAAAGACTGGGATCGCGCCATGCGTCTGATTGTGGCAACCTTTAAGACCGAACAGCGAAAAGACGGCCAAAGCCCCTACCGCTTCATTCGCACAACCTCGCGGATGACCGATGCGCCCGTTTATGACGGCACGGGGTATCCGGTGCGGCCGGTCGGAATGATTTGCTCTATGTTCCGTCCATCGGATGATGCAACCATCCTGCCGTTTCTGGTTCCCTCGAATCTCTTTGCGGTTCAGGCTTTGCGCCAGCTGGCTGAGATTTACACCAAAGCAGTCCAAGATGCGGCCTTCGCCCGTGCGTGCACCAGTCTGGCCGATGAGGTTCAGGAAGCCGTAATGAAATGGGCAACAGCTGACCATCTGGATTACGGACGGATTTATGCCTATGAGGCAGACGGATTCGGCAATCGGCTGTTTATGGATGATGCCAATGTGCCCAGCTTAATGTCGCTGAGCTATTTGGGAATTCATAAGCCGCAGGATGAAATCTATCAGCGGACCCGCACCTTTCTTCTGAGCGAAAACAATCCGTGGTATCTGCGGGGAAAGGCCGCAGAAGGATACGGCAGTCCGCATACGGGCAAAAACAGCATCTGGCCGATGGGAATTATCCTTCGTGCGCTGACCAGTGAAAGCATGGATGAGATTCACTTGTGCCTGCGGATGCTGAAAGCCACGCATGCAGGAACGGGATTTATGCATGAATCCTTCAATAAAGACAATCCGGCGGATTTCTCGCGAAGCTGGTTTGCTTGGGCAAATACCCTGTTTGGTGAGCTGATTTTAGAGGTTTATCAGAAATACCCCTCTCTGCTCAAAGAAAACTGAGCGTGTCCCCAAAAACTGGACAGGTATTTAAGGTGGAATTGTTTTCGGGTATACTGGAGCGAAAAGCTCAGAAAGGGACTGAAAACGATGACACAGAAACGACGACGCTTTACGGCGGAATTCAAGGCCCGTGCGGTGCGAGCGGCGTTGCGTGAGGACAAGACGCTGGCG
>Ga0209407_1004355_pt1 | contig 11611 bp, 7 predicted proteins | sample AD_JPNHG3_MetaG_FD_184410 | JGI IMG/M metagenome (GOLD analysis project Ga0209407, IMG submission 184410) | Active sludge microbial communities of municipal wastewater-treating anaerobic digesters from Japan - AD_JPNHG3_MetaG (SPAdes) (version 2) | ecosystem: Engineered > Bioreactor > Anaerobic >... | reverse complement strand
TTCAAATTGAGTGTGCCTTTTACATCAAGGTCTAAAAGTAAAATTTTGCCATCTCTCAAGGCTTGTTCGATTGAATCTTTTAAAGTTCCGTAGTAATTGCCGAAAATCTCCTGCCATTCAGCCATTTTACCTTCGTGGATATTTTTTAGAAATTGCTCACGACTAATGAAATGATAATCTACGCCGTCGCGTTCATTCGGACGGGGTGGACGAGTGGTACAGGAAACCGAAAAAACAAAACGGTCATCCCTTTTCATTAGTTCATGGCAAACTGTGGTCTTACCTGTTCCCGATGGAGCGGCAATAGCTACTAAAAGTCCTTTGGATTTCATATTACGTTCTGGATTTGTTCACGAATTTTTTCAAGCTCATTTTTGAGACTGACGACCAGATGAGATATTGCGGCACTTTCTGATTTTGACCCAATGGTAGTAATCTCTCGATTCATTTCCTGGGCTAAAAAATTCATCTGCTTGCCGACCGGTTCTTCGCTTTGTAATAGTAAGGTAAATTGCTGAATGTGACTGCGCAGACGGGTGCATTCCTCGGTAATGTCCAATTTTTTGGCTAAAATTCCAGCCTCTTGAATCAAGCGATTTTCGTCGAGTTGACAACTCTGGCATAGCTCCGCCAGACTCTGCTGGTATTTCGTGAAATATTCCTGGCGCGATTGCTGTGAGAGTTTTTCAATCTCCGAACATTTTTCCAAGATAAATTGCAAATGGCTATGTAATTCTCGGGTAATAAATTCGCCTTCCCTGCGACGCATAGCTATTAGCTCAGCTACCGCTTGATGCAGAAGGTCTTTTACCTGAGTAAAAAGTTCAGCAACATCAGTATCCGCGGAATCGGTCATAAAAATTTCCGGATAGGTAAGCAAATTTTGAAGAGTAACCGGCTCTTCGATTTGCAATTCGCGCGCTAAATCACATAGCGCTCGGTAATATTTGGTCAATAAAGCAGTATTTAATTGCACTTCAGGGATTTTTTCGGAACCGGTTATTGCGATAGTGATGCGGACCCGACCGCGCCGCAGATCGCCAGCTGCCAAGCGCTTTAACTCCTCAGTGTATGGTTCGAGCGGTTCGGGAAGATTGAAAGTCAGGTCTAGAAAGCGGTTATTTTCGGAGTAAATCTCAACGCTGATTACTTGACCGCCGCTACGGTACTCCGTTCTACTATAACCTGTCATACTTTCCAATTGCAAATCTCCTATCAAATCAATGATAAAATTAGTTAATCCAGCTCTAACTGTCAAATTTAAAATCGCCATTTAATCTTTATTTTATATTAAATTGCAACCTATTTTTATTTATGAAGAAACCAAGTGGAATTTATCAGCGGCTCCCGAAATATATAGCTGTAGCCGGTTGCCACCCAAACAACATCCGCTTGGTGCTTTGATAAATGCTCTTTTAGCTCTACTTTTTAACATGTTTAATAGCTGGTTACATATTGAAAGATTGGCACGCGAATACCAACAATTGATCGGCGGTGCAATTTGTGGAATGCCCTTTACCTATCAAAAGGATCATTTGCATATTCCGCTGGAAATGGCGGGTGAATGGGAATGCCTGCATTTTAGCGTTCAAGCGCCCCTACCATTTTTTACTTTAGAAAGGACTTTGCCGCAACCAAAACACAGGATCAATCTGCTTCGTGACGTGGCTGCAAAAGCAATTACCGATTTGATTTGCCGTGAAAACGACCGCCAGATTTTAATTACATTAGATGGCGGGATTGCCTTTCTTCTATTCCAGCTCTATGGAATCAATGGAAATGTATATCTTTTAGATTCATCCGGTGTGAACCGGGATTCATTTAAAAAAGCAAAAAAGCCGGTAGACTTTGAGTTGAGCAATTTCCGACCTGCTAATCGCCTTTTTCCCGATTTTGCCGATTTTACCAGTTCATTGCGCCAGCATTCCGATCAATCACTGATGACTTTTTTCACCAAATTATTTCAGCCGATTTTACCGAAAATTCTCGTGACCGAAATTTGCTATCGAACTAATCTGGCGCCGCAGTATTCAATTATCAATTTGACGGACGAACAGGTTGAAAGACTCGCCACAACTATAGACGAATTGGCAGATGCAATTGTAACTTCTTTGCCGCGAATTTATAGCGGCGAGCCGCCGATTTTTAGTTTAATTGAACTGCAATCGCTTTCAAATCGCGAATTCGCCGAGTACGACTCAGTTATCGCCGCTCAAAACCAATTTATTCAGGATTACCTGAACCTCTATCGCTTGGAGGAAAAGAAAAAAACTTTGTCGAGACAAACCGAGTTTCTGCTGAGCACTACCCAGAGAAAATTGATCAAGCAACAAAGCGAACTGGCGGCTCTACCGACGGCGGATAATTATCGGGAATGGGCTGATACCCTTATGGCGACGGCGTCCACCATACCGCATCATAGCAATTCGGTAACCTTGCCTCAATTAACCGATGAAGCCCGCCAGATTACCATCCCGCTTGAACCAAAACTCAATCCGATTCAAAATGCCGAGCGGTATTACGCCAAATCACGTCAAGTCGAAAAAGCAAGGGCTGAATTGATTCAAAAGATTACCGAAGCGGAACAGTTAATTCAGCGGCTGGAAAATACCCGAAGACAAATCGCCGAGGCTGACGACTTCAAAACTCTCCGAACTTTGTCCACTCATTGGCCGGCTCAGCCGCAAAGCTCGATTGATAATATCCATCAGCCCTTTATTAATATTAATTTGGACGGCTGGGAAATTTTAATCGGCAAGAGCGCCCGTGATAACGACGAACTTCTCCAGAAATTCACTCGACCGAACGACTTCTGGCTTCATGCTCAGGGAACGAGTGGATCGCATATTGTTGTTCGTAATCCCGGCAAGGTGGCGAGCTTGCCGCGTCCTATTCTGGAAAAAGCCGCCGGGCTAGCGGCTTTTCATAGCAAAGCCAAACATTCAGCGGTCGTGCCAGTGATTTTTACCCAATGTAAGTACGTTACCAAACCACGACACTCGGCACCCGGCGCGGTATCCGTCCAATTCGAGAAGACAATTATGGCGGAACCGCTCGACCCTAAAAAATTTCTCTAACCACCAAGCCACAAAAGCCTAAAGATATTTTAAAGCTTCAAAGCATCATATTTACCGAGCATAAAATCTATTCGTTGGGTAAAAGAAATGAGGTAAAAATTAAGGTTGAAATGAAAGACAAAGTTGTAAATAAAGTAGCGCTAAAACGCACATTAAGTTCGGAGGTTTAAACAATAATTTCCAATACCCAAAAAGTAAGACATCAAAATAAAATTAGTGAACTACAGTTATGGTAATTTGCTGACCCGGGTTCTTTGCCATATTAATTGACAAGTTCACTTCAACATTATCACTTGCACCAACCTTTTCTTTGCCAACCCCGTTAATGGTCAATGTATGAGCCGTCTGACTTGTTATACTATAGGTACCAACATCATTGGTGTGTTTGTAGCTGATTTCACCGGAACCTTCCTGGACAAAACCTAAATATGAAAGAAGAATGGTTGATGGATTATCTCCTTCTCCAAATCCCGGTGAACCATTTCCACCACCGCCCATACTTTCCGTCAATTTATAATAGGCAACGGCTTGAGCCGCAAAATTATTTAAGTCAGATATTACTGCCTGTCGGTTAGTATTTATTGCTTGATTATGAAACATTGTTATACCGATGATAACGCTGATACCAACAACAAATGAACTTAAGACTATCAGCAGGATTTGTTGTGTTCCCATTACTAATTAATATTTTTGGTTAAAAACCATCCGTCAATCAATTTTAAAACTGAATATAATTTATTCAATTAATTCTAATTTCAAATACAATTTATAAGGTAAGTGCAAATTCACTTTTCTTTTTCTTAACTTAACAATCTCACGACGATTTAATTTATCAATGCTCTCCAATATGAGCATTAATTCTCTGTATTTAATAAATTCATAATGCCTTGTAGTTTAAAATTTTTCCCACCGTTGCCTTTGGTTGTTTTCATGTCTAATTTTTGTAAGTTTTCTGAAAAAAGCGATTTATTGATGAAAATACTTTTACTATACTGCCTTACCGGCTTCCTTTTATTTCAGTCGTGCGGATTTTATGGACGTCAACGCGGTCCGACCGACTGGCATCGCATTCCTAAACCGGACTATACAATTCCGCCCCAGGCTCAATACATTGGGGGCTTGAAAATCTGCCTCGATCCGGGGCATGGCGGTGACAATCATATTCAGAATTATAAGCGCGGACCGACCGGATTGCGCGAAGCCGAGATAAATTTAAGAGTGGCTTTATATCTCAAAGAATTCTTAGAAAAGTCCGGCGCAACGGTAATTTTAACCCGTGACGGTGACTATGAAGTTGACTTAAAAAAACGAGCTGAGATGGCGAATTTCAATCAGGCTGATATTTTTATTTCTTTACATCACAATGCCGCAACCAATCCTCAAACCAATTATGCTTCGACCTGGTATCACGGCGACGCCGATTTTGCGCCAGCCAGCCTCGATTTAGCACGTTATATCCAGCAAAGCTTAGTTGAAAATCTGCGCCTGCCTCAACAGCTACCGACCGGTTTGCTCTCGGATTATTTGATGCACCCGAATGGATTCGGCGTTCTCCAGAATCTTAATATGCCGGGCGTTTTACTGGAAATTTCCTTCTTTACTAATCCCCAAGAAGAAAAATTGCTCAGCAAACCGGAATACAATCGCCTCGAAGCTTATGCTATTTACCTCGGTATCGTACGCTGGGCGGCGGCTGGCATTCCAAAAGCTATTCTGATTGAACCCCGTCCTGATACTACGATTAGCAACAAGCAACCAACAATTTATTTGAAAATCAAAGACGGCTTGCATGAGCGCCCTAAGCGTTGGATGCTAAACCGCGAGCAATATTTCAGTCGGCAGGTGACCTTCTTCCTCGACGATTCGATTGCACCATTTATTCTGGACCGCGATCAAAACCTGATTATTCATATACCGGAAAAACCGCTATTCAACGGCTGGCATACCACTTATGCCGAGGTCGTCAATTACCTCGGCAATCATAATTTGCCGCATCGAGACCGCTTCCGGATCGCACCGCCGGCTCAGTTTCTATTTGCAAAAGCCTGGAATGACCGTCTGCCTGCCGATGGAAAAGCTTTTACTGGAATTGATGTCTTAGCCCTGGATATAGACAGTCTCGAGGTAGCCGATGGCGATACGGTCCGAGCCGTCGCCGACTACGGAAAATGGAACCGCCCCGCCGCCGCAACTTCCAATGGCTTGGCGACTTTTTATCTTCAGACAGATTCTTTACCGGGGATTGCGACTTTGAAATTTTCAATTGGTGAAGCGCATACATACTTGACAGTCTCTTTTTGGGATACTAATACCACCCTAATTGCCGGTTTATGCCGGAACGCAAAAAATAGCCTACCAATCGAAAATGTTTTAGTCACTCTTATGCCGGATTCGGTTCAACAATTGACAAACGCTGACGGGATTTACTATTTTCCACAGACCAAACCCGGATATTACACTTTAAATTTCTTAAAAAATGGCTACTTCAGTCAGAATTTAGAAGTAGCAGTTAATGATGGAAAAAGTAACATAGATACCCTAAAAATGCATCCGATTTTCAATGGTGTCCTGCATAATTTCGTTTTGGTGCTCGATCCGGGCTTTGGGGGACAGGAATCCGTAGTAAAAATAAGCCCGAACTTGAATTCCGCTCAGGCTAATTTGCAATTAGCTCAAATCCTGAAAACACTGTTTGAACAAGCCGGCGCTGAGGTTTATCTGACCCGCGATCGTGATTCCACACTAAGCCGTGACCAGCGCATTAAACTCAGCAACCAATTTCCGGAAGGCGGCTATTACCTGAGGTTAAATCTGGATTACAACCACCAAGTTGGCAGACTGTTTAAGGGCGGCCATTATGCCGGCAACGAAGAGGGAAAACGCCTTTTGCAATCAATGGCAAATCGTCTGACCCGCGATGGTTTCTGTGACCAAATTCAAATCGCCGGTTCAGCTGAACCGGAATTGGTCAGAACCAATCGGCGGGCTTTGACACTCGCTCTGCATTTAAGACCGCAGGACAGCTTACTAATCAGCAACGAAGCCAGCCTTTCGCGGCTCGCCTGGGGAATTTTTCTGGGGTTTGTAGAAGCATTAGGTGGAGAAAATTTACCGACCGGGGCTTTAACAATAAATATCAGAGCCAGTCATAAACCACTCGCTGATGCTGAAATCTTTATCGGTTCGTCACTAAGACAATTAAGCAATCAGACTGGTGCAATTTCCTATGAATACCTTGAACCAGGTAAATATTACTTATCAATCAGTCATCCAATTTATGGCAAACGCGAGGAAATCTTCATTATACAAAATAGCAGTGAATTGTTAATCAATTTGTCGGAATAGATTGAGATAATATTTACTTTCTAAAAGAATTTTCGCACTTTCGAAAGGTTCAATAATAAAAAAACGGCAGTCATTTCTGACTGCCGTTTTTTATAGTTTTTACTGGTTATTCTTAGAAACCGATAGTGATAGAGAAGTATTGATTGGCATCAAAGGTAGCCATTGGCCGAAAAGCATAATCAAACATCAGGTTTGTACCAGCCATCTTCAGGTTTATACCGAATCCGAGAGACATCCCATATTCCGAAGTCTCATCATACTCCCAATCGCTTGGATAAAGTGGAATTAGATAACCAGCGCGAGCAAACAACATATCCCTAAACGCGAACTCAGCCCCAGCCGACATTTCATCGTAGGAATAACTGTAGTTACTATAAACTCCGCATAAATTAATTTTACCTAATTCAGCTAATTTGTAAGAATAAGAAAGACCGAGATTCATACTTGCCGGAAGTTCATGAGACGCCATATCCAGTTTGGTTTTACGGGAAGTCGCATTAGGATTAGCAAATGGAACACTTGAGTCAAATTCTATTGCAGTACCATCGAATTCGATATTACTGCCAATATTCTTCATCGTAACTCCGAAAGCCAATCCTATATGAGAAATATATTGGAGTCCCAAATCGAAACCGACTGCTGAGGCACTCATCGTACCAACCTTTTCGCTGATCAGTTTTACATTAGTACCGAAAAGGATTCGATCAGTGAAACGTTTAGCGTAAGTTGCACTCAAAGTCAAATAATCGGGACTTAATATTTCCCCAGTACCTTCAGGCATATTAACAGTTGTAACGGGAATGTCTCCAATATTTAGAATTTGCAGACTAATCCCAAAAGCGCCAATCTTTCCCGCATTGGCTCCAGCCGCCAGGTAGCTGACCTTCATATCGGCGAAGTAACTCATTTGGGTAAAAGTCGCTTCACCGGTTTTTAGATCTGCCATACCGGCGGGATTCCAGTACATAGCATCCGTTCCAGCAATGCTTGCAATATTCGATCCGCTCAAAGCAACGTTCTTGGCACCCATTGGAATAAGAAGCTCCGGGGCACCGGCAGTACCCAGTTTAGGAGCACTGGCGAAGACGCTGTGAGAACAGACGATGAGCAATATCATTAGCCCTATTACGAAATATTTGTTTTTCATATTATTTCTCCTTTAAAGTCCATTATTCATTCACAGCTTAATAGGTGTCCAGTCGTTCGTTAGGAGTAAAGACCGCTAACTTACCGACTTTTTCGCCAACACCTGGTACCTCGACATGATAGATATAAACACTACTCGCAACCGGAAGCCCATAATGGTTTTTCAAATCCCAATCCATAAATGGAGTAGTTGCATCGTTTTTCTCCAATTCACGTACCAAATGTCCCGACAGATCGAATATCTTAATTGTACATTTCTCCGGAAGGAAGGTAAAACGTACCCAGCGTTCAAAGATATTCATTTCACCGCTATGATAGCCGTAATAGGGATTCGGGAAGACGTTGATTTTCTTTAAATCTTCCTTCAGATAGGCTGTTTCAACATTAGCCGCATCCGGAGCCTTAAAGATAAACTGGTCATTGGGAGTGTTGGGCTTATTAGTAAATATCCGAATATGAACACCTGCGTGTGGTGGACCATAGAATACGCCATCATCATCCAATTCTCCAGGCTGAGCATACTCACCAACATCTATATACATATTGATCACGAATCGGTTGATCGCGGGATAAACTTCACCCCATGGACCATATCCTGGTTCAACCTTACCATCGTTAGTTGAAATATAAGTACTTACTTTCTCTGGATCATAAGCTGCATTATCATATATATATAGCACATCAAACGCACCTGTACCATACGGACCGGTCCATGAACGATTCCAGGTGCCATCGCCGTCCATATCCGATACACATACAGGTAAACGAGTTCTGGTACCATCTAAATCTATTCTCCAGACAGTAAACGGACCAAAAGAGGGATTTCCTGTTAATGTATCCATCAATACCTTATCAGTGTTATAATCCCACAACAAAGTACTATCATTATCAGTAAAAATAATATCATAATCTTTAGGTGACATTATTCCGAACCGGTCTACACGTTTAAGATCGAGCCCTACATTTTCGGTTACTATATATACCGGCCATTGTTGAGAAATACTATAGTTTGGTAAACTGCCCCATAAATTGGGGTCGAACACTTCCTGTGTAGTAGGATCAAGTTCTGCAATCCGTTTAATGCCAGGTTCTGGCCCAATGACTTTAACCAAAAGACCATCTATGACATTATAAGCATCATTTCCAGTCTGATTAGGTTGATTCTTTAAAACCGTGTCAATCGCAGTGACTACATTCGAATCCGTGGCACTGGACAACAAATTCCAGGTGTTATCTTCGTTGAAACTAACTCGATAGTATTTGCCTGTCGTTCTTGACGGATCTATAACCGTAACAACACAAGAACCGTCACCTGATGGAATTGAAGGATTAATTGGTACACTTTTGACTGCTATAGAGCTATCCGTTTTAGCGCTATAGCGTACACCTGGCTGATGCTGTGGAATAACTGTCGAAATATTAATAGAACTCGGAAATTCTTGCGGTATAGCAAATTCACAATAAGATCTTGCTTGAACGCCAAAATAATATTCTTTACCATTCACTAGTGGATCTCCGACATTACCGACTTTTGGATTTTTATTAACCATAAGTCTAATATGTCTCGGACCGGTATAAGATTCTGCATTTTCAACTTTATCGAGTCCAAATTTGGCATACTCAACAGCATCCGCCCCTGAGGGATCAGAGTATTGGTAAACCGTATAGCCAGTAAAATTGTAAGTACCATCTGTTACTTCTTTATATTCATTTCCAACAACCATTTTTTGTCCAATAAGACCATTGGCAACTAAATCTTCCTGCTCATAAGGCGTGCCGTCATCGTTGTACTCTGAACGTTCATCCCAACTCAGTATAACTTCGTTAGGTAATTCACTAACCGTAACAACCGGAGTTTTGGGAGGAGGTGGTAACTGAAAATTATTATCATATGCTAGCTGAGCAATCTCATCTACGGCTTTTAGATAAGTCACACTGTTGAGATTATTCGAACCCCGAGCAACTAAGCAACCCGCCACAATTTCCTGCACACCGGGTTCACCGAATTCGGCTATGCCATCACCATCGGAGTCAACCCACGGCTCCATCGTAAACGGTCCAGTTGTCATAAAGAAACGCCTATCAGCAGGATTAGAATCCAACCAACCAGTTCCAGTCTCAGGATCACCGGAAAACATGAACTTTGTTGGCGGATTATTTGGATTTGTACCAACCCCACCTTCTGTAATCGGCGTACCGTTTCTCCAGAAACCACTCATATAATTATAAACATCCATTCCAGAACTGGGATTACCCTGATTGGAATCATCATTATTATAATAGATGAAAGATGTCATCTTAAGCATTTTCTTTCCGGGGAATACCGATCCATCCGGCAGTTTAACAGTATCAAGAGGGTTGTCAGAAGAAACAATAGGACCTTGGAAAAAATCAATACCGACGGCTGGTGGTGCGGCACCATAAACTTGATCATTATCGGTCGCATTGTAACAGTAACCAAGGCCTAAAGTCGAATCACAACCAACCTGATCATCACCAGCATTTCCTAAATCGGGATCAGTCCAGATGACAAAATAGGTGTCTTCCCAGTCTTTACCACTCTTGTTGACTAAAGTCCACTTTATAAAAATCATATCTCCCATAACATTCGCACGATCGAAAGCCCAAGCCATTTGATGAGCTTCGGCATTCAGTTTGTTTGTGCCATATTCAGAATGGGGCGCCAGGTCATTCCAGACGCTATATATTGTCTGGTCGCCAATCAACATCGGATTTCCATTTTTATCTAATGGTGCCCCCTGATCGGTAGGCCAGGTAGTCCAATCACCAACACCACCAGATCTTAGTTCATACCATCTATACTTAGGATCAGCTTTATTATCAGCAACATCGGTTGCTAAAATCAAACCGGGTTGAAATTCTGTTGCAGAGTGTTGCACACCCGCGACTCGTATATCACCATCAATTTTAGCACCGATATATTGTCCAGCGCCAAAGATTGGACTCAGCCCACTACCTTTCGGCCACTCCAGTCCCCAATCGCTCAAAATATTATCAAAGAACCAAGTCCCATTATTTCGAAAAACGCCATTCATTCGATTGGCATTCACCCAGATATCACTGGTCATGGCTGCTTTTTCCAACGCCCGGGTTTTATAAATATCCTCTGCTCCAATTACGAGCGTCGAAACCGTTAATATTATCATAAATATTGACAATATTTTTTTCATATACTTTCCTCCATTATAATGAGTTATCTTCATAGTTCGCTCGTTATAGTTCAAGCATGAGTCCCAGGCGAATCTGACGCGGCGAGCCATAATGGTTATAATCCATCTCGCGCATCTTATATAGACTCTTCTGCTCATCAGTTAAACTATTCCAATATTGCCGGCCAGCCGATGTCCCTAAATATCCAGTATCATCCGGTAAACCGGTAGTAATCCAGACATTTGCGACGTTCTCGGTATTCAGTAGATTCAAAGCCCAGGCATAAGCTGTTAATTGAACACCACCAATGTAAAACTTTTTATCCAGTTTCAAATCAACTCTAAAAACCCAGGGTGTCGTCTGAGAATTAACTGCTGATACCGGCGTCTCGGAAACGTTGGTATTGTCATAGCGACCGGTAAAAGGCATAGTATTGAAAACCTGCATCAGCGTATAGGGATGCCCCGAATTGAAACTAAACATCAAGTTTGCCCCGGCATTATGTAAAAACTTAGGACCTTCGGTTCTACCGAGACGATAATCTAAATTTAAACTACCAGTATGTCTTTGCTCGAAATCCAGCGGCATTGCAAATTTCGGGAAATTTCCACGAGCGCCACCCTGCCAAGCGATATTAAAGTTGGAATTTGTCGCTGAACCAGTACCGGTCGCATACTGTAGCTCATAATTGAATGTCGCCGCTAAATTCTTATAGCGTCTGAGATTAAAAATAATATCCAAGCCTTTGACAGTTCCGAAATCTCCATTCCGACTGAAGGCAATATTGGTAACATCCGTAGTAACGTTCATTACTTGGATTAAGTCTTCAGTTTCTTTATAGAAAGTGGTCAACTGCACACTTGCGAGGTTAC
>Ga0209407_1004348_pt1 | contig 11623 bp, 8 predicted proteins | sample AD_JPNHG3_MetaG_FD_184410 | JGI IMG/M metagenome (GOLD analysis project Ga0209407, IMG submission 184410) | Active sludge microbial communities of municipal wastewater-treating anaerobic digesters from Japan - AD_JPNHG3_MetaG (SPAdes) (version 2) | ecosystem: Engineered > Bioreactor > Anaerobic >... | reverse complement strand
GTGGGGACGAGTGGGAGCGGTATAAGGATGCGGTAGAGCTAGAAGGACCTGTTGAGTTTGGTGGTAGTTATGCATGGCGAGAGGGGATGGGGTTAAGGGATTTGTTGAGGCTTGCGAAGCCGAAGCTCGAGACGAACCAGCTATATGCGGAGATAGTGCGGCCACTAGGCGGGGGCAAGTACGAGTATGTGACATTTGCGCCTAGGGAAGTGGCGGCTGGGGAGTATGACACGGCGCTTAAGGCGCACGATAGGGTGCGGCTATTCACTACAGCTACTTTAAAGGTTGAGCCTACAAAGCAGGGTGCTATAGAGCTGCAAGTAAGCCAAACCACGACGGCAAGCATTGCGCCACCACTAGGAGGTGCAGGGTCTCCACAAGTATCTCCAGCTAATGCGAATGCTCCGGCTAGTACGGCTGGACAGGCTACTCCACTAGCTCAAGCGACAGGACCAGGTGGTGCAACGCCTACTGCAGCGAGTACTAGCATTGAGACCGATACTGGGCTTTACCTTGAAGTTGTATATGTATCTGGCACAATTCGCTACCAAGGGCCGTATGCGCGGACTCCTACATTGAAGCTATCGTCGGTAGTGACGACTGACCAAATCCTCCAAGACACCAATCTCGATTATGCAGAATTGACACGCCGAAAAGCCGATGGAAGCTGGGAATACCTTACCTTCTCGCCGCGTGATGTTCTCAACAAATCCTATGATCTTCCGCTGCGAGCGCTAGATTCTATCAACTTTGTACCTGTGAAGTATTTGCCTGATAAAATTGACTTCGACAAATTCAGCAACGCAATTGCAATTATGGGGACCGCTAATTTTCCAGGCCTTTATTCATTTAGCGAGTCGAAGATGATATCCAAGGTCATAGGCCCTGAGCAACTACTCTCGACTACTGATATCTATTATGCTGAAATTGAGCGATGGAAAGAGGGCGGAAGGAGAGAATACTTCACCTTCAGTCCCATTGCAGTGTTCCAAGGGCGCCAGGATTTTCAGATACTTCCAAGGGATATCATTCGCTTTCTCGCTGCCGGCGATACAGGGGAGAATCATGATTTTTCGAGGTATCCTGATACAGTGCTCCTCAAAGGCTCGATTCGCTATCCTGGTCGCTACGCCTGGTATGAGGGGATGCAGCTCTCCGATATAATCCAGCAGCAAGATCTACTTATCGATACAGAGACAAGCTATGCAGAGATTCGTCGGTATACAGAAACAAAAGATACCATTATCAATTTTGCTCCCGACCAAGTAGTTGCCAAGAAGGGTGATGTTGCCCTGAGTCCGCGCGATACTGTCATGTTCTATCCCAAATATTATCAGAAGCCAGTGAGCATCGCAGGAGAAGTGGCCGATCCCAAAATCATCCCCTATTACGACCAAATGGAACTTTCATCTATTCTGCGAAGCGTCACACTCACCCGTGCCTATAGCGACCTCAAAGCAGAGATCAAGAAAATTACAGGCGAAACAACGGTGGTGTATCTCGAGAGCTATCTCAAGGAGCAGCCCACGAGCAAAATTATCCTCTCACCAGGGGATTCGATCACCATCCGAGCGCTTCTGCCTGATGAGCATCTGCCCGTGGTCATAGTGCGAGGCGAGGTCAAGCAGCCACAGACGCTTCCCTTTGTCGAAGGCATGAAGCTCGCGGATGCGCTCACTGCTGCAGGAGGCTATGATACCAATGCCTATCCCAAAGGCCTCGTACTCATCCGAAAATCAGTCGCGACAGCCCAGCAGACTCAAGTAGACAGGCTCATCGCTCAGCTTGAGGCAGCCACCGCAGCGGGAACCTCTTTGCCGACAAGCATAAGCAGCTCCCAGGCATCCGACGCTGCATCAATTGTGAACATGCAAGTTGATTTGGCAATGCAAAAGGCAAAACTTGGCAATCTGAAGCAGCTCTATAAAGAAGGCTTTGGTCGCATCTCGCTCGACATACCCGATTCGCTTGAGAAACTTTCTACATCGCCAGCAAATATAAGGCTCGAACGCGATGATCTTATTTACATCCCCAAGATTCCGACCTATGTGCTTGTCTCGGGCGAAGTATCGAGCCAGAATGTCGTGCTCTATAGAGATGGCATGACGGTTCGCGATGCGATTACTGAATCGGGCTGGCTCTCGGGCGAAGCGGATCTCGCAAAAGCATACATTATCCGCGCATCCGGTAAGCTCGAAAGCACCCAAGGCAAGGGTTTCTTGTTCTTTAAGCCCAATATCTTGAATTATAAACTCGAGCCAGGCGATACTGTGTATGTGCCGATGAAATCTGCAAAGGTCTCAGTGGCCTGGGCCTATGTGCGCGATAGCTTTGTGCTGGTGAGTAGTATTCTTACAAGCGCGCTCACTGCTAAGACATTGCTTGGTCTTTAACATGAGTAAGGTGTAGTATGGAAGGAGATACGTGTGGCTGATCAAAATAGTTCTGTACCGGAATCTATTAGTTTGATCGATCTTGTTGCCACTGTCTGGCGGCAGAAATGGCTCGTGATCATTATCACCGCAGCCGCAGCAGTGCTTTCAGTACTCTACTCACTGAGTAAGCCGAATATCTATACTGCAACAAGTACCTTACTGCCAATTTCAGGCTCTACCTCGGCGCTTTCGCAATACGCGGGACTTGCGGCAATGGCGGGCGTGAGCCTTCCAGGCGCGAGCTCTGCTGATCCTACTGTCAAGATTCAAGCGATTCTCAATAGCCGTGAGCTTGCCACCAAAGTGATCAATGAGCTCGATTTGATCCCAAAACTTATCAAAGAACCAGAGAAACTAAAGACAATAAGCCCACTCTCCGCAGCGCTTCAGACATTTCAGAAGAACGTTTTCTCCGTCTCCGTCGATACGAAAACCTCGGTGATAAAAGTGTCAGCGAAGACAAAAGATCCTGAGCTCTCCGCCTGCATCGTCAATACGGCGATCGATTTACTGCAGAAAGACCTTGCAAACCGTGTGCTCACCGCGAGTGGCAAAAACATTGTCGTATTGGAACAGCAGGCTGCAGAACAAGAAAAGAAAGTCCGCGAACTTCAGAACAAAATGGCAGATTACCAGAAAAAGAACAAACTCATTGCACCGCAGACGCAAAGTCAGCAAGGGCTCGATCTCTATCGCTCGCTCATCCAACAGAAAATCACCCTCGAGATCCAAATTTCGAGTCTCGAAAACACCCTCTCTACGGATAATCCAAAGATTTCCCAGGCCAAGGCACAGCTCGCCGCCATACAAAAACAAATTGAAGATTTTGAAAAGACAGGAGGAGGTGTCGGGCCTGCCATGACAGAGACGCCGAAAGCGCTCTTCGAGTATGCAAATATGCAAGCGCAGTTAGAGCTTGCGACGAAAATCTATGGAAGCCTTTTGACCAGTGTTGAGAATCTGCGTCTGCAAGACGCCACAGAAAAGGTCTTTGTCGAAGTGATCGATCCCGCGGTCCCTCCTGAGCTAAAAAGCGAGCCCGCCCGCGCAACCATGTGCATTGTTGGTACGCTCGCGGGAGGATTTGCGAGCCTCCTTTTAGCCTTTGCGCGACAGGCACTCCAAAAACTCATCGCCGATCCAGAAGTCCGCGCCAAATTCGCAAAAAAGCGAGAAACGAATTCCCTTTGACGAAATTTATCAAGTCGTATCGCATTCATTTCATTAAAAATTTCTTAAAGACCCCCTTGCATCTTGACGATACTTCGTATATAAACTGAGTGTTCATTTTGTGAACATTCAATTTGAAGCATCGCAGATACCTCTTGAAGGCATCATGAATGCTTTAAAGACATACCTTGTCTTGACTATCAGCGTGTTGCGGCCGCGATAGAGAGAGGGAAGGGGCTAGATTTCTTCACTTTAGCTTTTTAAAGTATAAAAGTTATAAGGTGAGTTGATCCTATAAAGTGTATTCTATGAAATAAGCTTGAATCAAATATAATCCGTTAAGTTTCAAAGCAATCAAATTCGGAGTACGAGTGCACATCCCGTCAATATTTAAGAAACAGACTATAACCCAGGCAGCCGTGCTTATTTCGGTTTTGGCCCTGATAAGCAAATTCATCGGCTTTTTCCGGGAAGTCTTAATCGCCAACTATTTTGGCGCGAGTGGCCAGACCGACGCCTTTGTGGTTTAGATGTTCAGTCTGTATGCCCTCGGGCTCTTTGTCCGTGCAATATGCCCCGTTATGTCCAATGCGTTCTGCTCATTCAAGAGCACTACAATACTTTTCATTATCAACATTAGTGCAATAGGGTGGGTACGAGTACTGTGCAGAACATCCCACAATCTAAGTTTCTGTGCGCAGGTAACATCGTTCTTTGGTCTTAGCAAGCTTCTTAGGCTGCAGTCGTATGAGTTCTTTAGAGCATATGCGTTGAGGTCGCTAAGAAAGCGACGTGGGCTTGATTCTGGCAACACTGGCAACTAGGGAGACTGAAAAAACTAGAAAGTAGAGGAGGCATAGATGAAAGGAATTATCCTTGCCGGTGGTTCCGGTACACGCCTCTATCCCGCAACAAAGGTGGTCTCCAAGCAGCTCCTGCCAGTTTACGACAAGCCAATGATCTATTACCCGCTTTCCGTCCTCATGCTTGCAGGAATTCGGGAGGTTCTGGTCATTTCAACGCCACAGGATACACCTCGCTTTGAGGAGCTTCTTGGAGATGGATCGCAGTGGGGGATTGCGCTCTCATATGCAGTCCAAGCTAGGCCCGATGGCATTGGCCAGGCCTTTATCATTGGTGAGAATTTTATTTCTGGCGATTCGTGTAGCCTTATTCTTGGCGACAACATTTTCTTTGGCACCGGCTTTACGACAATGTTGCGGCGCGCTGCCAAGCTTCGCCATGGTGCAGAGATTTTTGGGTATCCGGTGAAAGACCCTGAGCGTTTTGGGGTTGTTGAGGTAGACGACAATTTCAAGGCGATTTCTATTGAGGAAAAGCCAGCACATCCAAAGTCGAATTGGGCGGTCACGGGTCTCTATTTCTATGATAATCGGGTCGTACAGTTTGCGAAGGAGCAAAAGCCTTCTGCGCGGGGGGAGCTTGAGATTACTGATATAAACCGGCGCTATTTGGAGGAAGGCAGCTTACATGTCAATCCGCTGGGCCGTGGCTTTGCGTGGCTCGATACGGGTACCCATGACAGTCTTTTGGATGCCTCTGAATTTGTGTCGACGATTCAAAGGCGACAAGGATTTATGATCGCTTGCCTCGAAGAAATTGCCTATCAACAAAGCTGGATAACCGCAGAACAAGTTCTTAATGCATCGAGAGCGCTTGGTAAGACTGAGTATGGCAAATACCTGAAGGACTTAGTCGAATGAATCGTGCGTTTCAGAATGTCCTGGTTACCGGCGGTGCAGGTTTTATTGGATCGAATTTTATTCGATATCTTTTGCACCAGCCCGATTTTCAAGGTCGAATTATTAATTATGATTTACTCACCTATGCAGGTAATCTTGCCAATCTGGACGATGTAGTTCAGCAATTTGGCCAGAATGGTCGCTATATCTTTGTGCGCGGCGATATTTGTAATCGAGAGGCTGTTCAAGAAATATTTCAGCGTTACGATATCGATACAGTCGTGCATTTTGCTGCGGAAAGCCATGTGGACCGTTCGATTCATGATCCCTCCTGCTTTATAAAGACGAATGTTCTCGGTACGCAGGTCCTTTTGGATGTAGCACGGGAAGTCTGGCAAGAAAGGCAGGATGTTCTTTTTCACCATATAAGTACTGACGAAGTCTACGGTTCGCTCGGCGAGTCAGGTTATTTTACCGAAGAAACTCCGTATGATCCTCGAAGTCCCTATTCCGCATCGAAAGCTGCCGCGGATCACCTTGTTATGGCCTATTTCCACACCTATGGGTTGCCGATTACGCTCTCCAACTGTTCAAATAACTATGGGCCGTATCAGTTTCCAGAAAAGCTGATTCCGCTTATGATTCTCAACATGCAGGCGCGAAAGCCGCTCCCTGTGTATGGAGATGGCAAGAACATTCGCGATTGGCTCTATGTCGAGGATCATAACTCAGCCGTGTGGACGATCATGAAGCACGGGATGGCGGGCGAAAAGTACAACATCGGCGGAGAGACCGAATGGGAGAATATCAAGCTTGTAGAGGAGCTCTGCAAAATCTATGCTGAGCTGACCGATGTGCCACTTTCTGAAATTACGAGCCTCATTACCTATGTCAAAGATCGCCCTGGCCACGATCGACGCTATGCAATCGATTGCAGCAAGATCAAGGGTGAATTAGGCTGGCAAAAGGCTCATGATTTTGAAGATGGCCTACAGAGAACTGTACAATGGTATGTTGAGAATAAGGTATGGATCGAGAATATCCAATCAGGCGAATATCGAAAATGGATAGAGACCAACTATGGTCAGAGGTAGGATTCTTACATGATCAATGTTACTAGGTCATTTTTGCCACCGAGAGAAGAGTATGAAAAATACTTGGATCAGATATGGGAGAGCCATTGGCTTACGAATAACGGGCCACTTGTAAAAGAGCTCGAAGCTAAGCTCAAGGAATATCTCGGCGTACAGTATCTTCAGCTCACTTCTAATGGAACTATAGCAATTCAGATTGCATTGAAAGCAATGGGCATCACGGGCAAGGTTATCACGACGCCATTTTCCTATGTTGCAACCACAAGTACCATTCTTTGGGAAGGCTGTGAACCTGTTTTTGTGGATATTGACCCTGAAACACTGTGCATCGATCCTGACCTAGTAGAAGCAGCAATCGATGAGAATACCAGTGCAGTACTTGCGACACACGTATTTGGCCTACCATGTGATGTTGAGAGGCTTGAGGAAATAGGAAAAAAACATAGTATCAAAATAATTTACGATGCAGCGCATGCCTTTGGGTGTCGGTATAAGGGCCGCTCGCTGCTCGATTATGGTGATGCAGCAACCTGCAGTTTCCATGCAACAAAGCTATTCCACACTGTGGAAGGTGGGTGCGTCATTACGCATGATCCAGCGCTCGATCGAGAGGTGTCGCTTAAAAAGAGTTTTGGCCATATTGGCGATGAGCACTTTACGCTTGGCATAAATGGTAAGAATTCAGAATTTCATGCAGCAATGGGGTTAGCAATACTGCCTTATATGCAACAGAACATCGATGAAAGAAAAATGCTCTCTGAGACCTATGATGAAGCGCTGAAAGGCCTTCCTGTCACAAGACCGAAATTGCCTGAAGGGCTAGAATATAATTATGCCTATTATCCGGTGCTGTTTGAGAATGAAGAGATTCTATTAAAGGTTGTTGAGAATCTAAAGAAGAACGATATAGTTCCGAGAAGGTATTTTTGGCCATCACTGAATAGGCTCCCATATGTAAAGGCAAGCGCATTCCAAAACTCAGAGGCAGTTTCTTCAAGAATCCTATGCCTTCCTTTCTATAATGGTCTCGGGGAAAATTCTATTCATACAATTCATAACATTTTGGAAAGGGTAATCTAACCTATGAAAGTATCGATAATGCAGCCTTATTTCTTGCCGTACATAGGATATTTTCAATTAATCTATAATACAGATCAATTTATTTTACTTGACACTGTCCAATATATAAGACATGGATGGATTGAAAGAAATAGAATTCAGAAACAAGGGGGTGGTTGGATATACATAAGAGTGCCTATAACGAAGGAATTCGGAAGAGAGACTAGAATTCAAAATATAAGAATTGATAATACGATAAATTGGAAGAAAACAATTCTCGATCAACTTCAAATATATAAAAGGAAAGCTCCATATTATGAACCAACTATTTCTATGCTTAATAAAGTCTTTGAAAATACTTACATAAATATATCAACTCTTAATATAGATTGCTTAAATGCAGTATTAAATTATTTGGGTCTAAAGAAAGATATCAAGATTTTTTCGGAAATGAATATTGAGATTGAAGAACCAAAAGCTCCCGATGAGTGGGCACTTAATATTTGTAAAGCTATGGGTGCAGATGAGTACTGGAATCCCCCAGGGGGGATATCTTTTTTTGATAGAAATAAGTACATGATGAACAATATTACTCTAAGATTCTTGAAACCAATATTAGCTAAATATGATCAAAAAAACGACGGTTTTCAAGAAGGATTATCAATTATCGATGTCCTCATGTTCAACTCAAAAGAGACGGTAATCAATTACTTGGGCCAATTTGAGGTTTTATGAAAGAAATTGGAGGATATTTTGGCTTAGAACTAAATGAGACGGGTGAATTTCATCATGATGCATTGAAGCTGAATACTGCGAGGAATTGTTTAGAATATGTATTGCGGGCTAGGACATATAGAAAAATATATATCCCGTATTATAGTTGTCCCGTATTATTGGAGCCGATTGAAAAATGTCAAATAGCTTATGAATATTATTCTATCAATGAGGAGCTGGATCCGATATTTGATAAGAGCTTATTGAAAGGAGAAGGCTTTCTTTATATAAATTACTTTGGATTAAAACAGAATACAGTAGAATTGCTAGCTAGAAGATTTGGTGAAAGGTTAATAGTAGATAATTCCCAAGCGTTCTTTAGCAATAGAATTGATAATATAGATACTTTCTATTCCGCTCGAAAATTCTTTGGCGTCGCGGATGGGTCATATCTTTATACAGACCAGAGAATTAATGAGGATTTCGAGCAGGACGTATCCTATCCTAGAATGCTCTTTCTTCTAAAAAGGTTAGACTTATCAGCTCAAGAAGGATATTCAGAGTTTAAGGACAATGAGAGAAGATTGAACAATAGCTCCATTAAGAAGATGTCATCTATTACTGAAAGGATACTTGGATCTATTGACTATAACAAAGTTAAAGTCACCAGATTTGAGAACAGTTGTTATCTAAACAGCGAATTAAAAAGCACTAATATGCTTCATTTGCCAATTATGGAAGGGTCTATTCCAATGATATATCCATATTTAGCCAGAAACGGACAAGAACTGAAGCTTAAACTGATCGGTAAGAGAATATATGTTGCTACATATTGGCCAGAGATTATGCGGACTGAAAGTCATTTATACGAACGGGATTTGGCTAATAATCTGGTAGCACTTCCGGTTGACCAACGTTATTCAAAGAGTGAAATGACTCAGATCTTGGAGACAATTCTAAATGGATAGAAATCTTAGAGTCCTAATTTATCCTTCTGGATCAGAAAATGCATTAGAGGTTAAAGAAGCTTTATCAAATGTGGTCAACATTGAAATATATGGTGCTTCTAGCAAATACGATCATTCAGAATTTGTGTATAAAAGATTCATAAAGGCTCCGAATGTTACTGATGAAAACTTTATTGATATATTTAATTCTATATTGCTAAAAGAAAAGATTGATATTGTAATACCTACTCATGATACTGTTGCTCTTGAATTAAAAAGGCTGGAAAGCAAGCTTTCAGCAATGGTGTTATCTAGCTCTTATGAAACCACCCTTGTCTGCAGATCAAAAAGAAGAATATACGATATATTTAAATCTTATGATTTCTGCCCAACAATCTATGACTTGCAGTCAAGAATCAATTATCCGTGCTATCTTAAGCCAGATATTGGAGAAGGTGGAAAGTTTTCTTTGATAATCAAGAATAAACTGGAATTGGACTTTTATCTAGAATATTATGCTGATAAGGATCCATTGCTTGTTGAATACTTACCTAATGAAGAATTTACAGTTGATTGCTTCACTGATAAAGATAGGAACCTAAGATATGTCGGAGCGAGAAAAAGAAATAGAGTATTCTCAGGTATCAGCGTCAACTCGTCATCGTTTTATGATGAAAGGATCAATTCAATTGCAGGCATAATCAATCAAGTGCTAGAATTTAATGGATATTGGTTTTTTCAGCTTAAAAAGGATATTAATAATGAATATAAATTACTTGAGGTTTCCGTTAGGCCAGCTGGTACCATGGTGCTTTATAGGCAAAGAGGAATAAACTTCATTTTGTTATCAATATATAACTTACTTAATTATAAAACAGACATTATTGATAATGGCTTTGACATAGAACTTGATCGATGCTTTCTTAATAGATATAAGATTAATATAGAATATAATACGATTTATTCAGATTTTGATGATACAATTATTTGCAATAATAGGGTTAATAAGAAGTTGCTTTGCTTGTTATTTCAAGCAAAAGAACAAGGTAAAGACATAATTCTGATTTCAAAGAATAATGGAAAGATCAAAGATAGCCTTAAGGAGTATTGTATTGATCCGAGATTATTCACCCAAATTATTTTATTGACTCAAGATGAAGAGAAGTCCAATTTTATTAAGCATGAGAGCAGCATTTTTATAGATAATTCATTTAATGAAAGAAAAAAGGTCAGTGATATTTGCGGTATTCCTGTTTTTGATGTAAATTCAATTGATTGTCTCCTAGATTGGAAAGCTTGATTTGTGATTTTTGGATAGAACCGTTATCTGACAGCAGGAATTGAATGCAGACGCAGAAAGTTGGAGCAAATAGGGGCTTTCTTTGGAGCGCAATCGAGCGCTTTTCTGTTCAAGCAGTACAATTTATATTTCAGATTATCCTGGCAAGGCTTCTTAGCCCATCTGATTATGGGCTTATTGCCATGCTCGCCATCTTTGTGGCAATAGCACAGACGTTTATCGATTCTGGCTTTACAAATGCGCTGATTAAGAAGCTCGATAGGACTGATAAAGATTTTTCCACTGTTTTCTATTTTAATTTATTGATTAGTATTGTTGTTTATATTCTTTTATACTTCGGTGCTCCATTTATTGCTAGGTTTTATAGAGAATCTGAGCTAACGAACATAACACGTGTCTATATGCTTTCCCTTCCAATAATCGCTTTAGGTGCTATTCAGAGAACGCAATTTACCATCAAAGTGAATTTTAAGGATCAGGCAATTGCTTCATTTTCGGGAGCCTTAGCGGGGGGCGTAGTTGGCATCATTTTGGCAACACAGTGGTATGGTGCATGGGCGCTGGTGGGTTCTGCGCTTGCAACAAACATCGTGACAACGATTATCTTTTGGATTCGCAGCACATGGAGACCTCGATGGGAATTCTCAATTGTCTCCCTACGAACGATGTTTTCATTTGGTTCGAAGCTTCTTTTCTCTGGTCTCTTGGATACTGCATACAGAAACTTGTATCAGTTTGTAATTGGAAGGAGATTTAGCAAACAAGATCTAGGATATTACTCGCGCGCCGATCAATTTGCTCAATTTCCTTCTTCAAACATTACAGGAATTATGCAAAGAGTGACATATCCAATTCTGTGCAGAATTGCAGATGATGAGAAGCTCCTGGCTGCCTATCGGCAATATATTAAGTTGGCAGCATATATTATATTCCCGTTGATGATTGGCCTAGCTGCGATTGCAAAGCCGCTGATCAATGTAGTCCTTGGGCAAAAATGGCAATTTGCTTCGATAATTCTTCAGATTCTATGTTTTTCCTATTTGTGGTATCCGATCCATGCGATAAACCTCAATTTACTTATGGTTAAAGGTAGATCGGATTTGTTCTTACGTGTTGAAATAATAAAAAAGATCGTAGGAATTTGCATTCTTCTTATTGTCATGAACTTTAGCGTTGAGCTTATGGCGATAGGTAACATAGC
>Ga0209407_1004339_pt1 | contig 11637 bp, 8 predicted proteins | sample AD_JPNHG3_MetaG_FD_184410 | JGI IMG/M metagenome (GOLD analysis project Ga0209407, IMG submission 184410) | Active sludge microbial communities of municipal wastewater-treating anaerobic digesters from Japan - AD_JPNHG3_MetaG (SPAdes) (version 2) | ecosystem: Engineered > Bioreactor > Anaerobic >... | reverse complement strand
TTTCGGGGGCGTGAACCCAAGCGATTGGGGGATCAGTTTTTTCATGCGCCTGTAGGCTACAGGCTATCGCCTCCGAAGCCGACACTTTTTTTATAAAATTCAGGGGTTGACGGTTTTCGCCCCCCCCCGCATAATAGGTGCCAATCATGGGAACCGGTGTGTTTCCGGTCTGCCCTATGGGATGGTAGTGAGTTATTATTTATTTGCGAAGACGATTTGCCGGCAATCGTGATCGTACTATTCGCGGACAGGCCTTCGAGCGAGCCCGTGAAGATGCGATTCCGGGGACGGTTAGAGTCAAAGTCGATGTCAATCGTTCCTTCCCCGGTGAAATCGCCCGCCATCGTGACCGGTGTCCTTGCCCCGGTCCGGAAGATGCCACCGCTCAACACGACGTCATTGGTTAACGTATAGGTTGTTCCATCGTCAAGCGTCGTTGCGGCATACGTCTCGGCATTCAGCGACATCGGCTGGAAGTTGATGCACGAGGTCTCCGGAATCTTCATCACCGTCTCCGCCGAAAACACTTTCGTGTTGACGAGGCGGATGACGACATTGGACGGGGAGACGAAGTCCGGCCCCATCTGCACATTCTGACCAAAGGGCGAGACAGTCACGTCCTTGGCATAGACAATGGGGTTGCCGATTTTCTCGGGGAGATCCATCGTGCCGACAAAACCATCGAGGGTCAATGTCGAGTCAGGCGAGGTGAAGGCGATCGCGTCCGCGTCGATGAACCCCCACGATCCGGAGACACCGGACACCTTGATGGAATCGGAAAAGATCAACTGCCCCGTGTCAGCGGTCTTGGTAATCTTGCCGGACAGCTCCGCATCACCGGACACCGTCACGTTCACCGGCCCCGACAACACCCATCTGGCCGCGGTCTTCCCCGAGAAGTTGATGATCGTACCGCCCGAGGCCTCAATCGTGTCTGGGTCGGTCGGCGCGTTCAACTCCCAGTCAAATGTGTCGCCGGGTTCAATCATGTGGGTCGCCGCGCACGCGCACCACCCCATCGCCATACCCATGCCCATCATCACAACAGCACGTTTCATTTGACCTCCTTGCCAAGGCATTAAATCACTTAATCTTAAACCTATTTTTAACCATTACAACTCTCCTACCTTCATAGAGAACTGAGGCCCCCTGTTATTTCCCGGCGGCTTGCAGCACCAGCCGCGCGTGCGCCGCATACGCGCCGCGCGGATCATTCGCATAGGCGCGCAGCGTCTTTTCGCCCAGTCCCTGATGATCGCCCAGGCGGAACAGGGCGCGCGCCACCGCGAGTTCGCGCAGGCAGTTGGAACGCTCGATATCGCCTTCACGGTTCGAGTAGTTTTTGATCACGGGCAGCTCAGCCTGCATCGCGAAGGAATAACCGCCCACTCCCTCTTTGGCGAGCAGCGCACCCAGGACGGGTGCCGCCGAACGATCACCGATCGCCTCAAGCGCCATGGCCACAGCGCGGAAGTGAGAAAATTCGCCGGAAGCATCCAGCGCGTTAGCCTTTCGCAGAATCGCGGCAACCGCCTTCTTAGAACGCGCGCGCCCCAACGCAATGATATAGCTGTCCAACCAGCTCACACTACGGTTGAACTGCCCCATGCCGCGGAAATTCCAGCCCTTGTCCCAATCGAGCGCGTCCACTTTTTCAATCAGTTCGCGTTCGCCGTCCGCATGCCCCATCATCGCCAGCACATGGGCATAGACAAAGCGATCCTCGGGCTTGCGCGCCTGCTTGAAAGCCGCCTTCAATAACGGCACGCTGCGCGCGGCATCGGTCATCACCACGCCGAGCCCCTGATACTTGTCGGGCAAGCTCTTCACCGCCTCCGTGAACCGCGCATCCGGCAATGGGAACGAGTCCTTCATGGTCAGCACCTCCGGCGGCAGAATCTTCATCTCGATCAGATGCCGCTGCAGGGCCTTGATGTCCACCTTGCGCACGGTGACGCCGGCCTTGACGGCCATCGCGGCGGCCGTACCGGCCGCATAGCCCTGATTCTGCACATCCGGCTGCATGCGCAGGATCGGCATGGCGTCACGATGGGCGCTGATGCCGAGCCCCGTCACCAGCAGTCCCTCCAGCTTCTTCGGCAGCAGGCAGCGGTAGGGCAGATTGACCTTCATGCCGTGGTGCCCCGGATCCTCAATGAAAAACTGCTCATGCACGGTGTGGCCGTGAGAGTCGAAGTTGCTGAACGGCTGCACGATCACATCGGGGTAGGTGCGCTCATTCACGACATCCAGCGGCGACATGTAGAACGCGCCGATCAGGCGGCGGCGCTCGCGGCTATTGATGACCTGCGCCTGATCCCAGACACCATCACGCATGCTGTAACGGGAGCGCAAGGCGAAGAAGCAAAGGTCAGCGGCATCGGTGTCATCCAAAAAGCCCACGTCGGTGTTCGTGTAGCTGGCCCCCATCAGGCGCGGTGTCTGCCCCACACCCTGCAGGGCCAGTTCATCAGCCGTGATAAACTCCGTCTCCTCGCCGGCCAGGGCGGCCAACTCCGCATTGCCGGTGCCGTCGATCGCGACCTTGCAGCGGATCACGCCGCGCTCGCCGTCCGGCGTCAGCACCACCAAACCGTTCACCGCGCCGTTCTCGACCACCACGCCGTTCACCATCGTGCCGTACCAGATTTCGGCGCCGGCCTTGCGGTTCTGGCTGCGGTACCATTCGGACTTGCTCTGCGAAAAGACCACGCCGGTCTCTTTCACGCCCTGGTCGATCTCGCTGGTGAAGCCCACCCGGTTCCCCCAGTAGTAGATGCCGATCAGACCGTCCGTCTGCACACCGCCCATCTGATAAATGTACTCGCACACGATGGTGCGCGCACCGTGGCGCGCTGCGGCGATGCCGGCGGGCCCGCCGCCGGTGCCGGCACCGGCCACCACCACATCGCACTCGGCCAACACGGGCAATTCCCGCGCGTCCGCAGTGACGGAACCCGACGTGTTCGAAAGATACGGCGGCAGTCCCTTGGCGTGCTCGCCGATCTTCGCGGTGGCGCGCCGCGTGACCGGCGTGCGCGCCGCCGCTCGGACGTTGCCCAAGGCCGGCCGACTTGCGGCCAGCTTCGCCGCCTCCGTACCGAGGCGTTCGCCTACGGCCATCAAGTTGCCCGGCTTCATCAACTGCTCGGCCGCCTGACGCGACAGGTCGGCCATCGCGCTCAACACAAACAGATACTCCGTACCGGCCGGCTGAAAGGTTTTCAAATCGACCGCATCGGCACCCGGCCAAGGAGCCTGTGATGCAGCCTGACCCTGAATGCGGTCGGGGGGCGTCAACAACAGCGTGTCGGCCGACTCCAGTTGGCTCGGCACAAAGGTCAGGTCACGCGCCTTCTGCTCCGCCTCGGCAAACGAACGCGCCGATCCGTCTTTCATCGGCAGGTCGATCTCGCACTCGAACATGCGGCCCGCGATCATATCGGGCGAGCCCTTGGGCGGCTTGATGCCGGTCACCCGCGCGTTGTAGAGGCCGAACAGCTCTTTCACACGAACACCTTCAGCGCGCGGGGCCTCGCCCGCCACCACAATGCGCTTGAACATGTAGGTGCCGGCCGGGAAGGGCGTGGCCTGCCCGCCCGCCGCGCGCGCCAACAATCCGCGTTCCGTGGCATCAATCACCACTTTGGCTTTGATGGCCTGACGTCCGCTGCGGTTCGCGATCACCACGCCCGCCAGCTTGCCGGAGCTGTCAAAAAGCGGTTCAGTCGCGTGCGTACCGGTGAGAAAAGGTATGCCGGCCTTCAACAACGCGGCATCCAGTGCTTTCTTGACTTTCAACGGTGTGGTCTGGTCGGCAACGCCCTCACCGGCCGCCGGATCCTTGGCCGGGTATACATAGAACTCGCCAAGCAACTGCCGCTTCACACCGGCCCCGAGCAGCGCGCCGACCTTGAGATAACGATACTTCCCTGTGATCGGCAACGTGAGGGTCACGCACTCCATTTCCACTTCACTCGTGCGTTCCGACGTCTCGCCCAGCGGTTGCCAGTTTTTCTTGTCCTGGCTGCCGGCCACACGGATCTTGCCGGTCACGAAGCCCTTGTCCCCTTCGCGGTGGAAAGCCGCCACGGCAAATGCGCCCACTTCAACCACGGCCCCGAGATCCAACTCGAAGGTGACATCTTCCTCAAACTGCACGCTCTGCGAAGTCGCTTCACTCCACTTGCCGTCAGCCAGCATCGTGCCGCCCATATCCTTATGGATTGCGGCAGCCGTTTTATTGGCTTTGTACGTGAAAGGCAGTGACTCGGGACGGAGCTTGTCCGGCGTAAACATCTTAGGGATCAATCCGCAACGGACATCCTCATCGCGGTCGAGACGCAGGCGCAACTTCCCCGCCATATCCTCGCCCAGATAGGGACGCGGCGCAGCCACGAAAACTTTGGCGCCGGCCTCGGCCGCCTTGAGCGCGGCAGCCACAGCACCGGACGAACCGCCGATCACCGCCACATCCACATCCTGCACGAGCGGCAGCGCCTTTTCGCCTTCCACGATGCCGGCGGCACCGGCGATTCCCGCCAGCAGAACAACAGCACACACGACACTTTTCTTCATGATTCCCCCTGATGCCTGCACGTTACAATCCTATGACGACTGGGAGAAATTTTCGCATGCTGGCGTGGCGTTCTGCAAGGATTTCTTGGGTTGCCTGGGTAATCGGTTAGCAACGGGATGCGCGAATGTCATGCGTTCCTGGTGAAAAGGAGCGCAGGCGAACCGGGGGCTCGGGCACATTTTGGAGCGCGGCGGCTTGCCGCCGCTTTGGAAAAGCGGGAGCAAGCTCCCGCACTCCGCAAACCGATTACTCCTTTGTCTCCGACGCCGGGAAGAGACGCACCACCACCACGCCGTGCCGCGGAATGTCCGCTGCGCTGAAACGATCGCTGAAGACGCCGATATCTTTGTGACGCCAGAGGTCGCGTACCCGTTGCGGGCCTTGCACACCCGCCTGCTCCCATGTCACCGTCACCGTGGACGGCTCCTCGCCGACGTTGAACAAGCCGACTGCCACCGTGCCGTCTTCCAAGCGCTTCACCAGCACTTCACCGCCCGGCACATCCAGATTGACGGCCTGCAGGCCGAGCGCGTCTTGGTTCACGTCGAGCATCTCACAGTTGGTCAGCAGGCTCAGCGTGAAGGCGTCGAGCTTGTCAAGCGGCGCGCCGATGATGATCGGAGCGGACCACAGGCACCACAGACTCACATGGCTGAACTGCTCGTCCGGGGTCAGCCGCGACGGCTGCAGCGGCTTTCTATCCCAGCCGCCCAGCAGCCCGACGCGCAGCGGGCAGGGCATGTTCCAGTGGCCTGGCCTGTTATAGGCCTGCCACCGCTTGTGCGAGACCCACAGATCACGCACGCCCAGAGCCCATTTCTGCTTGCCTGCGTCAAGTTGGGTCTTGACCCACACATCCACCAGATCACCGTCCGTGCGCGTCATGGTGCCGATAGAGGTGTACGCTTCGGCGTCTTTAAACGGTGCCGTGTTAGACAGTTCGAGCACGATGTCGCGCGGCTGCGCGAGCAGCGCATCGCCCATGAGCCGCGCAAGCTCCACGCTGTCGATGCCCCAGTCGTACTTGAAGTAGTCGATGCCCCACTCCGCCGCCTGGCGCGCGTCGTTGATCTCGAAGCGGTACGGTCCGTGCGTCCAGCCCTTACCCTTGCCCCTCGGCAACTTGGCCCAAGCGCCATCCTCGCTGTCGCTCGACCCGCCCACAAAGCCCTCGTAACTGGTGCGCCACGGCGTGGAATAGTTGCCGACCTTGAGCCCCATCGCGTGCAGGTCGTCGCACAGCTTTTTCATGTCGCCGAACTTCTCATTGGGCTGAATCGCGTTGAACGGACCGTCGCGCTCGCCCTGCCAGCCATCGTCGATGTTGACGTAGCAGTAGCCGAAATCGCGCAATTTCTCTGCCATCGCCCGGGCCGAGGCCCGCACACCTTTTTCATCCACGAACGGACCGAGTCCGCCATAGGTGTTGCAACCCATCGGCGGAGTCAGGGCGAAGGTGTCACCCACAACCAGTTTCAGTTCCCGTTCGGCTTTGCCAACGGCATTCGTCGCGTACAGTTTAATCAGATACGTGCCCGGCTTTTTCACCACGCCCCTCAACAGACCCTTTTCTGAATCGAATGTCGCGCCTGCGGGCAAGCCTTCTGAAAAATACGCCATCGGCTTTTGTCCCGACACCGCGACCGTGTACTGGATCGGACTGCCCGGACGCACGCCGAAAACCTTCGCGCCGTTAAAACGCGGTGCCGGAGCGGGCGGCGGCGTCACGATATACTTCGTCAAATCAGGAAATGTTTCCGTGGCATCCGCGCCGAACGCAGTACCACTCAGACTCAGCACCCCCCAAACCCCTGCCATACCGATCATCACCAGGCTTTTCATGTTTCTCCCTTTCTTGTCCCGCACCCTGATTAATCCACACACACCGGCACACCCACGGCAAGCCCGGCTTTTTTTGCTGCCTTCCCCGCTATCAGATATGAACGGGGAGGCAACGCGACGCCGGCCTTCACCGTCCGCTGCTCATCCGAGAAATTGACTGTGATCGACGCCCCGTTCGCAAACGTGCTGCGCTGAACCAGCCCGTCCTTCGTCAGACGCTCGTGGTTGACCATCTCCGAGTAGCCGACCACGCGCCGCCACCGGCACACGTTGTCGTAGCAGGCCTTGAAGCGCGCCATCTGGTTGCTGAAAAGTTCCTGCTGCGGCTCCCAGAGCACCCACGTCGGCATGGCCGCGTGAACCATCGCCAGCAGATCACATAACTAGGATACGTGATCCCCGTTTTTTTATCTGTGTGAGGACACCAGCCAACATGGTTCGAACCGTCGACTTTCTTGATGACGTCCTGCGGGAAAGTGAATCCCTGACAACGTTCTATTTTCCCAACGGGCGAGTCTGGTGCGTAGAGGTCGGTATAGATGTCATAGTGCGAAGCCAGATAACCCATGTCGTTAATCTGCTTCACGCGGTCTTTCGTGAAACCGGACACCATCGCCCGCTCGATGCCCAGCTTTTTGATCTCCTCAATGTTCCGGAACTCGCTGCAGTAGATGTTCACCGCGCCCACCAGGCGATCGATGGAGGATCGCGTCTGCTGCTTCTCGGTCAGGGTCTTCAGCAGCCCCCGCTCTTTCGCGTACGTGCGGTAGCGCTTGGCCAAGGCGACATAACCACCCTTGTCTGAGAAATGATAGACGATCCGGCGAGCATAGCCGAACGTTCCTTTTTGCGTCAGGAAATACGGCTGCACGGACAGCGTGTCTCGCGCCTCGCCCCGGACTCTTTTACCCGCGGAAAGATGTGTCGTCGGGCGTGTCGAGGATGCCGATATACCCCTGCCCCGACGCCAGGTCGGCCGTGCCGAACCAAGGCATCGAATAGAACCCGCCCAGCGCCTTGCCGTCCCACTCCAGCTCGTCGACGCGGAACAGAAGCCCAGCGTTCTGGGGATGACGAGCACGCCCTCCGGCTCATCCAGCACGAACTGGGCAGGTAATGCCAATTCGCGAAAGCCCTGCCCAACAGGCCCCGACAGCACCCAAAGAACGTCGCCGTCCACCGGCGCGAGGCTGACCCTCACGGTCAGCGCAAACGTCGCATTCGTGCCGTTCGGAACATCGAGCGTAACTTTCACGCCAGGCGATGGCATATCCAGAGGCGCGGCAGAAACGACCCGGACCGAATTCGTGTCGGCCGCCTGTCGCCACGCGCGTCCGCATCGTTTGTCCCACACTGTCCACGTCCCGTTCACCTCACTCACGCAGACGCGGAGCGTACGGTTTTCGACCCTCCATTCGTCTCCGATACGACAGGTGCGCGACGACCTCGTCCCACCGGCAAGCGGCACGCACGACACCGCCGTCACCGACGCGCCGACGGCCACAAGCGCAAACAGATTCTTAATCCTTTGTCCTTTTTGCATCAAGCGTACCTTTCAAAGTCCCTTCGCCATCGGAAACGGAAGCTTCTTCTGCCGCCAGACGCGTAGATAGTCAACGACGGGAATCCAAATCATTGTGCGCATATCCACACCTTTTCGTTTTACCCATTCACCCGACGCCGAGGCCACGCAAGTATTCGGCACTGGCCTTAAGATCTGCAAGCGAATCGGGAAAAGAGACCGGCTTGACGACCAGCCATTCGGTACCGTTGCGCCTCAGCGAGCCGATAATCCGCAGCCAGTTGGCGCGGTCGGACTTCGCACCGACACCGCATTCACCTGGACGTACCCCAGCTTCTTCGAGCACGGGCATAACATGAACCGTGGGATTACGGCACGGATAGCGGTCGAGCCAGTAAACCGGATCGCATCCTCCCAGAATACAGTTTCCGCAATCAAGTTCCTGCATCACGAGCGGCGAAAAACGTGGCACAGCAGTAATCTGGCGAAGCGATCCGTTTCCAGATGAAGGTTCCCAGAGCCATTCCCAGACACTTTTACCGTCAAACTTCATCCGAAATTCGTGGTCGTGATTGTGGTAGGCGACGGAAATCCCCTCCTTCGCGCAGACCGCCGCGGCATGGTTCATCACGTTGATGACGAGCTGCCAGTCGTTCGGATTCGCCGGACTGCCGTAATACCATGCGGCGTTGATGCGCGTGCAGCCCGATTCATGGCAGAACCGGATCGTCTCGGCGAGCTGCGGTTCGGTGAGATTGTGGGGGTAGAGCTGCAGGGCGAAAAGATCGAGTCCGATATCGGCGCAGATCGTCTTCCATTCCACGGCGCCGCGTCCGTAGAAGCGCCCCGTCTCGACCCCTTCGTAGCCGAGCGCCTTCGCCGCCTTCAACGTTCCCACGAGATCCTTCTCGCAGAGATCCCGGACGGCGAACACCTGGAAACCAAGTCGAAGACCGGGGCGAAACACCCCGGATACGGACCCGACGCGTCTCGTATCGGCGAATGCGTGCATCAGCGCGGTCGCGCCGATCTCTGCGATAAACTTTCTTCGGCTCATTTTTTCAACGAAGTGCTTCAATTTCTCCGATCTGATAACGACGTCCTCCGTCATCATGATCAATCGGCAATGCAATCAGTGGAGTGCCATCGTACCGCCCCACCGAGAGCCACAACGTATAGATACCTGGTTCAAGCGTCGGCACACGGTTGGTATCCTTAAGAAAATCAGGCAAGACATTAAGTTTCTTCATTGAACTGTAAAGCCAGTCCCCTTCTATCGGGAAACAAGCGGCATTGCCGAAAAATACTTTTGACAGATGTATCTGGGGTTCGGCTTTGCCGGGCGATGCGGCTTTCAGTGTAGCAGGATCAAACATTTCGTCTGAACAAACCCACCGGATATCTCCTGTCGCATCACGCAGCGTCCATGCAAGTGCGACGTTCTCGCGACACGGTGCTACTCCTGTATTCACCCATTCGGTTTTAATTTCGCAACGTTCACCGATTCTCACCTGCTCGGGATAGGTGACCGAACGTGGCATCAAACGATATCCGAGACGAAGATTAATCTGATCGATCAATGCACGATTGTCGCTCAAATACTCACGGGGGAACCAATGTACACTCATAAAGGACGCGTGGTAGTCCTCCACACATCGAAGCAGATACTCAGGCTTCCAGTGTCCACCCGCCTTGGCAATTGCCCAGTGCTCGTGCTCGATGATTACGGGCAGGGTGGGCCAAAACAGTTGTGCCATATCATCGTGCATCCATGGTGGATCTCTTCTGACACAAAAAATGGAATCATCACGCATGGCTATACCTGCATCACGCGCATACTCCATAATGGGATAGGTGACGCCGGGGCCATGATTGAATCCGGCCACATCATCAGATATGCATAGTTGAGAACGAGTGAAGTGGCGTTTCCAGAGAGCGATATGAACTTTGGCGATCTCATTGATCTTTTCCTGCGACAGACGCGAAGTGCCGACGGTGTGCCCCTCACCCCAAAGCCCGAAAGAACTGATTTCCACCCATGCCACTTCTTCGCGTCCATCATATCGTCGTGCAAAAGCCCTGACAAAGTTCTCGAGCTTGGCCAGAAACACCGGATCGGAATAGTCCAGCGGTTCCATACCCCTTCCCGCCGGATTGGGGTTATCTTTAGCCCACGCGTTGAAACGGTATCCTTTTGCACCGGCGTCATAAACCCACTTCGGTGTACCGTAAAGCTGTCGGTGATCGCAACACGCGATACGAAAGGCGATTCGATAACCCTTTGCAGTCCACTGTGAGGCGTAGGAGTCGACAATGTCCCAGCGAAACACACCCTCCTCCGGCTCCAAGTCACTCCAATACATTTTGAAATACACGGTAGTCAGTCCCGGAAACTCGTCCAACGTATCGCTCGTCTTGAGATCTGCACCGTACGCCCACAACCGATTGCCGTAGACATAATGAACCCATCCCATACCGGGGTTTTTCAGCCCTTTACCGTTATCTGTAAAACTAATGGTTCTTGCGCCAGATTCTATCACCGCAGAGCATATCAACATCACGCAAAGCCATATTTTACAATATTTTTCTATCATATTATTATACATTTTCTTGACATCCCTTGATAACCCCTGCGTCAGCGTGTCCTGCCGCATACAACCGATGACTCACAGGCCACTGGCTAAAAGGCAAACAATACACGTAACATCTCACTTCAATGTCCTAACGACGCGAAACCCAGTGTTTGGACTGGCATCGATCACATAAGCAGAATTACGAGATGCCGATCTACACCAATAGGCGTCGTTCCCCCAACGTCCGGTTCGAGTCACAACAAAAACCCCTGATTTTGCACCGAAGGGATCCGTTATTGATGCTGTCCCAAGATTAGCTGTAAACAAATCCAAACAAAGTTCCCACAGATTTCCGTGCATATCATAGAGCCCCCAATCGTTGGGCAGGTACGAACCCACGACAGCTGTTCCTCCTGTCGTTCCACCGCTTCCCCCATAGCGTCCCAATAGGTTCAGATTGGCGTCCGACACCGTATTTGTCAAATCAGTCCCATTGTTAAGGGCTGTTGTCGTTCCTGCACGGCAGGCATACTCAAATTGAGCATCGGTGGGAAGGTCGAAATCGTCAATACCGGTCATATTTCTCAGTTTGAAGAGGAAACTGTCCGCAGCGACAATGCTGTTTGAAGACCACCAATTAAAGCCAACCCCGCGAAGATTATTGTATGAAACAGAATCTCGAGGTCTTGAGGGACCGAGGAAATTACAATTGGGCACTGTTCCCGTAATGTGCTCCCACTGTTTTTGGGTTGTTTGATAAATCGCGATGAAGAAATCATGGGACAACGTCACCTGATGTCGGCTTTCGTTGGCAGCAACTCGTCCAAGCTCAGAAACGGGTGACCCCATCATAAATGTTCCCGCTTTAACACGTCGCAAAACGAGCTTGTCGGTCTTATAAACATCGTTGGTCACATCCCTCCAAAGATTGGTATATCGTCCCTCCGTAACAAGCCGCGAATCCCCTGGATAGATATACTCAATTTGACCTTCTTGTCAGCGGGCACTCAAAACCAGCCAGTGATGGGCACTTGAAAACCAGCCACCTTGACGAGGCGGTTCAGCCTGTAGAATGGTTCCCGAAAGGGGATAGATTCTGCGATGGCGAACCAGATCAAGAT
>Ga0209407_1004335_pt1 | contig 11644 bp, 7 predicted proteins | sample AD_JPNHG3_MetaG_FD_184410 | JGI IMG/M metagenome (GOLD analysis project Ga0209407, IMG submission 184410) | Active sludge microbial communities of municipal wastewater-treating anaerobic digesters from Japan - AD_JPNHG3_MetaG (SPAdes) (version 2) | ecosystem: Engineered > Bioreactor > Anaerobic >... | reverse complement strand
CGGTCTGAATATATCTATCTCATAATCGCGCTCAGTCATTTTATTCCCCTCCAAATAATACTCTGTTTCTGGACAAGCTAAAATTTATAATAAGCAATGTTTAACTGTTAGTGTTGTTAAATGTCAAGTTTTTTAATGCTATATACAAAATTTGTTTGAAATGCATACACAATATTAAAACAATTTAAGCCCCCTTTCTCCGGTTCTATATTCTGCGCTGAGTGTGTGTTTGAAATGACCTGTTTGAATTAGATTACGGCAAAGGGTTCACGACCAATAGCAGATCTCCGGGGTTGACAAGCTGGCCATTGGCGGCTGCTACCCGGGTTACCTGATACTCAAAAGCGTCGTAAATCTGCTCCTGATTGTTGTTGTAGGACGCAAGGTTCAGCTCGGTGAAGATCTTCATTACCTCCAGGAGTCCGAAGGTTTTATCTCTGGTAATCAGATCCCCTTTCTTCACCAGCGGCGGGTCAACGGATGAAGCGGCGTGGTAAAAAACACCGACCCGGGGCGCAAGGACACGCAGCTCCGTACTGCCCTCAATTTCCACCAACCGGCGGTTAAACCGCCGTTCAGTTACAGCGGCTTCACGCTCACCCTCGGCAATCAAGCGGGGCGAGTCAATACGTCGGAAAAGCCCGTCTATATAGCCCGTATCATACTCCCCTGCGCGAAAAACAGGGTCTTGCAATATCGCTTTTAACAGGCTGAGGTTGGTGTAGACACCGCAGATGCGGACTTTTTTCAGATACTCGGCAAGGCGCGTGATGCACTCCATCCGATCCGGACCTCGTGCGATGATTTGCACGATCATGCTGTCATAATAGGGTGAAACCAGTGAGCCGCTGCGAATGGAACTCACAACGGTGATATGCTCGCACGGCGGCAGCACGCATTCGGTGATGGTGCCGGAATTTGGGGACCAAGTCGGAACGCCGTCGGCCCCTAATTTCAGATGATCGGCATTAATGCGTACTTCTATCGCATAACCGTCTTGTGTACAGGATACCCCGGAAATATCCCCGCCGGCCGCAATTTCATACTGGGCATCAACAATCGCGGTTCCACTCGCCAGCTCGGTTACTAAATGCTCGATCTGCAGGCGGGTGTTCATCTCCATAAAGTAGAGCTGCCGAGACTCGAGATCGTAAATAAACTCCACCGTCCCTGCACCGAGATAATCGATCCTTTCCGCGATTAAGACGGCATACATAGAAGCCGTCTCCTTGAGCTGCTGCGGCAACATTGTCGAGCCTGATTCCTCGAGAATCTTCTGTCGGTTGCGCTGAATACTGCAGTCCCTGAGTCCGAGCACTCTGGTAGAGCCGCCGTGATCCCTCAACAGCTGCACTTCGATGTGCCGCATGCGGGTGATATATTTTTCAATATAAAGGTCGCCGTTTCCAAAGGCGCTCAACGCCTCGGCCGAAAGCAGCGCAAAACGGCTCCTCAGTTCATCCAGGTCGTGGGCTATGCCGATTCCACGCCCCCCTCCACCGTGAACTGCTTTTATCAGAACAGGATAGCCTATCTCTTCGGCGATCTGCGCCGCGGCGGCGGCGTCGGTCACTACGCCGAAACTGCCAGGCACCACCGGAATCCCCAATTCACAGGCAGTCTCGATTGCGTTTGATTTGTTGCCCATGCGTGCCATGCTGGCTGAACGAGGTCCTATAAAGATAAGCCCTTGGCGACGCACCGCCTCCGCAAAGTCAGGACTCTCGGACAGAAAGCCCACTCCAGGATGAATAGCCTCGGCGTTCTCACGCTTGGCGATGCGAATCACGCTCATACCGTTCAAATAACTATCGGCAGGTGTACTTCCGCCCAAGCAAACCAGTCTGTCGCAAGGGCGTAGCATTGTGGCAGCTACTGAATGAATATCTGCGTCGGACTGCACTAGCACTACCTCCAGTCCCCGTGACTGTGCCCGCTCCACCAGCCGTACACTCGTGCAGCCGCGGGCATGGATAAGTACCCGACGGAACGGCCGGCACAGCGAAGCCTCCTCGTCGGGGGCCTTCTCTGCCGGGACCGTAGCGGGTAAAATCTCCCACTGAATCGCACTTTCAATAACTTCAGCCCCTGACAACCTTGCAATCGGGATCTCGGGATCGATCCCCCGTAGGCGTTGATCAAGATCTGTGATGAAGGGATGCCTCACCAATCCCCGCATAGCACCGGGGATTAGAGATAGATAGTTCGACAGGCGCGCACTCAGCGGCAGGTGTTCCTGCACTACAGCCTGTCCGGCAAAAGGCATGTTGGTACCGGAAAAATAATAGGTTTGCACCAGTGGATGTGTGACGAGGCTTGCCTGAGCTCCGCCGGTGCAGTCGCCAAAACCGAAGCAGACCACTGGCAGCTCGCAATCCTTAATAAAATGGGTCAAGCGGTCATTTATGACCGCCATCGAGAACAGCGCTCCGGCCCCTTCCTTTGTCTGCATGCCTCCAGAGGAGATAAAACAAAGTACCGGCAAGCGCTCCCGCGCACAGCGCACCAGCAGTCGGCAAATTTTTTCTGCGCCGGCCATATCAAGGGCGCCGGCTTGAAACTCGCTGTTGGAAATAACGGCCCCGACACGGCGGCCGCTGTTTTTGAGCGTGGCAATGCAGGTAATAACGCCACAAGGGGTGATCCCTTGGTCCAGGGCTTGCTCAATGGACTGCCGAAGGCCGGGAAAATGCGCCGGATCGAGTGTACGAAGATCCGAATCAGTCGGGGTATATTCACTGAAAAATTCGCTTATGATCATTGCAGCGGTAGTTGGTATGCGATTCCTGCTGTCCGCAAGGACTTCAAGAATGAGCAGGTCTTTAAAGGCAAGATCGAGGCGGTTCCAAAAATCACGCATGCCTATATTACGCAGATTTAATTCACCGCGATACTGGCTAACACCAGCACAGGCAGCGGCATACTCCGGGAAAAGCGTCGTGAAGACATAGGTCACAATCGTGAATAATGGAGCTGCCAGCTGTGGGTGCGCCTGCATCTTCCACTCCTGAACACGCCGCAGCCAGGGCTTGCGCCAGTGAACAGAGTGCAGCTGACGAAACCACGCCAGGAACCTTGCTTTGACCTCCTCCATCTTATGCTCGGGTAGCTTAAGTGCGGCATCCTGAAGAGCTGAAGCCAGCACCTCCGCCATGTCGGCTTCCTGGATAGTGCTGCTTGTGAGCGCTGCCCGCGCAAGCTTGGGCAGATGACGAATAACGCCTTGATAAAGGGCATCCAGCAGCAGCATGTTGTGGATCAGGTCGAGAAGTTCATTATAAACAGGAAGATCAAGAATGATATCCAGCACAGTCGCATCGGCCGGCGGCTTGCCGCGGTTAGGGGACTGCCGGCCGAGCCAATCAAGCAGTGCGCGAAAATTACCAGGAGCATCCTGCTTCCACAAGTTATAGAGGTAAAATCCCAAAGTCAGTGTCAGGCGCTCCAGAGAACGCAGATAATTCTCATGCTGATTTCCTGATATCTGACGAGCATGGGCAAGTTGTTCGTTTAGGGTCCGTCTGCGCGACTGAAACGATTTCCAGGCCGCAGCCAGCTCGGGCTCATAGCGGACTGCCAGAGGTGTTTCGCACCACTTACGGAACAGGGCGCTGTCGCCATATTTCTCTTCGCGGCCAGCTGCTGCAGCATGGCGCTGTATTTGTGAAATTGGTGCGTATTCTCGGCCGGTCGTAAAACGCAGCCTACGGCGCATGTTCAGATGACGGGCCAGCTTCAATGCTTCACCGAATATACTGGGGTATTCGGTAAGATTGGCAGGCGACGTAAATTGCGAAAGCTCGGCAACTTTGCATGCCGTCCCTGTAGGATTTATGTAACGCGCGACGTTCCGGGCATACTGCTCGAAAATTTCCGGATACTCATCAACATAATAGGCGGCCGACTCTTCGACCGCCGCAATTGCAGTAGTTATGGCATAGACCAGATTGTGCGACGGTCGATCCTCGCCATAATCGATTACGCCGTCAATATAGCCATTATAGCAGAGCTCGTATGCGGAAACACCCACAATTCTCGCACACTCCTGCCAAGAGAGCCCCTGACTGCGGGCTATGCTGGCAAGTCCGCGCGGCTGAATCGTATTGAACAGGCCGTAAGGCAAACTCAAAAGAACGTTTGCTGTAGCAAGCGGAATCGCACCGCCCGAATAGCCGTAACCGACCACCACTGCAACTACGGGTACATCAACATTGGCTATCTCAGCAATAAGGTGGGAGATACTATGGGCCTGGTTGTGGCGATTGGCATCAGTGGACGCATCGGCGCCGGGGGTGTCAATCAGTGTTACAATGGGAAGTCTCGCAGCGGCGAACTCACGGCAGATCCGCGCCGCTTCACGGTGGTGCACGGGCTGCCAAATCCCATTGGCAGTGGTGCGTTCCTGGGCTATGATGCCAACTCGGCGGCGGTTCCCGGCGGGAGTTGCAAGATCAACTTCATCGGCGTAAAGCGGTCCTTGCTCGATTGCTCGCCCAGATGGCCGTGAAATCTCACTAATCAAGGAGCGCGCTGAAGGCCGTCCGGGACCTTCAGCCGGCCCAACAACCTGGGCAATATACTCTTCTATTGACATTGCCTGCAATTCAGCAACACGCCGCGACACGGCTTCATGAGGCACAAGCCCCATGATCGCCGATGAAGAGCGAGTCTTGGAGGGGAACGCTGTTATGCCGCTGTTCTGGGCAAGCTCCTGGACCAACACGAACAACGACTCAATGCGGCGCTCTTCAGCCTCTTTTAAAAACATACATGCATATTCTCAGGTTCCGTTATTGCTCAATGATCCATGCCTCTGACATAATCATCCTGTCTTGAGTAATTGATTATGCCTTTTCTCGTTCTCATCGAAAGACTTATTATATTCATTTTGACATTGATGTGTAAAGTTTTTTATCCGACCCAAAGAAGAGGGTTATCCAACTGCTAAAACTGTAATCGTGAAAATGATATTTATTATCAATGGGATAGTGTGTGTTTGGAGGACTTTGTGTTAAATAATGCAATTATTGGATATATGTGGTAACATTTTTAAAAAAATGGTTTATGAATCAATCGCAGCAGAAATTTATGAATAAAGGGGTAGATCAATGGAAGCAAATTGCACGGTTTCGAGTTACCTGCTCAGCCGTTTGCAGGAAATAGGCATTAAGCATCTTTTTGGGGTTCCAGGGGATTATGTTCTTGATTTTTTGGACGAAATTATCGCAAGCCCCATCCAATGGGTAGGAAATTGTAATGAACTCAATGCTGGTTATGCAGCGGATGGATATGCACGGATAAACGGTGCTGGTGGTGCAGTTGTAACATATGGAGTAGGCGGGCTTAGTATTTTGAATGCTGCTGCCGGTGCATTTGCCGAGCGCGTTCCCCTTATTATCATCAGTGGTGCCCCACCGGCACGGAGCAGGGAATCAGGAGCCCTGGTTCATCACCTCGTTTCCAACTATTATCTTCAGTTTGAGATTTTCAGGAAAGTAACTACTGATGCAGCTATATTATTGGATCCAAATACCGCACCTGATGAAATTGACCGTGTGATAATGAGTTGCATATCCCGTAAGATGCCTGTATATCTGGAAATTCCTTCCGATATAGTACGTGCTCCATGTCGCCAGCCGCGTAAATTGCATTATGTTGAGCCATTCTTTTCTGATAAGGACAGTCTTTCAGAATGTATATCAGAAGCCACTAATATGTTCAACTGCTCCAAACATCCGCTGATACTTGCAGGTGCCGAACTGGTTCGTTACGGGCTTGGAAAAGAAACACTTCGTCTTGTCGAAACGGCTGAAGTTCCTTTTGCTACAATGCTCAGCAGCAAATCCGTATTACCTGAACTTCATCCTCAATTTGTAGGTATTTATCAGGGCGGATGGAGCAGGGAAGCTGTACGCCGTCAGGTGGAGGATTCCGACTGTCTTTTATCTCTCGGGGTCTGGATAACAGATCTGGACACTGGTATGTTCAGCATAAATCTCGACAGCAGAAGAACGATTTTTGCTGGAAACAATAAGGTACGTATCGGCAACCATTACTACGATCAAATCCTATTGAAAGATTTCATTGAAAGCCTGACCTCTAAGGTTAAGCCTCGTTCATACCTGGCTTCACATCCAGCAGAGTCATACCGCCCCAAAAAGCTGTTTATACCTGAGAAATCATGTGTTTTGACGGCACACCGTTTATATGAATGTCTTAATTATTACCTCGAAGACCAGATGATTCTTCTCGCAGAGCCTGGCGACGCCTTCTGTGCTGCCCCGGAGTTTAATATTGAAGAGCCTGAAAACTTCATTGTTCAAATTTATTATGCATCCATCGGTTACTGTACTCCGGCGGCTTTAGGCGTGGCACTGGCCCGTCCAGAAAAACGTCCGGTAATCCTTACCGGAGACGGTGCTTTCCAGATGACAGCACAGGAAGTCTCCACCCTGATTCGCCAACGTTGCCCTGCCATTATTATCATAATCAACAACGACGGTTATCTTATCGAACGTCTGCTTCATGAAGACGGTCCTTATAATGATTTACAAATGTGGCAATACTCAAGGCTTGCAGAGGTTTTTGACAATAACGGGTCTAATGCTATCGGCATCCGTGTTACCACAGAGGAAGAACTTGAACAGGCTATGAAAATCGCCACACAGGAAAAAGGCAAACTATTACTGATAGAGGCCTATTTGCCAAACCGTGACTGTTCTGATGGATTGAAGCGTCTCGGCCAAAGCTTTCGACAGTCACAGCAGAAGAAATAGCAAAACCACCGGGGCATTTTGAAAAGAGGGACGGGACATCCCTCAATTATCCAGTTAACAATATCACATGTCTTTGTTAATCTGGATTATTACATAAAGACAAGCGCTGCCTGATGTAGCTAATAAAATAATATAAAGCTATCGTAAGTTTCGATGTTTAAATTGACATATAAAATCGTTTCCAATATGATTTCTTAATAGAAATATTGCTAAGGGAGGCAGAAAATGAAGTATATGATGTTACTACTACCAGTGGTATTGATTTTTGTTTCTGTCAATCATGCGGTTGCACAAGACAGCCTGGGCATTGCAGTTTCAAAACTCGAATCAAACATTTCTTATAATTTGAAAATAATGGGTGCAGATCTTGAAAACGCTGCAAAAGAAATCGGCAGATTAAAAGAGCCAGAGATAAGAAAGCTCCTGACTAAATTGTATGCAGATAAGCCCTATGTTATTGACGCAGCTTTTATTAATGCAAAAGGTATAATGACAATTATTGAACCTGATAAGTATAAAATGTATGAAGGAACAGACATATCAAACCAAGAGGCAATTATCCTGATAAAGAGAAACAAAAAACCCTTCATGAGCAATGTGTTTGATTCTGTCGAAGGTATCAAGGCAATAGATATAGAATATCCTGTTTTTTCTGCCGATGGAAAGTTCCTGGGTTCTTTAAGCCTCCTTGTTGAGCAGGATAAGTTCATACGCAATATTATCTCTCCAATTGAAAAGGAATTGGGTATAAAGTGCTGGGTGATGCAGAAAGACGGGATTATAATCTATGAGACAGACCCCGCCCAGATTGGCCTTAACCTCTTCAGCGACCCCCTATACAGGGATTATCACGAACTGGTCTCCCTCGGCAAAAGAATGGTCAAGGAAAAGGATGGAACAGGATACTACACATTTTTAATCCATGGCACGGATAAGGTTATCAAAAAACAGGCAGCCTGGAAAACAATCCGCTTTTTTGATAACGATTGGATAATTGTTGCCTACAGGGAAATTAAATAAGTATCTGGGATGGCAAAGGATATGAATTAATTCCTACCGAAAATAAAGGCAATCTTTTAAGATTTGATTATATTGCCGAAGCGAGAAAAAACCGATAGAGGTAAAGAAGTTAAGCATAAAGAACAACTCTTTAGTGTTGTAATATAAACTTTTTGGATTTATTTATAACCGGGTGAAACATGCAGAGTCTTTACAGGTTATTTTCAGTTACGGGGCTATATTTAAAGCGGAAATTTATATTACATGATGATTTTTAACTTGAATTTTTAATGCTATTGTAAATGATTTCAATGGGTTAGGGGATTTTTAGAAAGGGAACTTCGGTTTAACGCAGGAGATAATTGACGATAAAAACTGATAGTTAAACTGGTGGTTATTTTTATACGAATCTCCATTTGCATACCTTTCTTTCAAGATAGTCTGTAAGAAAATAAAGACCGAAACCGAGTATGCCCATGGCAAATATCCCGGCATACATGGCAGGGTAATCAAAGAGCGTGCTTCCAGTAAGATATATATAGTATCCAAGACCGTATTTTGTTGCAAAAAGCTCTGCCACATATAAAACCGCAATAGCAGTGCCTATAGATTGTCTTACCCCTGTAAATATGGCAGGCAGTGTGGCGGGCAGAAAGACATATAAAAACATCATCCTTTTTTTTGCCCCAAGGCTCTTTACAGATAAAATAAGTTCAGGTCTCAAATGTGTTGCTGCATCCCTTGATAAAACAAGGATTTGAAAAAACAGGATGATAAAAATCATGAGCACCTTGGCACCGTCTCCTATGCCGAATAAGAGTATGATAACAGGGACAAAAACCACCTTTGGAACAGGATAAAGCAGGTATATAAAAGGCGAGAAGATACGGTTTAAAAACCCTATCTGACCTATAAGTATTCCCAGGGGTGCAGAGACAATTACAGCAAGGATAATACTTATCACAACCCTTTTGAAACTTGCAAAAAAGTGTTTCCCTAAATCTTCAGGAAAGGAAGAGATAAATATCTTGAGAACAGATATAGGTTTTGGAAGTATGGGCTGATTTAAAAGCACGGATAGCCCATGCCAGATGAGAATAACAATAAGAAAGGCAATAATTGTATTTATACGGCCTGTGCCCATAAACCATTTCCTATTGTTTCTCTTATCCTCGAACATGTGGCTATGAATTTAACGTCAGTTCTGTCAGAGGGTATTTCAGGGTTTTCTATAATAATCGGATTTTTGTTGGGTGGATAGTTCAGATGGAGTATCTTTCTGCCCATAAAGGCAGCCTCCTCTATGGTATGGGTAACAAGTATCACCGTTAAACCCTGTTCTTTTTGCAGATCTATTATCAGACCTTGAAGGTTTTCCCGTGTGGGTGCATCGAGAGACGAAAAGGGTTCATCCATTAAAAGGAGATCCGGTTTTAAAACAAGGGCCCTTGCTATGGCGGTTCTCTGTCTCTGACCACCGGATAACTGATGGGGATACCTTTCTGCCACATCCTTTATGTTAAGTCTTTCAAGCCACATATGAACCCCATGGTCTTCTTTAATTCCCCTTATCCTCAATCCCAGCTCTATATTTTCTCTCACTGTTCTCCAGGGCAAAAGACCAAAATCCTGAAGTATAAGGGCAGTATTTTTTCTTGGTCTGTCTATCCTTGTTCCATCTATTTCAATAGTCCCCTTTGCAGGTTTTAAAAGTCCTGCTATCAGATACAAAAGGGTTGTTTTTCCACATCCTGAAGGACCTATTATTGACCATGCATCACCTTTTTCAATACTCATTGAAAAATCTTCAAAGATATATCTTTCCTCTCTGTAGAAAAAGGTAATTCCATCAACATTAATCATTTTTACTTTAAAATGTCCTTTATAGATTCACTATAGGGGATGCTCGTCTTTATTAAATTTCTTCCTTTCAACCATAGATTAACATCATCCCATTTTTTCTTATCCGGCACATCAAAGGCAGGATAAGGCGGCACCTTAAAGGAATTTAAAAGAACAGGCGGGACGAGTTTCTTTTCCACAATAAGATTTGCCCATCTACCTTTATCTTTATTTATAGCATCTATGGCCTTGTCTATGGATAATAGAAATGCCCTGGTGGTTTGCAGGTTTTTCTGTAAAAAATCCTTTCTCACAGAATAAATGCTGCCACTGAAGCCCCTTTCTTTACTATCATCCAGCACCAGTAAAGCGCCTTTCATCATTGCCAGTATAGCGAGTGGGTCTGGAAGTGTGGCGGCATCAATTTCACCCTTTTCTAATGCAGATAATCTATCCGGTATTCTCTGGATGGGTATAAATTTTATCTCCTCTTTCTTCAGGCCTTTTTTTTCGAGCAATCGCTCCGTAACATAATGTATGATTGTGGCCTCTGATATCCCTATGGGTACATTTTTCAGTGCCCTTGGGTTATTAATTCTGCTTTTTTTTGAAGAAAGTATATAAAACTGGGGGTGGTCTTTTTGGGGTAGCATTGCATATCTTATGCCTACAAGGTTTATCCTGTCTTTATTGAACAGGGCAAGGGCAATAAGGTCGTTTATTATAATGTCCAGTGCACCTGCTGCCATGAGCTGGTCTCTTTCCGAGGCAGAGGCACACGGAATTATTTCTACATCAATACCTTTTTCCTTAAAATAACCGTTTTCAAAAGCCACATATACAGGCAATGAATCAAGGATGGGAAGTACGCCCACCTTTATGGTGCTTTTTGGCTGTGCAGAAACAAATTGGGAAAAACACAAAAATAAAAGAAAGAATAGGATGGTCTTTTTCATAATTAACCCATGTTTGTAAAGATTGATAGCATTATTCCAAAAAAGATGATGATGCTTATATAACCGTTCATATTGAAAAAGGCCATATCGAGCCTTGAGAGGTCATGGGGTGAAATCAACCTGTGTTCTTTTAAAAGTAACATGGCAGAGATCACAATGGAGAACATATAGAACATGTTGAAATCAAGGAAAAACCCGAGATACAGAAGGCCTAAAACCATAATAACATGACATAATCTTGCTATCTTTAATGCAGTCTCTGTGCCAAATATTGACGGTATTGTGTAAAGACCTTCTTTTCTGTCAAATTCCATGTCCTGACACTGATAAAGTATATCAAAACCTGCAATCCAGAAGGTCACTATAAAGATCAAAAGCCATGCCGGTTGGTCGGAGAGGGTAAAAAAAGACCCACGGATGGCTACCCAGGCACCTGCAGGGGCAAGCCCATCTGTTATGCCCAAAAAGAAATGGGACAGATAGGTAAACCTTTTTGTTATGTGATAAAAAGAAAGAAAAAAAAGGGCAACAGGGGAAAGTGTGAAAGGCAGAGGGCCAAGGAGATAGGCAGTTATAACAAAGACAATTAATGAGATAAAAACACCGTATAGGGCGGTCTTTTTTCTTATAATGCCTTTGACGAGGTGTCTTTCGCTGGTTCTCGGGTTCTTACTGTCGTATTTTAAGTCAATCATTCTATTTAAGGTCATGGCATATGTCCTTGCCGCTGTAAAGGCCATGGTGATAAGGAAAAATTTTTTAATGTCTGGAAAACCACCTGCTGCAAGAAATACACCTATATATGCAAAAGGAAGGGCAAAGATCGTGTGTTCAAATTTAATCATCTGTAAGAAGAGAAAAACAGATTTAAGGTTATTTAAAAGATACCTGCTGTTTTCCAATTTTCATCTACCTTTTTGATTATTTCATCGTCCATCTTTACTACTTCTGGCCACTGCCTGTCATAACCCTCTTCCTTTAATTTTCTTGTGGCATCAATCCCGATTTTGCCTCCAATGCAATCCTTATCCGTTGCATGGTCTAATTGGTCTACAGGACCTTCCATAATTA
>Ga0209407_1004331_pt1 | contig 11650 bp, 7 predicted proteins | sample AD_JPNHG3_MetaG_FD_184410 | JGI IMG/M metagenome (GOLD analysis project Ga0209407, IMG submission 184410) | Active sludge microbial communities of municipal wastewater-treating anaerobic digesters from Japan - AD_JPNHG3_MetaG (SPAdes) (version 2) | ecosystem: Engineered > Bioreactor > Anaerobic >... | reverse complement strand
AAAAATTAAGTAGTTCTTCTGGTAAAATTTCTTTAGTAGGCAATAAGCTTAGCATTTCTTGCACGCCATTGCTTACATTTCCATATCCAGTTATACCAATGATAAAAGGTGATAAAGCATCTGGTAATCCATTTGTTAATATATCAGCACCTATTTGCGAAAGTGCCTCTTTAGCTGTTTCTACAGAAGAATATTCATATGCACGTTTAATTTTTTCAAATGGATTATTGATGCCACTTTTACTTAGTCTTTTACCTATCATCCATAGAGTATCTATTAATCCAGCATTACCAGCAAATTTTCCAAAAAATATTAATCTTTTACCGAAATCATCTACTATTCTTTCATGATCTAATAATGTAGCTTTTTGTTTTATTAATTCACGTAACATCGGCATATTATGTTTTTGCCCTTTAATAGTATGAGAAAAAAATAAATAAATTTTATTGGGATAAATCTCCTCTTCTGGTATCTCTTTGATGCCAATTATAATATCTGCTTTTTCTAAAGTATTTACAATCTTAGCACCAACTTTTTCATATTCTTCATCTGAATAAATTCTTTTGTTGGAGCTTTGCACTAATACTGTATAACCCTTTTTTATAAGTTGTTCTACATGTTCTGGGATTAATACTACGCGTTTCTCACTTGGGTATTTATTTTCTTCTCTTATACCTAATATCATATTTTATTATTTTATGGCAAATATATAAATAATATTATTAATTAAAATACATTTTTAAAGTTAATACTATATTTTTTGATATTTTACTATAATTTTATTATAAATATTGAAATTTTGTTAATTTTAATTGACATTTTTATTTTATTAAATTTAGCAGATTTATATTTTCATTTTGTTAATTAAATTCTACTAAATATTCAAATAATTATAAATTTATTAATATTTAAAAATTTTAAAAACAAAAAATTTTAAATCTAAAAGATATAGTCAAATGAAATTAGTAAGTTAAGTTTAGTAATGATAAATTTAGCAGAAAAATTATTGTACAATATAAATTTCTTTTAAATTGTCTCCCACCCTGCTTTTCTAATAACAACTTCTTTTCTAAACCCCCTTGTTATGTCATTATTACTTTAAAGCCAGCGAACTAGGTAGAAATCTTGTTTATGGGCTAATAAAGGATGCTGTGGTCTCAATCTAATAGAGAAATTATAAACACCACTTTGCTCCATTGGTATGGTACATTCATATTTAGATTTAGAACCTTCGCAGCCAACAAAATCAAAAGCTTTAGCAAACTCTATATCTACGATACGGCCTTCTTCTTTTTTACCAAAAATTAGTTCTATTATTACATCATCCGGTTTTAGTTCTTTAAGATCTAATAAAAGTTTTACATAAAATTTATCACCGAGAGGTAGATGACGCTTAGAGCTATCAAACATTTCTATATTTTCAAGTTTTATCTCATCCCAATTACGATAAATTTTTCTTTTCCAAGATATAAATTTGAAAAGATTCTGGTAATCATTGTCAGAAAGGGTTTTATAATATTCGAATAACTGTTTATAGAATTTATTATCATATTCTAATAACATACGTTTAGTGATAAAATGAGGAGCAATATGGAAATAAGCATTTTTAATCATTTCTATCCATTTTTGAGGTACTCCTTCAATATCTCTTTCATAAAAAGTTGGTACTATTTCATCCTCTATTGTACTATATATCATTTCTGCATCCAATTGATCTTGTAGATTAGGATCATCATAAGTATTTTCTTGTCTGAGAGCCCAACCACCACCAGGTACATAACCTTCTGCCCACCAGCCATCGAGCACACTGAAGTTCAAAGTGCCATTCATAACAGCTTTCATACCTGATGTACCACTAGCTTCTAAAGGTCTAGTAGGTGTATTGAGCCATACATCTACACCTTTTAAAAGTAATTTAGCTAATTCTGTATCATAATTTTCGACAAAAATTATCTTACCAATAAACTCTGGCATTCTAGAAACTTCAATAATTCTTTTTATTAAATCTTCGCCAGCTTTATCTGATGGATGAGCTTTGCCACTAAAAATAAAACGTACAGGATATTGAGGATTATTTACTATACTTGCTAAACGTTTCAAATCTATAAATATCAAATGAGCACGTTTATATGTAGCAAATCTACGCGCGAAACCTATGGATAAAATCTCAGGTGTTTTATTTAGTTCTTCTAAAGTATGAATTATTTGATTAGGTAATTCTTGTCGCTGAGGCATTTCCTTAGCCAAACGTTCAACAAGTTTATCATAAAGTTCATGTTTCTGATATGTTTTGAGTTTCCAAATAGATAGAGGTTTTAGCTTATCAATAAATTTCCAATAGTCGTGATTTTCGTGCATATGCTCGAAAAATTCATTACCAGCGACACTAAGAAATGCTTTTTGCCAATCTCCGCACATCCATGTTTTAGGATGTACAGCATTAGTTACATAATCGATAAAAAGTTCACTATTAAAAAATCCTCTATAAAGATCTTTGAACATGTCACGAGTAACATTTTGATGAATTTTACTAACAGCATTTACATATACTGAAGTCTTAATGGCAAGATGTGTTACCGAAAACTCTTCATCTGTACGTTTTTCCCTACCGAGATCCATAAATTCTTCCCAGCTAATATCTAGTGTTTCTGGAATATGAGCAAAATATGCACGCATTAAATTTTCAGAAAATTTATCGTGACCTGCAGGTACAGGTGTATGAGTTGTGAAGATAGATGATTTACGAACTAATTCTAAAGCATGCTGAAAAGGTAAATGTTGGTCTTTAATATAATATCTCAATCTAGCAATATTAGCAAATGCTGCATGCCCTTCATTCAAATGAAAAATATTAGGATTAATGTTCATAGCATGCATAGCATATATAGAGCCGAAACCTAATAAATATTCTTGCTTTAATCTCATTTCCCAATTTGCATCATATAGTCTCGCTGTTATTTCTTTGTCATTATCATCATTTTCTTCTATATCAGTATCTAATAAATAAAGATGTATTCTACCTACATTAACTTGCCACAATTTAGCAAAAACATTTCTACCAGGAAAAGGTAATTGTATTTTCATCCATTCATCATTACTATCTCTCACTGCTATTATAGGTAAATTAGTAAATTTTTGTGGTGTATATTGAGCTATTTGCTCACCTAAACGAGATAACATTTGTTTGAAATAACCATATCTAAAAAGTAATCCAAAGGCAACAATAGGGAAATTACTATCACTAGCTTCTTTTAGATAATCACCAGCTAATATTCCTAACCCACCACTATAAATTTTTAGAGAAGAATGTATACCATATTCCATACACAGATAAGCAACTAGTTTATCATTTTCTTTGTATGGAGATACGCTCATATAGTCTTTGAATCTTTTATAGATTGCATTTAATTTCTCAATAAAAGATTTATCTTGTGATAAATTAATAATCTCATCATAAGACATCATTTCGAGCATTGCAATAGGATTACATTCAGATTTTACCCAATAGACTGGATTTATGTTTTTCATAAATTCAGTAGCTTCATCATCCCAAGTCCACCATAGATTTTGAGTTAATTCTACAAGTGGTAATAGTGATTGTGGATATTCTGGTTTTACAAAAACTTTTCTCCATTCGGCTACATCTATCTCTTTTGGACTAGTAACCACATATTCTTTTACTGTTTTGAAATAATATTGATCTATTCTTTTTTCAGATTCTTTAAGGGCTATATCATATAAATCTAAATAATAATTAATAAAATTGTCCCAGTGAGCCAATTTAGCTATTTGCCAGCATTGATTTCTTAAATTAATCCTTTGTTCATCATTTAGCTGTAGATGTTCTCTAATGTAATTAGTAATGTTTTCCACCACTTCATCATCATTATAATCATTTCTGTCTACCACTCTAATATATGAGGCGGTGTCATAATTAAGTGATTTCACCCAATTACCATATCCTGATAAAGTTGTTGTAAGGGTAGGAATGCCAAATGCTGTACTCTCCATAGGAGTGTAGCCCCACGGTTCATAATATGATGGGAAAATGGTGAGGTCAAAACCCATAAGAAATTCATAATAAGAGATATTCAAAAGTCCATCATTACCATCTAAATAGGTAGGAATAAATAATACTTTCACTGGATTATCATCTTGATTGAGTAACCCTTCATTTCTAAAAGCATTAATTATAGAATCTGAATCTTCATTATTTAAATAATGTGAAGTTAAATATTTATGCTGTGGAATAGTATCATTATTATAAGCGTCTAAAACATCATGTATAGGTCCTTGAATGCCGGCTGGTATTGCAATGCAAGCAAATATATTTCGATTAGGATTTTGACTTTTTAATTTACTTAATGATTTAATGAATAAATCTATACCTTTATTACGCATTTCATACCTACCAGATATCATTACTAGTAAAGGATTTTCTGCTTGTGCACCTGTTGTAGCTTTGAAAAGTCTAATAATTTTTTCACGAGATGCAGCTTTTATTTTGTCATATTCTTCATCTTGAGGTATTACATCTATATCGAAACTATTCGGTGTAATAATATTAGGTTCTTTACCCAGAAAATACTTACATTCATTAGCAGTGATGGGAGATACAGTAGAGAATGCATCAGCATTATTTGTTGCACATTTCTCCATTGAATATTTAGAAATGACATTAAATTGTTTACTCATTTGCTGCGGATCATAATTAGATAATTCATTGTATAATGGCAGTCCATTACCAGCAATAGTACGTCCTAATGTCGTAGCATGAGTAGTAAAAGCAGTACCTACCTGTGGCACTTTATCTTCTAAATATAAAATACCAGCTCCTGTAAGCCATTCATGAAAATTAGCTACTATTTTATCCTGAGCAGTTACATGATGTTCGTAGAAATGATGTATTACCTTACCCGCTTCATAACCGAATAATGCTGGCTCTATATAATCCCAACCACCATATAAAGAATCCAATTTATATTTTATCCATAAATCTGTGAATATTTTGTCGCGTTGATCAAATAAATGCCTGAAATCTACTAAAATAGTTATAGGATTACCTTTTATTTGCCATCTTCCTATTCTGATTTTTAGACCATCTTCTCTAGCTTTTTTTACCCATTTATGATATAATCCATCATCCTGAACAAATAAACGTTCATTTGCAGCATCTTTTACAATATCAGGACCTATTAGAATGTATTGAGAGCCTAGCATAGCTTCTAATTTATAAGCTTTGGTAGATAATACTGTGTATATACCACCTACTTTATTACATACTTCCCAGCTAACCTCAAACAAAAAATTGGGCATGAGTTTTTTATTTTCCATTTTTACCTTATTTTATTCTTTACAAATTTAATATTAAATTGATAATAATGATTGTGTTTAAAAAATAATATATATAAATATTTACTATTTTTATATTTTATATTATATCATTAATTAACTTATTTTTCAAATTAGGCGTTTAATTAAAAAAAATTATTACTGTGAATATATTAGTAATAACTTTATTACATAATGATATAATTTGATATTTTAAGAAAAAAATCATTTTTAAAACTTTTCTTTTATTGTGGCTGAGTAGAGCGAAGCTCGTATCGAAGCCACAAAAAGAAAAGTCTCCGCTCTTGTTAACACCCCTAGCCCCTCTATAAGAGGGGAATACGGCGAGATTGGTTAATTATAAAACTACGCAATCACCCATTGGGGTTTACAAACTCGCAAGCTATAGCTTGCTAAAACAGTGTAAACCCTTATATCCTGCACGGCTTGTATATTATTGTATTTGAAATGAAGTTGATTTAAGTTTTCCGTTTTCAAAAATAAAAAAACTGCTATATATGTCATCTTTTTTATAGATTTGATTTGATAGTAAATCTTTTACAAAAAGCGTGTAATATCTATTACAATATCTTGTTTTATAGTATTTTTCATTTATACTGAACATCGGATATTGTTTTAATTTTAATACATCAACCTTCATCTTTTCACTGTCATAGTATTCTGATATTACAAATAAAGCTAAACCATTTTTTTCACAAAATTCTTGCATCAAATCTACAGAATAACATTTTTGAGAGTGGCAATAGGGGTCCCAAAAATACACTAATGATTTTTGTTCTTTTAAAATACAATTTTTCAATTGAGTACCACTAATTGCATATATTTTACCATCATTTTGCAAGTTAGAAATATCCAAGTCCGGTTCAGTAAATACGATATTGTTTTTTTCCTGTTCAGTTAGTTTAGAATAACCACTGTAAAATCCTGGTGTATTGGTAATAATGCAACTTGAAAAAAAAATCGATACAATAATATATATAATATTCTTACTCATATTTTTTTATTTAAATTTGGTCTGCTGAATATAATGAATTCAGCAGACCAAAAATATTACTCAACTACAACTAGTGGAAGCCTAACCCCACCCATTTCTCCAAGATCTGGATTTGATAAATACTCACCCTCTGGTAACATAACGCGATCTCCTTCTGGTGTTTTGGCAAACAAATTTTCATCAATGTAAAATGTATGCTTTTCATCTTCAAATTTAATACTATCATCAAAGAAAATTTCAACATAGTATTCACCATTTTCATCTTGTTGAATTGGTACGCTAAACCAACCAAGCCTAATTTTTTCTAATCTAAAATAGCACAAACCTGCTCCATCGCAGTTTTTCTTTTTTCTTCCCCACCTTTCCCATGTAAAGTAAAAACCAATTATTGGTCCTGCTTGCTTTTCGTTTAACTGTAAATTTTCATTTGACTTTTTAGTTTCTGATAATTCAGTTTTCTGGCAAGAGATAAATGTAATTCCTATTAAGGCAAGGAATAACGATCCATAGATAAACTTTTTCATTGTTTTGTATAATTTAATTCTGCCCTACTTTTTTTTCAGGAGCGTTCGGGTCAACTTCTTCTCCCGTTACAAGTATTTGTTTTTCTATGTGACACTTTCGGTTCATATTGTTGTTTCTTTTACCATAAAGTGGCTGACTTTCGCCGTTTTGTCTTTATTCAAATAGCTCATAACTCATTTATAAAAACGGTTTTACCGTTTTTATACAACCAAAATGGATGTATATGTACGGTTTTTACCATTCTTTATTTTTTTCAAAAATACTCTTTTTTTTACAAATGGTGGATTCTAAAAATTCATTTTTTGAATAAGACGTTTAATTAATAACTAAATTTTTATTGTAAATATAAGCAAAAGTAGATTTTATAAAAGTTTAATCTGTTTTAAAATATTTATTATTATATTCTTTATGCAAAGGAAAAATATAAGAGAAGTCTCCACATTGAGAAATGATTTGATAAAACATATGTTTTATTTGGGCAATTGATGAATTACCCTTACAAATTTGTTATCAAATCATTTCCCAATGCGTATCTAATTTTAGCTTACGATTAATTATTAAAATATTATTTTAATTAACTTATTTAAATATTTTGTCCTAAAAAATTATTGATAATTTTTCTAGCTCTATGCAGTTTCCCTTTTACGGTTCCTATAGGTAAATTAAGCTCTTCAGCGATTTCATCATATTTTTTTTCTTCAAAATAAAATTTTTCTATTAGAATACGATAATGAGGTTTTAGCAATGAAATATAATTCCTTATTACTTCTTTTTCTTCTCTATTTATTACTATATTGTCTGGTTCATTTTTGTTATCTTCTGCTATGTCATCGATTAAGCTTCTAGATTCATCAGACGTCAAGTCTGATTTACAATTATGCAAGACATTTTTTTTCGAATTACGTATGTAATCTATTGTATTATTTTTGGCTATAGTATATAGCCAAGTACTGAAAGCATAATCGAAAGAATAAGAAGAAATATTTACAAATGCTTTATAAAAAGTTTCCATTAGTATATCCTCTGCTTCTACCTTATCTCCTATCATTTTGACAATAAAAAAATACAAACCATCTTTATAAAAATTCATCAAAGTAGTAAAAGCTATGCTATCACCTTGTTGTGCATTAGTTACTAAATCATCAATGTATTTTTTATCTTTTTTCATAAATTATTAACAAAATTTACTTCCATTTATTTTCTTTTTTAAAAATACTAAATATGTAAAAAACAAATAATATTCCTGAATTTAAAAAATCTAATATCGGAGATAAAATTATTAGATTTTTTTCTTTTAAATTATGATTAATTTTATATAATATCAAAATTTGTATAATAGCTTTAAATATAAAAATACTTAATGGTAATAAATATGATTTTAATAAAACTATTTGTAAAATTATCAGAATTGGAAATGATATTTCTAGCAAATGCATAAGACCTAAATAAATAGTAGCACCTAATCTGTAATGCGTAGAACTTTTGAAATGACGTTGTTTCTGTATAAAATATTTTTTTAATTTTTGAGGAACTCTAGATACAGTATGAGCTTGTGGGTCTATACAAATAGTAGTATTTTTTTTGTTAGCTGCTTCTTTAATAAATAAATCATCATCACCAGACATTATATGCATATGATTTGCAAAACCTTTAACCTTAAAAAACAATTCTTTTTTATAAGAAAGATTCCTGCCTACACCCATGTATGGAAATCCCCATAATGCTGCTGAAAAATACATTACCGAATGAATAAATGTATCCCAACGAATCAAAATATTCAAAAAACCCTTTCTCTGCTCATATTTACCATAACCCAAAACTAATTCTGTATTTGGTGCATAGGATTCCATCATCTTCATTAACCATAAATCTGATGTAGGCTTACAATCAGCATCACTAAGCAATAAATATTCATATTTAGAATTTTTTATACCTATCGATAAAGGGAATTTTTTACCCCTGTATGAGTTTATTATATTATTTTCTAGTTTTAAATAATTTAAATTGACATATTTATTTTTAAAATTACAAATAACATCCTCTGTGTCATCTGTAGAGTTGTCATCTACGATTAATACTTCATATTCACTAGGATATTTCTGCTCACAAATGTATGGTAAATTTTTTTTTAGATTATAGCTTTCATCTTTAGCAACTATAATAATACTAGCAGGAGGATATGTATTATTCCCCTTTGCTTTATAAAATGCTAAACGTACAAAAATTACTAAATAATATATAATTATTAGAAAAAATACAATTAATAAACTTATAGTCAATGGATTAGTTAAATTTATCGCAATCATAATGTGGCAAAATTACAAATAGATATTTAATTGATGATTAAAATATAAAATTTTTTCCTAAATATTTTTTGAATCAATGTATCAGATCAGCAAAAAAATTAGATTCTTTTTAAAATGAATTTTCATTATTTATGTAATTTTTTTAAAAATTTTAAAGATTAATAATAGTAAAATATTGTTTTTTTATAGAATAATTTTAATTATTTAAATAAGTGCGGTATAAATATATAGTTCATACTTTTTTTGTATTACGTGAAAAAATATTAATTTTGTTCGAAAAAATTCATATAAATATGAAATCTAAATTTATTATAATTATGATAATATTATTTTCTGCAATTAGCACACTAAGTTCTCAATCTGTAAAGATAGTAATTCACACAGAATATGGTGATATACAAGCCATATTATATGACAAAACGCCATTACATAGAGACAATTTTATTAAATTAATAAAATCTGGATATTATGACAGTTTACTTTTTCATAGAGTAATAGCTAATTTTATGATACAGGGAGGAGATCCTCAGAGTAAAAATGCTAAACCAGGTCAAATGCTAGGCAATGGTGGGCCAGATTATACAATTCCATTTGAATATGTACCTGAATATTTTCATAAAAGAGGCGCCATCGCAGCAGCTAGAATGTCTGATAATGTGAACCCCAAAAAAGAAAGTAGCGGTAGTCAATTTTATATAGTTCAAGGTCGTAAATTCACTATGGATGAATTGAATATATTGGAGCAGAGAGGTTTCAAATTTACTGATGAACAAAAGCAAATTTATTCTACTATAGGTGGCTCTCCACATTTAGATGGACAATATACTGTTTTTGGAGAAGTAATATCTGGAATGGATGTAGTAGATAAAATAGCAAGTTTACCAACAGATAGAAATAATAGGCCTCTGCAAGATGTCAAATTTACTATTGAAATAGTTGAAACTAAGTAACTTCCTTTACAAGGTATAAATTATTATTTTATGAAAGAAAAATTAGAAAAAATAGCTGAAGAAATTAAACAATTAAATGCAAAAGATCTAAATGAACTAGAGCAAATAAGAATTTATTATTTAGGTAAAAAAGGTGTTTTAAACATGCTATTTGATGAATTTAAAACCTTACCATCAGAAGAAAAGAAAATTTATGGTAAGCAATTGAATGATATAAAAAATCAATTACAAAATTTTATAAATAATAAAAAAGAGGAATTAGAAAGTAAATCACAAACTATTACATCTAAAATTGATTTTAGTAGACCAGCCCAATTGTTTCATTCATCTAGTTTACATCCGATTAGTATAGTCAGAAATAGAATTATCAATATCTTTGCTCGTATAGGATACGATGTAGCAGAAGATATAGAGATAGAGGATGATTGGCATAATTTCACTGCGTTAAATTTCCCACCAGATCATCCTGCTAGAGACATGCAAGATACTTTTTTTATAGAAAAAAATCCAGATTTAGTTTTACGTACGCATACCTCTAGTGTGCAGATCAGACTAATGGAAAAAGAAAAACCTCCTATCAGATATATTTTTCCTGGTAGAGTCTATAGAAATGAAGCTATTTCATCACGTTCACATGTTTTTTTTCATCAAATAGAAGGATTATATGTAGATCATAATGTATCTTTTGCTGATTTAAAAGATACTTTGGAATATTTCGCTCAAAGTCTTTTTGATAAAGATACTAAAATAAGGCTTCGTCCTTCATATTTCCCATTCACAGAACCATCAGCAGAAATGGATATTTCTTGTAATTTATGTGGTGGCAAAGGATGTAGCTTTTGTAAAAATACTGGATGGGTAGAAATTTTAGGTTGCGGTATGGTACATCCCAATGTTTTAAAAAATTGTGGCATTGATCCAGATGAATACACTGGATTTGCCTTTGGACTGGGAATAGAACGTATTACTAATCTTTTATTCTCTGTAAATGATTTAAGGTTATTTTCAGAAAATGATGTTAAATTTTTGCACCAATTCTCTGTATTAGATTAATTGAATCAAGCGATTAATTGAAACTAAATTATTATTGCTAAATAAAAAATATTTTATACCTTTGCAAACAAAAAACTTGAGAACAAGTTTTTCAAGAAAGGAGAAAACATGAATGGAAAATGAAATTAATTATCAACCAGAAGAAAATTTAAACAAGGTTGAACAAACAACAAAAATCACTAATGAAAGTGAGGAAATTATTTCCCAAGAAAATGAAGCTACTAATGAAACAAAGGAAGTAAATGTAAAAACAAAATCTTCTGAAGATTTCGATTGGGATGCTTTAATCAGGGAAACAAAGGACTATCGTGATGACGATAGACAAAAATTAGAAGAGAAATACACTAAGACAATGAATGTACTACAAGATAAGGAAATTATCGAAGGTACAGTTATTGGATTTGGAGAGAGAGAAGTATTTGTAAATATAAATTACAAATCAGATGGTGTTATTCCTCTCAATGAGGTGC
>Ga0209407_1004323_pt1 | contig 11661 bp, 9 predicted proteins | sample AD_JPNHG3_MetaG_FD_184410 | JGI IMG/M metagenome (GOLD analysis project Ga0209407, IMG submission 184410) | Active sludge microbial communities of municipal wastewater-treating anaerobic digesters from Japan - AD_JPNHG3_MetaG (SPAdes) (version 2) | ecosystem: Engineered > Bioreactor > Anaerobic >... | reverse complement strand
AGACACTTCCGGATTGGGGACCAATCGATCAGATCCGATATCTGCAATAGCCTATTCTCAGGCATCTTCTTATTCTCTCTTACCGTTTTAAATGCCCATCCAACAAAAGAATTCATAATAATTAATAGTAATACTAGTATATATACTTTTCGATACTTTTAGAGCAGAGGTTTATAGGAATCCTCAAAATATCAATTATATCTTTCATTTTGAATTACCTTTATCCTGAGAAATATATATTCTATCGCGTATCAACATTGGAGCATGAGATCTTTTCTGGTTTAAAATTCTTAAGTGATATTTATGATGAATTTCAATTTAAGTTCTATAAAATTGGTCAAAATAAAGAGAGTTTTGACAATTATCTTTTGTTGAACAAGGCCATGCTTTCTTTTGCGACAGACGTATGGCCAGATATAAAAGATAAATCAATTCACAAAAAAATAAATTATTTCTTGTATCAGGGACTTGGAAGCCTATTTTTAGAGAGAAATAACTATAACAGATATTGGATAATGGCCACGGGAGATACATATTTCAATAAATTAGATAAAAAGAAGGAGGTCATTTGGTCAGGGAGAAAGGAGATGCGGGAGGGTGACCGCGTTTTTATGTATCGGCAAGCCCCGAGAAAAGCCATAACAGACATTTTTTCTGTCTCTTCGCCTCCCTACTTTGATCCCTATGGCGCATGGGGTGGCTTTTGGGTTCCGCTAAAGAATATTACGCCGATAAAGGACATAACCATGGTGGATCTGAAACATGACACTATATTAGGAAAATGGAGTTTCGCGAAGTGCAGCTCGCAAGGAGTTGTCACCGCGCCAGTACCTTATTCAATATACAACAGATTGTTGGAGCTAATCGGGAAAGACGTGTGCGGTAAATACGACTTGGCTCCGGAGCCCCTAGCAAAGACAGTTAGCTCTGGTCAATATGCAACCGAAGAAGAGTTTGAAGATGAAATTCTGGAACCACTTTTTCGGCATTGGGGTTTCAAGTTTCAGAGGCAACAACCTTGTTATTTTGTAATCGGGAGTCAATATCATACTTGCTTTGTGGATTTCATTATTCATGACGATAAAGGCATTGTAACACTCTTTGAAGATAAAATAGAAATTCTAAATGATGCAAAACTTCAAGAAGCAGTCCTGCAAGCAAAATCTTATTCGTTGCTTTTAGGAATCAACAACTTCGTAATATCATCTCCTGAAGGTTTTTGGATATACAAGCTCGATAAAAACAATGAAAGCCTAGTGGAAAAAATAAGCTCAGATGAATTTAAGGAAAAGGAAGAAGCATTGAGAGATTTGCTCTTGAAACTCCGAAACAAGGCAGTGTAGCTAATTGTCTGTAATTTGATAATTCTGTCCTGGTTCTTGAGCTTGAAGCGATGCAGCAGGTAGATGCGGAACCGTATCAAAGAATCGATTCCCTAAAAGCCCACAGGAACGGCTACAAAGAGCGATCTCTGAAGACGCGAGTGGGAGAAATCAGACTGCTGAGCGCTTTCGATTCAGCCTGTGGAACTACAAGGCGTTTCCAGGGAGTACTGGTGGAGGATTAGGACAACCAACGGGATGGAGAGAATCAACGACGAAGAGTGGATGACGACTAGAAAGTATTTATCTATGGATATGGAATGAAAGGTGGGATATCAGGGCCTTGCAAATTACAGAAGATTCGGCACACTACCGCGAATAGTGATATCTCAATTAAGATCCCTACGATCTCCCAGTCCTGATTCCTATCTATACTAAAGATCGCTTTAGCTATCCTATATATTTTCGAACCCTATTGATACTGCAAAATATTTTTATACATTCGAAATTTATTTAAACTATTGTGCTCTTAACATATTGTCGCTCAGAAGGGGGTAATTTATGGGTCGTCCCAGGAAGAACAAAGACGGCCTTGTGGGTAGAGCAGGGCGACAGGTAATTGAGCAGGAGGACTTGGTAAGGGCTGCACAGAGGTGGAAACGTAAGAAAGAGGCCATCGCCAGATTAGCGGCCGAGAACTCCGAGGCATCCAGTTCTGATTAATGATGATTTCTGAGATCCGAAAAACCAGGCCATACGCCATTTGATTTTTAATTTCCGTTCGATGAAAACGAGATCTTGTGGCCGGGCGGAGATGCCCATCGCTGCGGCCTTCATCTGCCGGGATTCGTCCTCGCTCATCCTCCGGCAGCTTCCCAGATGGGGCTGGGTGGCTAGCGACCGGCGGCAGAATGAAGATGGCCACAGGTTCTGGTATAATGCCTACTGGAAAACGGAGCCGGCCGAGGCGAAGGCGGCATATGATCCCCCCTAGAATTTTACGTCCCCCTCTACTATCTTCGCCCCCAGCCTCTGCGCCTCCTCGACTGCGGCCGGGTCCTTCATGAGGAAGATGCGCCATTCAGGGGTCTCGATCATGGCCACGGAGTTCTTCAGCACAGGAGCGTATCTGCTGTGCTTGGGCAGCTTAACCACGTAGCCCTTCAGGTCCTCCACCAGATCCACCTCAAAGCCGCGCCTCTCCAGGAGCTTGAGGGCCTTGTTCCTCTCGCCTACCGTCTTGAACTCGAAGCGATAGAGGTCTTTGTTGTAGTGGTCGGCCAGATCCCTGAAGATCTCCCTGTCATCGAAGAAGTGCTTGAAGATCCAGCCGCCTGCTGTCTTGAACATGATGATGCGCTTGCGCTTGGGGAGCACGTCGAATGTGTTGGGCTGCAGGGAGTGGGCCTCCTTTAAACAATAATCATGATAATTGAATATAAAATTTTGTGAGAGCTGCTCGACTGTGGCCGCTTAAGAGGCTTGACGCGCTCCGGGAGCAGGGCCGAGCGAATGGGTGCCGAAGATCATGGGGGTCGAGCCTGCCGGTGGCTCCTACGTGCTGCAGATGGTGATGTGCGGCTCGGCCATGGCCGGCGGACAGCTGCACGTGATTGGGAGGAGATTTGAGCCGCTTAGTAAATGAGCCCAAACCAAATATAGTAGAAATCGAAATCTTATTGCTGAAGTGTAGGGACCATGGCAAGAGGGAGACGCAGCAATAGCACAAAGAGCAACGGGGCAACCCTGGGCTTCGAGGCCACCCTGTGGGCAGCCGCCGATAAGCTCAGGAACAACATGGACGCCGCAGAGTACAAACACGTCGTCCTGGGCCTCATATTCCTGAAGTACATCTCCGACGCTTTCGAAGAAAAGCACGCGCAGCTCCAAAAGGAGGTGGACCAGGGCGCAGATCCCGAAGACCCAGATGAGTACCGGGCGGATAACGTCTTCTGGGTGCCCAAGGAGGCCCGCTGGTCCTTTCTTCAGTCCAACGCCAAGCAGCCTTCCATAGGCAAGCTTGTAGATGACGCCATGGTGGCCATTGAAAGAGATAACAGATCCCTCAAGGGCGTCCTGCCCAAAGACTACGCCCGGCCTGCCCTTGATAAACAACGCCTGGGAGAGCTGATCGACCTTATATCGAGCATTGGACTGGGGGATGCAGAGAACCGCTCTAAAGACATCCTGGGCAGGGTCTATGAGTACTTCCTCGCCCAGTTTGCCTCAGCCGAGGGCAAGAAGGGCGGGCAGTTCTACACCCCGCGCTGCGTGGTTCGGGTTCTGGTTGAGATGCTGGCACCCTACAAAGGCCGGATATTCGATCCCTGCTGCGGCTCCGGCGGCATGTTCGTGCAGAGCGAGAAGTTCGTGAAAGATCATCAGGGGCGGTTGGGTGATATCAGCATCTACGGCCAGGAGTCCAATCCAACCACCTGGAAGCTGGCCAAGATGAACCTCGCCATCCGGGGCATCGATAACAACCTCGGGCCGGAGCACGCCGACAGCTTCCACCGTGATCTGCACAAGGATCTGAGGGCAGACTACATACTTGCCAATCCGCCCTTCAACAGCAGCGACTGGGGCGGCGAGCGCCTGCGGGAGGACGCACGCTGGAAGTTCGGAGTTCCGCCCGTTGGCAACGCCAACTTCGCTTGGGTGCAGCACTTCATCTACCATCTGGCACCCTCTGGCATAGCCGGATTTGTCCTGGCCAATGGCTCCATGTCCTCCAACCAGTCTGGAGAGGGCGAGATCCGCAAGAACATCATCGAGGCAGACCTGGTGGACTGCATGGTGGCCTTGCCGGGGCAGCTATTTTACTCTACCCAGATCCCGGCCTGTCTCTGGTTTCTGGCCAGGGACAGGAAGAACGGCAGGTTCAGGGACCGCAGGGGCGAGACTCTGTTCATCGATGCCAGGAAGATGGGGGTTCTCATCGACCGGGTGCACAGGGAGCTGACGGATGAGGAGATCGCAAGGATCGCAGGAGCATATCACGCCTGGAGGGGCGACGCTGGTGCAGGCAAGTACGAAGATGTTCCCGGGTTCTGCAAGAGCGCCACGGTCGAGGAGATCGGAAAGAACGGCTATGTGCTCACGCCCGGGCGGTATGTGGGGGCGGAGGCAGCAGAGGACGACGGCGAGCCATTCGAGGAGAAGATGCAGAGGCTGACGGCAAAGCTTGCCGAGCAGTTCCAGGAATCGGCACGGCTGGAGGCGGAGATCCGGGCTAACTTGAAGGGGCTTGGGTATCAATTGTGACAAAAAAATTAAATCAGAACGGAGAGAACGAGGAGCATAGAAGTGCAAAGCCATGGATCCGAATAGCCTTTTGAAATCCCGCCGGGAGGAGATTTTGCGTGTCGCCGCTAGACACGGCGCGCGCAATGTGCGCCTCTTCGGCTCCGTGGCCAGAGGGGAAGCGGGCGAGAAGAGTGATATCGATCTGCTCGTAGAGTTTGAGCCCGGGCGTAGCCTTCTGGATCATGCGGGGCTAATGGTGGAGCTGGAGGAGCTCCTGGGACGCAAGGTGGATGTCGTTTCAGAGCAGAGCCTCTACTGGCTGATCCGACGGCGAATCCTGAAGGAGGCCCGGCCGCTATGAGCAAAGACCCTCGCGTCTACCTCGCCCATATCATGGAGTGCATCCAGAAGATTGAGCGGTTCACGCAGGGCGGAAAAGAGCGCTTTCTAGAGGATGAACTGGTTCAGGATGCTGTGTTGAGGAACTTTGAGGTCATCGGCGAGGCAGCCAAGCGGCTGGACGAGGTCTACCGCGCCAGCCATCCGGATATTCCATGGCGCGCTATCGCCGGTTTGCGGGATGTTCTCATCCACCAGTACGAGGGGGTGGAGCTGGAGAGGGTCTGGGCCATTGTGGAGAAAGACCTCCCCGGCCTCAAGCAGTCCATCGCAGGCCTGCTCCCTCCCTTAGAGCAATTGGAGCGCGAGATCGCAGGCGAGGATGAGTCCTCGGAGGGGCAGTGAGATATCGGGGATGTGCTATGCGACTCTTGGAGGCGATTATGAGGATGGAGCCGGGTATTGTGCAGGAGCACCACAGCTGAAGAGAGAAGGAACGGCTACGTGCTCCCGCCAGGGCGGTATGCGGGAGCAGAGGCAGCAAGTCAAGCAGTATTGGAGAAATCAATTAAGGATAATCTAAGGATGTTAGGATATGGAAATTGATTTTCCTACCGACTGGAAGCTATTGCCTCTAGAAAAGTGCATGAGTTCTATCATAGATTACCGAGGAAAATCACCAAGAAAAACGACATTTGGCATACCATTGATTACAGCCAAAATTGTCAAAAATGGTCGTATCTTGCCACCTGAAGAATATATTGCACCTGAAGATTATGATGTATGGATGCGACGGGGGTTGCCACAACCAGGCGATGTAATTATGACAACTGAGGCTCCTTTAGGAGAGATAGCCCAGCTTGACAGCAAAAAGATAGCCCTAGCGCAGCGTTTGATCACGCTTCGTGGTAAACCAAACGTGTTGGATAACAATTATCTAAAATTTGCAATGATGTCTGAATTTGTCCAAGATGAACTTAAGGCCAGAGCTACAGGAACAACCGTTATCGGTATACGTCAAAGCGAGCTTAGGAAAATAGAATTACCGATTCCTCCGCTTCCCGAGCAGCGCGCCATCGCCCGCATCCTCGGCACCCTCGATGACAAGATCGAGCTCAACCGCCGCATGAACGAGACCCTGGAGGCGATGGCCCGCGCGCTCTTCAAGTCCTGGTTCGTGGACTTCGACCCTGTGCGGGCCAAGGCCGAGGGCCGGGAGCCAGCTGGTATGGATGCGGAGACGGCGGCGCTCTTTCCCGACAGCTTCGAGGAGACTGAGCTGGGCGAGGTGCCGAAGGGGTGGGAACTTAAATCTCTTGATGAAATTGCAGATTTTCTTAATGGGCTGGCAATGCAGAAATTCCCTCCAGAAAGTGAAGATTTCCTGCCAGTCATTAAGATAGCTGAACTTCACCGAGGTAATACAATTGGAAGTGATCGAGCAAGTTCGAATATTGATTCGCGCTATATTATCAAAGATGGAGATCTCTTATTTTCATGGTCGGGGAGCTTAGAAGTCTGCATCTGGTGTGGTGGCAAGGGAGCATTAAATCAGCATCTTTTTAAAGTTTCATCCACCGAATATCCCATGTGGTTTTTGTACTTCTGGTTAAAGGAGCTTCTTCCTGAGTTCCAACTGATTGCAGCAGGTAAAGCGACAACTATGGGTCACATACAAAGATCTCATTTGAGCGAGGCTAAAGCTGCAACCCCAATAGCACCATTGATTGAAAGAGTCAATGTTATAATTGAACCTCTATTTAAGTCAATAATTAAAAATAACCTGGAATCGAGGAGCTTGTCCTCAATTCGTGATGCTTTGCTCCCAAGGTTGCTCCTAGGCGAGATTCGAGTGAGAGGCACAGAGAAATCATTGGAGGATTTGCCATCAAAAGAGAAGCTCGCTACCTGTTAGAAAAGGCAATTGATTCACTCGTGCTTAGTATTGAGCAATTTAACAGGCCAGTAGATCAGGGGCGTGTAAGCGCTTTTTTAATACTTCTAGATCATTCTTTCGAAATGTTCCTAAAAGCTGCAATAATTCATCTCAACGGCAATATATGGGAGAAAGATAAACCACAAACTATCGGATTCGACAAATGCGTTCGACTTGGCTTAAGCGAACCCAAATTTCTATCAGAAGAGCAGGCATTGACACTGCAAACTATCAATGGACTTCGTGATGCTGCCCAACATCATCTTTTAGAAATATCCGAAGAACAACTTTATCTTCATGCTCAGGCGGGAATTACTCTTTTTAGAGATCTTCTGAAAAACGTTTTTGGAACAGATCTGATAAAACGCCTACCTGCGCGGGTTCTGCCAATATCAACTATAGCACCTACAGACGTTTCGATGCTTTTTGATGTAAAAATCGAGGAAATTAAAAAGCTACTAATGCCAGGAAGACGAAAAAGAACCGAGGCATATGCTAGACTTCGTCCACTAGCAATTCTCGATGCCACTATCCGAGGTGAGAAGCTTCAGCCTAGCATAAGAGATCTTGGAATTATGGGTAAGCAAATAATTGAGGGAATGTCGTGGGAAGAGATTTTTCCAGGAGTTGCTTCAATTCAGTTCACGATAGACGGAGTATCTCCTTCGATTAACTTGCATATCACTAAGAAAGAAGGTGTTCCGGTCCAAATCGTTCCGGAAGGTACGCCGGGGGCATCAGTAATCGCGGTTAGGAGAGTAAACGAGTTAAGTTTCTATAGCCTCGGACATAAAGACCTCGCTAAACATGTTGGACTTAATTCCCAGCAACTTACTGCAGTTAAGAGGTACATCGATCTCAATAGTAAACCGGAGTGCTGCAAAGAGATTACTATTGGAAAATCCAAATTTTATCGCTATTCTCCAAACGCTATTCCTATTATTAAAAAAACGTTAGAAGAAAAGCCTATTGAGAAGATATGGGAAGAATATAGACCACGAAAAAGAAAAGTTGATCTCGAATGACCCTTACAGAATCCATTGTCGAATCTGCCGCCCTCTCCTGGCTCGCCTCCTTGGGCTACACATCCATCTTCGGCCCCGACATCGCCCCGGGCGAGCCCGCAGCGGAGCGTGAGTCCTTCCAGGAGGTCTTGCTCACCCGCCGACTCCAAGATGCTCTGCACCGCATAAATCCGGCCATCCCATCCGACGCCCTGGATGAAGCCCTCCGCAAGCTCTCCCGCCAGCAGTCACCATCTCTTCTGGCCAGCAACAGGGCCTTTCATAAAATGCTCATCGAAGGCGTACCCGTAGAATACCAGCGCAAGGACGGTTCTATAGCCGGAGACCACGCCCGGGTGGTGGACTTCGAGAACCCGGAGAACAACGAGTTTCTGGCCGTCAACCAGTTCACAGTCATCGAGGGCCAGCAGAACCGGCGGCCTGACATAGTGGTATTCGTAAACGGCCTGCCCCTGGCGGTGATAGAGCTTAAAAATCCAGCCGATGAGAACGCCACCATCCAAACCGCCTTCCAGCAGCTCCAAACATACAAGAACGACATCCCTTCGCTCTTCACCTACAACGAGATGCTGGTGATCTCCGACGGCCTGCAGGCCAGGGCCGGTACCCTCACATCCGACTGGGCCAGGTTCATGCCCTGGCGGACCATAGACGGAAAGGAGATAGCTCCCAAGGGCAGGCCGGAGCTGGATGTGCTCATCAAGGGCATCTTCGAGAAAGGCCGCATCCTCGATCTCATAAAGCACTTCATAGTCTTCGAGTCCGATGGCGAGAAGGTCGCCAAGAAGATGGCAGCCTATCACCAGTACCACGCCGTAAACAAGGCAGTAGAATGCACTGTAAAGGCCTGCAGCCCGGAGGGTGACAGGCGCGCCGGCGTCATCTGGCACACCCAGGGCAGCGGCAAGAGCCTCTCCATGGCCTTCTACGCAGGCAAGATAATCGTCCATCCGGCGATGCAGAACCCAACGCTCGTGGTGCTCACAGACCGAAACGACCTTGACGACCAGCTCTTCGACACCTTTGCAGCCTGCCAGGAGCTGCTCCGCCAGGCTCCAGTCCAGGCTGAGGACCGGGAGAGCCTGAAGAAGCTCCTCTCTGTGGCATCGGGAGGCGTGATCTTCACCACCATCCAGAAGTTCTCCCCGGAGGATGACATGGAGAGGTACCCCCTCCTCTCCGACCGCCGCAACATCGTATTCATCGCAGACGAGGCCCACAGAAGCCAGTACGGCTTCAAGGCCCACACAGTCAAGAAAAAGGACGGAGCCTACATCGCCTACGGATTTGCAAAATACCTGCGGGACGCCCTGCCCAATGCCTCATTCATAGGATTTACAGGCACGCCCATAGAAAAATCGGACAGGAGCACACCTCAAGTCTTCGGCAACTACATAGACATCTACGACATCCAGAGAGCAGTTGAAGACGGCGCTACCGTCCGCATCTACTACGAGGCCCGGCTCGCCAAGCTCGACCTCTCCGAGGCAGAACGGCCCAAGATCGATCCCAACTTCGAGGAGGTCACCGAAGGCGAGGAGGAGGCCATAAAGGAGCGGCTCAAGAGCAGATGGGCGAGGCTGGAGGCAGTCGCCGGCGCGGACAGGCGCGTCTCTCTCATAGCCAAGGACATAGTTGAGCACTTCGAGCGCCGCCAGGAGGCCATCGACGGCAAGGCCATGATCGTCTGCATGAGCCGCCGCATCTGCGCCGAGATGTACGAGGCCATCATAAAGCTCCGGCCGGAGTGGCACGACCCCGACGACGATAAGGGCGTGATAAAAGTGGTCATCACCGGCTCGGCCTCGGATAAAGAGAACCTGCAGCCCCATATCAGAAACAAGAAGAAGAGAAAGGATCTGGCCGATCGCTTCAAGGATCCCAACGATCCATTGAAGCTGGTCATAGTCAGGGATATGTGGCTCACGGGCTTTGATGCCCCGTGCCTTCACACCATGTACATTGACAAGTTCATGCAGGGCCACGGCCTGATGCAGGCCATCGCCCGGGTGAACCGCGTCTTCAGGGACAAGCCAGGCGGCCTGATAGTGGATTACCTGGGCATAGCCGATAGCCTGAAACAGGCCCTGGCAGAATACACAGAAGGCGACAGGGGAGAGACTGGCATTCCTGAGGAGGAGGTCGTGGCAATCATGCTTGAGAAGTACGGGGTCGTTCGAGACATGTTCTACGGCTTTGACACCTCCAAGTTCTTCCAGGGCACTCCTGAACAGCGCCTTGCAGCCATCGCCGAGGCCATGGAGCACATCCTCTCCCTGGAGGATGGCAAGAACCGCTATATCCAGGCGGTCACAGAGCTCTCCAGGTCCTACGCTATCGTGGTAACCCACGAGAAGGCCCAGGAGATCCGGGAAGAGGTCGCCTTCTACCAGGCAGTCCGGTCCGGCCTCTCCAAAGTCACATCGCCTAGTGGCAAGACCAAAGAGGATCTGGACGCGGCTATAAGGCAGATCGTCTCCCAGGCAATTGTGCCCGATGGGATCGTGGATATCTACAAGGCGGCGGGCATCAAGACGCCAGATATCTCCATTCTCTCAGAGGAGTTCCTGGATGAGGTGCGAGGTCTGCCTCATAAGAATCTGGCCCTGGAGCTTTTAAAGAAGCTTCTCAATGACGAGATCAAAACCATATCTCACAAGAATCTGGTCCAGTCCAGGTCCTTTGCCCAGATGCTCAAGCAGTCAATCAACAAGTACCACAACCGCTCCATAGAGGCGGCCCAGGTCATCGAAGAGCTCATCGAGCTGGCCAAGGAGATGAGAGAGGCTCACAAGCGCGGGGAGGACCTCGGCCTGAATGAAGACGAGCTGGCTTTCTATGATGCCCTGGAGGTAAACGACAGCGCTGTAAAGATGCTGGGCGACGAAACGCTGCAGAAGATCGCCAAGGAGCTGGTTGAAGCCGTCCGGAGGAATGCGACCATAGACTGGACGGTTAAGGAGTCCGCCAGGGCAAAGCTGCGGGTGATAGTAAGAAGGCTGCTGCGCAAGTACGGCTATCCGCCGGACAAACAGGAGAAGGCGACGCAGACGGTTCTGGAGCAGGCGGAGCTGCTGTGCAAGGAGTGGGCGTGCTAATAAGCGGGAGCGGATATGGATAGCGGTTTTGAAAATAGCAATTTTGAGGAGCAGGGATATTCATCACAGCTGCCAACAGGCCGGCCTTTCTCCATCCGCATCTTCTGCCCCGATGGAAACCCCGTTGGGCTGCGCATAATATCCAAATCCAACTGGACTGGCTGCGGGTTGGTGTGCCCGAGATCAATTCTGCCAGCAGTGAAAAGCCGTAAAGAATTCGCTCAGCCCGGTGTCTACGTCCTTGTAGGCCCTCCAGAAGATGGTGAGCTGCCCAAGATATATGTAGGCGAGGGAGATCCCGTAGGGCCAAGGCTGGAACAGCATTATGCTAACAAAGAATTTTGGACTTGGGCAATCTTCTTTGTCTCCACCGATAGCAGCCTGAATAAGGCACACGTCCAGCATTTGGAGGCCAAGCTGCTGGAGATGGCCAGGCAGGCCAAGAGAGCCGCTCTGGATAATGCGAATAGCCCTCAAATGCCTGCTTTATCAGAAGCAGAGACTGCAGACGCCGAGAGTTTCCTGGCGGATATGCTGAGCATATTTCCTCTCGTTGGCCTAACAGTATTCGAGAAGACCACGGTCGCAAAAAGCAGCACCAGGCACGAATTCAAGATTGAGGCAAAGGGGATAACTGCAAGAGGGTATGAGACTCCAGAGGGGTTCATAGTCCTTCAAGGCTCTACAGCGGTTCT
>Ga0209407_1004317_pt1 | contig 11681 bp, 8 predicted proteins | sample AD_JPNHG3_MetaG_FD_184410 | JGI IMG/M metagenome (GOLD analysis project Ga0209407, IMG submission 184410) | Active sludge microbial communities of municipal wastewater-treating anaerobic digesters from Japan - AD_JPNHG3_MetaG (SPAdes) (version 2) | ecosystem: Engineered > Bioreactor > Anaerobic >... | reverse complement strand
TGTATGATCTGGTGGTGGTGGGCGCTGGACCGGCGGGCTCGAATGCCGCCCGGACGGCAGCCGGAATGGGGATGAAGGTCCTGGTCCTGGAGAAGAAGGTGTTTCCCCGTTACAAGGCCTGTGGAGGAGCCCTGACTGAGCGCGCCGCCTCCTGTCTGGGGCTTCGTCTTCCCGAGTCCATATGCGAGAGGACCATCACCGGGGCTCGAATCCATTTCCGGGATCTGGTTCAGGATAAGAGCAAAGGCTACAGGCTGACCACCCTGGTCACCAGGAGCGCTTTTGACCAGTTCCTCCTCCGGAAGGCAGAGGAGGCTGGAGCCGGCATCTCTTTCTCCCGCGCTCTGAGCTATAGCGAAAGAGAGGATCATGTATCTGTCCGGACAAGGGATCAGATCTATAGGTCCCGGTTTCTTGTCATCGCCTCCGGCTGTCAGGATGCTTTGAAAGAGGGGATATCGGGGAAGGTCTCAAGGGATGATATCGGGATCTGTCTGGTGACGGAGATCGAGGCTGATGATCGAGAGATCGAGTCCCGGCTGGGCAGCCTTCTGGATATTCACTTCGGAATCGCAAGCGGGGGCTATGGCTGGATCTTCCCCCACCGGGGGTACTACTCCGTGGGCATAGGAGGCCTGGCATCCCAGCTTCGCCATCCCCGCCAGATAATGAGGCGTTTTCTTTTGGAGAACGGATTCGAACCGGATCAGCTCTTACATGGCCACACCATACCGATGGGAGGAAGAAAAAGGCGCATCGCCCAGGGCAGGGTGCTCTTGACCGGGGATGCAGCCAGCCTGGTGGATGCCTTCACCGGTGAGGGCATCTACTATGCTCTCCGCTCGGGGAGGATGGCAGCAGAGGCGATAGGAGAGGAGGAGGAGAGGGATGTGGCCCGGTTCTATGAGATGAGATGCAACAGAGAGCTGGGCGAGGAGCTCAGATATGCCCTGCTCATCTCCCGGGCCATGCATAGCCACCCCAAAGCCTTCTCCTGGGTGCTGGAACGGCATAATGAGGCTTTGGACAGGTATATTGAGATCCCTGCAGCCAGGAGGTCCTATAAGGAGTTTGTACGCTGGCTGGCCCCCAGGCTGCCCCTGGGGCTGCTGTCCATGCACTGAAAAACAGGACCCGATCGCTCTCCGATGAGGACCTTCGGCAATCTATTTATCTGAGATGGGTTTCTTTGATAGGGTTCGTATGGCCAGGCCTGCGCCTGGCAGTTGAAGGACAGCCTATGGACAATGAGCACGAGATACTCAATGCAGTCCGGGAGGCGAAGAGGCATCTCGGAGAGGGAGCGGACTTTCGCATTGCTGAGGCCATGGATATAATGGAAGGCATCGCGCCGTTCCTGGAGAAAGAGGTCGTAATTGGATTGAAATGCAAGAACTGCGACAGCTACGCATCCGCCTCGTTTCCCTTAAGCCGGGACTTTTGGGAGGCGGACAGCGATGAGTACTGCCATCAGAAGGAGAACTCTTTAAAAAATCTCAATACATTGAAGCTGGCCGGCTGCCCCCAATACTCAAGCCAGGAGAGAGAGGAGCTGATGAGGCTGGGCCAGGAGATCATAGAGGAGGACCTCAAGCCTGCCTTCTGCGATAGAAAGCTGTACGACAGGCATAAGTTTGCCAGCTACAATGTGGCCTTCCGCATGCTCTCCAATCCGGGCAACATCTGCATCCAGTTTGGCCACCTTACAGATGGCGGATTTGCCGGCAACGATATCAGGCTTTTTATCATAAGGAGGCTTGATCCGGGATTCGGAGAGGAGGCCTCCGGCAGGATATCCAAGGCTCTAAAGAAGGGTCCGGTAATGGCCCTCAAGGCCAACCCGCAGATCAGAAGGCAGCTTGATATTGACTATGTACTGGATTGGATCGCCAAAAAGCGAAAGATGGATATAGTATATCTCTAGCTATATTTTTGATTTAGACGATAATTGATAATTAAAGGATGTTTTCGACAATGGCGCAACCGCTAGTGCCAGATACCAGTGTGGTAATAGATGGCAGAGTCTCTGCCAGAATCAAGGCAGGAGAGCTCCAGGGCCGGAGAATTGTAGTGCCTGAGGCTGTGGTGGCGGAGCTGGAGGCCCAGGCCAACCACGGCCGGGAGATCGGCCTGAGGGGATTGGAGGAGTTGAGAAAGCTCTCCGAGCTGGCCAAGGCCGGCAGGATCGAGCTGGAGTATGTGGGAATCAGGCCGAACCTGGATCAGATCAAGCTCGCCGGTGGGGGAGAGATCGATGCCATGATCAGGGATGTCGCCCTGGAGCTGGGGGCGTCCTTTCTCACCAGCGATCAGGTTCAATCTCGGGTGGCGGAGGCCATGGGCCTGGATGTGGAGTATGTTCGCCCCCAGAGGGAGGCGATCCGGCCCCTCTCCCTGGAGAGGTACTTCACAGAGGATACTCTATCCGTACACCTCAAGGAGAGCGCCATACCCATGGCCAAGAGGGGGCACGTGGGTGACTTCTCCCTGGTCCGGCTGGGCGAGAGGCCGACCTCGGAGAGGGAGCTGAGGGAGCTGTCCCGGGAGATATATGAGCGGGCCAAGGCCGATCCAGATGGCTATGTGGAGATGGAGAGGATGGGGGCAGCGATAATCCAGATCGGGCCGATGAGAATCGCCATCGCCAAGCCGCCTTTCTCCGACGGCCTGGAGATCACAGCCGTCCGGCCGGTGGCAAAGGTGAGTTTCGACTCCTATCGCCACAGCTCTATGCTCAAGACCCGCCTCCGCGAGGGGCAGAGGGGGATTCTCATCGCCGGTCCGCCGGGGTCGGGCAAGTCCACCTTCGCCGCGGGGGTGGCCCAGCATCTCCTGGACTGCAACTATGTCGTCAAGACGATGGAGTCTCCTCGCGATCTGCAGGTTCCTCCTGAGATCACCCAGTATGGCCCTCTGGAGGGGAGCATGGAGGCATCGGCTGATATACTGCTCCTGGTCCGGCCTGACTACACCATCTACGATGAGGTGAGAAAGACGCGCGACTTCCAGGTCTTTGCTGATATGAGGCTCGCCGGGGTGGGCATGATCGGAGTGGTCCATGCCAACAAGCCCATCGATGCCCTGCAGAGGCTCTTGGGCCGGGTGGAGCTGGGCATGATCCCCCAGGTGGTGGATACAGTGGTCTTCATCGAGAAGGGCGAGGTGACCAAGGTCCTGGATGTGGAGTTCACAGTCAAGGTCCCCTCAGGGATGATGGAGGCGGATCTTGCCCGGCCGGTGATCGTGGTCAAGGACTTCGAGGGCGGGCAGGCGGAGTATGAGATGTACTCCTACGGAGAGGAGATTGTGGTGATGCCCGTCACCAGGGAGGAGAGGAAGCCCTCCTGGAGGCTGGCCAGCAGGGAGATCGAGAAGGAGATCTCCCACCATGTGCGGGGCCCCTTCAAGGTGGAGATGCTCACCGACTCCAGTGCAGTGATCCATGTGCCCCAAGAGGATGCGGCAAGGGTGATAGGGAAAGCGGGAAAGAACATCGATCAGATCGAGAGGAGCCTGGGGATGCGTATCGATGTCCGGGCAAAGGACGAGCCGGAGGTGCCCGAGCTGAGGATGGAGGAGACGTCCAAGCACATCATCCTCTGGCTGGAGGGCATGGCCGGGGAGTCGGTGGATGTTCAGGTGGGAAATGAGCCGGCCTTCACCGCCACTGTGGGGCGGAGGGGGGATATTCGCATCGCCAAGTCCTCGGAGATGGCCAAGAGGATAATCAAGAGGATGAAGAAGGGGGATAGGATAGAGGTGAGCCGGGCGGGATCCGAATGGGGTTGATAAGGCCTATTGCTGTCGTTATTCTTCTCGTCGTCCTGGCTGCAGGAGGTCTCGCTCCAGGCAGCAGTGCCCTTGACCCCGATCCCCAGCAGGACCAGAGGGGCAATGCCACCCCCGTCCTGATGGGAAAGAATGTGGCCGAGGCGGGGGTGGGCCAGGAGGCGACCGGGCCCAAAGCCAGGCTCCTGAGCCCTTCAGTCAGTTGGGTGCTGGAGCTGGATGACAGTATAGAAAGAAGGCTCCAACTGGATATGTATCAGTCCAATGATGTCATCTTCGGCAAGGGAAAGATCCTGGCAGAGGGGATAGAGCAGAACGTCTCTGCCAGCGGCACGATCTCGGGAGATAAGCTCCATCTGGATGTCCTATCCGATGACCTATCCCTCTTCCGCCTCACCCTCACCCAGAACGGCAAATCTATCTATGGGGACTACCACATCTATAGCACCCGATTTCTCCCCCAGAAGGGCATAGCCATGGGAAGGATCGGCCGGCTGAGCGATCAGAACGGCCCCGACAAAAAGCGTAGTGGAGATATCTCCACTACGCTTTTTGTCGTACTACCATTAAGCTTATCAACTATAAATGGCATGCCGGATCTTAATACAAGGTCGAGATAACATGAATTTCAAATTATCAATAGCATTATCCCTATCCTTCATCGCCTTCATGGCTGTGACGACCCTTGGCGCCGATTGGGATAATCAGGAGCATCTGAGTGCAGATGAGCTGATAAGCGGCATAGAGAAGAACCCCAAGGCTCCGGCAACCCCCCAACAGGTCAGAGCGCTCAGAGAGAATGAGAGCGCCATGGACTGGAGCATGCCAAGCACCCTCTCCAAGGGGGCGAAGGACCCCAAGGCCTCCCGCGCCGAGGCAGAGGCGGCCAGCCAGGAGAAGGTGAAGGAGGAGGGCACAGCGGCTGAGGCATCAGCAAAGGAGAATGCCTCTGCTGCGGCAGTGACGACAGAGCTTCCCCCAGCTCAGGTTGCTCTGCCCTCAATGAGCGGGAGCTGGTCCTTTGCCCTGAACGATAGCCTGCCAAGGAGCATGGCTTTAACCCTCTTCCAGAAGGACGAGCAGCTCTTCGGCGCAGGCAAGATGAGGGTGGAGAACAGCACCATCGATGCGGCCGCCTCGGGGCAGGTCTTCGAGGACGGAACAGCAAGGCTGGATATCATCACCATAAACCCCATCGATCTTTATATCCTCTCCCTTGATCTGAACGGGGATGTGGCCAGCGGAAGCTTCTGGGCCATCTCCGCTCGAGCAGAGTCCTGGACGGGAGGCTTTGAGGGAGTGAAGATCGCCTAGATGGCGATGATATGAGACCGGCATCTCATCTTAATTTCCTATTTTATTTTATCTCCCCTCTCCCGGCCTCACATCTGGCAAATCCTCAGTGCCGGACCAAAGCCTTTTTGGCAGAAGTAGAAGACCAATAGATAACGATGCCTCCAGCCAAGCTCTCTCCCCTGATGGAGCAGTACTACCAGAACAAGAAGCTCTATCCAGATGCTCTGCTCCTCTTTCGGGTGGGCGATTTCTATGAGACCTTTGCCGATGATGCTATCACTGTGGCCAGAGATCTGAACATCACCCTCACCTCCCGGCAGAAGGATGGCCAGGGAGAGAAGATCCCCCTGGCCGGGGTCCCTTACCATGCCCTGGATGCCTACCTCGCCCGGCTGATCCGGGCGGGGCATAAGGTGGCCATCTGCGACCAGGTGGAGGACCCAAAGCAGGCCCGTGGTCTGGTGAAGAGAGCCATCACCCGGGTGGTTACCCCGGGAACGATCATCGAGCCCTCTATGCTGGAAGAGGGCAGCAATAACTTCCTGGCAGCAGTGGCAAAGGAGGAGGACCGGGCGGGCCTGGCCTTTGTGGATGTCTCCACAGGCGAGTTCCTGACCACAGAGGTTCCGTCCCACCGCCTCACCACTGAGCTGGCCCGTTTCCGGCCGGCGGAGTGCCTCTCTGCCGCCCCCCTGCACTGGGAGGAGGCAAGAGAGCAGATCCTGGATGAGGAGAGCTTCTCTTTGGAAAGGGCTGCATTCGCCCTGGCAGATCGCTACGGCCCGGATTGGAAGGAGAGGCTCCGCCTGGAGGGAAGAGAGCTCTCCCAGAGGGCCTGCGGGGCGGTCCTCTCCTATCTTATCGCCTCACGATTCGATCTCCTCGATCATCTGAAGGATATTCAGATCTACTCGGGATCCGATTATATGGTCTTAGATGAGGTCACAGTGCGAAACCTGGAGATCTCCAGAAACATCCGCGATCGCTCCCGCCGGGGCACACTGCTGGAGTTCCTGGACCGGACCCGGACTGCCATGGGGGCGAGAACCCTGGCCCGCTGGATTCAAATGCCCCTGCAGAGCGAGGAGGCGATAGGCCACAGGCTGGAGGGGGTAGAGGAGCTGGCCAGCCGGTCCCTCCTGCAGCGCAGCCTGGCCGAGGAGCTCAAGGGGGCATCAGACCTGGAGAGGCTGCTTGGAAGGATATCATGCAAATCTGCCAGCCCCAAGGATCTCTTCGCCCTGAAGGGCACCCTGGAGAGGCTGCCCCGCCTGCAGGCGATCCTGGGGGATGCTGGCTCTCCTTATCTGCAGGATATTCTCGCCCGGCTATCTCCCCTGGATGATACCGTCTCCCTGATAGAGAGATCGATCATATCCGACCCCCCCCTCCTTCTGCGGGATGGAGGGGTGATCAGGGAGGGCTACAATGCCGAGCTCGACCAGTTCCGGGAGATTTTAAGGGACGGGAGAGGCTGGATAAGCCGGCTGGAGGGGGCGGAGAGGGAGAGGACGGGGATAAGATCGCTGAAGATAGCCTTCAATAATGTCTTCGGCTACTACATCGAGGTCTCACGGGCTAACCTGCACCTGGTTCCCCAGGATTACATCCGCAAGCAGACCCTGGCCAACGGGGAGCGATTTGTCACCCCGGAGCTGAAAGAGATGGAGTCCCGCGTCCTCTCCGCCCAGGAGAGGTCAGTATCCCTGGAGCAGGAGCTCTTCGCCCGGGTGCGGGATGAGGTGGCAGGCAGGGCAGGGGCCATCCAGGGGAGGGCCATGGCCCTGGCGGAGCTTGATGTGCTCCTCTCCTTAGCGGAGGTGGCCCAGGAGAATGACCTGGTCCGGCCGGAGTTCAATCAGGAGGGCAGGATCTCTCTGCGCTCCAGCCGCCACCCGGTCCTGGCCAGGACGATGCGGGGGGGCTTTGTGCCCAACGACATCCTCCTGGATCAGGGTTCCAACCGCCTGATCATCCTCACCGGCCCGAATATGGCAGGAAAATCAACCTTCATGCGTCAGATAGCCCTGGCGGCGATCATGGCCCAGTCCGGCTCCTTTGTGCCCGCGGCCCATGCCTCACTCTGCCTGGTGGACCGGATCTTCACCCGGGTGGGGGCTTATGACGATCTGTCCGCCGGACAGAGCACATTTATGGTGGAGATGACGGAGATCGCCCATATCCTCACCTCTGCCACCAAAAGGAGCCTGGTTCTCCTGGATGAGGTGGGCCGGGGGACCAGCACCTTCGACGGCCTCTCCTTGGCCTGGGCCATAACCGAATACCTGCACGAGAGCATCAAATGCAAGTCCGTCTTCGCCACCCATTACCACCAGCTCACAGAGCTGGAGAGCACCCTTCCCGGGGTGAGAAACTACAGCATTGCTGTGAAGGAGGATAAGGGCACCATCACCTTCCTGCGCACAGTGGTCCCGGGGGCGACTGACAGGAGCTACGGGGTGCATGTCGCCCGCCTGGCAGGAGTTCCGAGGATGGTGACGAGGCGGGCGGATGAGATCTTGAGGGATCTCGAGAAGGAGGCAGTCGTTTTACCCGGATCGGGAAGAGGAAGACAGAGGAGAGCTGCTCGCTACACCCAGCTCATATTCTTCGATGGCGATGACGGGGAGAGGGCAGCCGGAGAAAAGGAGAGCGAGAGACCTGACCCCATCATAGAGGAGATCATGTCCCTGGACTTGGATCGGATGACCCCCAGGGAGGCCCTGGACCGCCTGGCCCAGTACCAGCAGATGCAAAGGGAGAGAACGGATCGGTAAGAGAGATGAATAGAATCAGAGCCCTGGATGAGGAGACAGTGAACAAGATCGCTGCCGGAGAGGTGATTGAGAGGCCGGCCTCAGTGGTAAAGGAGCTGGTGGAAAACTCCATCGATGCCGGCGCCCACAGGATTCTGATCGAGGTTTTGGAGGGGGGAAAGAGCCTCATCAGGGTGACAGATGATGGCTGCGGCATAGATCCGCTCGACCTCCCCCTGGCCTTCCAGAAGCATGCCACCTCCAAGATCTCCGGGGCGGAGGATCTGGAGAGGATCTGCACTCTGGGATTTCGGGGCGAGGCCCTGGCCGGCATCGCCAGCGTCTCAAGGGCAGTCGAGGTGCGGACCAAGACCCGCGAGGCGCCCTGGGGCAGCTATCTCCGCCTGGAGGAAGGAAGGAGAGCTGAGACAAAGGAGGCAGGCTGCCCCGCAGGCACATCGATCACCGTCTGGAATCTCTTTCACAATATCCCGGCAAGAAGAAAGCACCTCAAGGGGGCAGAAGCAGAGCTGGTCCATATCATAGATACCATAACCGAGCTGGCCATCATCCATTATGATATCGCCTTTGAGCTCTTCTCCGGGCAGCGCACCCACTTCAAATCGGCCCGTTCCACCTCATGGGAGGATGTCCTCACCCGCGTCTTCGGCCTGAAGGCGGTGGCCGGCATGGCCCCCTTGCAGGCATCCGGCCGGGGATGGAGGCTGGAGGGGATGATCGGCGATGTCTTCAGCCTGAGATCCAGTCCGGACAGGATATTCATCTTCGTCAACGGCAGGGCGGTCATCTCCCGCCCTCTGTCTGCTGCCCTGAGAGAGGCCTACAGGAACATCATCCCAGCAGGCAAGAGCCCCATCGCTGTCCTCTCTTTGGAGATCAGCCCGGAGATAGTGGACGTGAACGTTCATCCGGCGAAGAGGGAGATCAGGCTGCTGCATGAGAATGAGATCTGCCTGGCTCTCACTCAGGAGGCGGCCCGGGTCCTCTCCTCTCATGCCAGGAGTGTGGCTGCTGAAAGCCTGAAGCGGGGAGATGGGATAGGAGCCGGCGGGGAGACGCTGGCGCAGAACATTATGCAAAGGACGCTTCCCCTGGAGAGCACAGAAGAAGCCCCCCGGGATGAGAGCACCCCTTCCAGGGATATGCGCCCGAGCCTGAAGATCCTGGGTCAGATCAATAGGCTCTATATTGTGGCAGAGAGCGAGCAGGGGCTGGTCCTGGTCGATCAGCATGCTGCTGCAGAGCGGATCCGTTTTGAGAGGCTGGCGGAGCTGTACCAGAAAAGGTCGATCCGCCAGGAGCTGGCCTGGCCGGTGACGATCGAGCTCTCAGCGGGCGAGGAGGTCATGCTCTCCTCCTGGAAGGAGCTCCTGGAGGAGATCGGCTTTGAGATCTCATCCTTTGGAGGAAGGGCCTACAGCGTCCGTTCCGTTCCTGCTCTGGGAGGGGGGATCGAGAGCGCCGAGTCGGTGTATGACCTGCTAAAGGACCTCTTCCAGCGGGGAAGGCCGGCAGCGGAATCGAGCAACCGGGATGAGATCCTCAAGCTCTTGGCCTGCCGGGGCTCAATAAAATCGGGAAAGGAGCTCACATTGCTCCAGATGAAGCGGCTGCTGGACGATCTGGGGGAATGCAGTAACCCCCTGACCTGCCCCCATGGCCGGCCGGTGATGGTCACCCTGGATCATGGCCAGCTGGAGAGGCTCTTTGGCAGAAGATGATGGGGTTGGCGATAGGAGATGACGGGGTTGGTGATGGGAGATGACGGGGTTGGTGATGGGAGATGATAATATCTATGGGCAGCCCAATTGACTCCTCATGGATCTGGAAGGATTTGCCAAGCGGGGCCTGAGGAGAGATGACCCGGAGATCGAGTCCAAGCTCATTGATCTGATCAGAGAGGTAAAGGAGATCCCAATCGACCGGGCTGCTATCCTGGCGGAAGCGATCTTGGCAGAGGCCAGGGCGACCCTCAATCCGCGGGGAGAGGTCTTCTCTTTGAAGAGCGCGGGGGTGAGCATGGGCGACTTCGGTGTGGGCTCGCGCGGCTCGGGCGACTTTTATACCCACACCAAGATCGCCGAGGTCATCGGCCGCACAGAAGCAGTTGTCGACTCCCGCCAACTGGATGACTCGGGGGTGGTCCAGGCCAGGGGCAAGTACATCACTGTCACTGTGGACGGCATGCACTCCCGCTTGAGCGACTACCCCTTCCTGGCTGGCTTTCATGTCACCCGCGCCGCCCTGCGCGATGTCTATGTGATGGGGGCCCGGCCGGTGGCTCTTCTCTCCGATGTTCATCTGGCCGATGATGGCGATGTCTCCAAGCTCTTCGACCATATCGCCGGCATCGCCACGGTCTCGGAGCTGATCGGCGTTCCTCTCATCACCGGCAGCACACTGCGCATCGGCGGGGATATGGTGATTGGGGACCGGCTCACCGGCTGCGTGGGCGCAGTCGGGGTCTCAGAGAGCCTCACCGCCAGAAAGAGCGCCCGGCCGGGGGATGTGATCCTGATGACCGAGGGGGCAGGAGGAGGGACGGTCTGCTCCGCTGCCCTGTATTATGACCAGCATGAGGTGGTGGATGAGACACTGAACATCAAGTTCCTGGAGGCGAGCGAGGCGCTCTTGAAAGCGGACCTCCAGATCCATGCTATGACCGATGTGACCAATGGCGGCATTCGGGGCGATGCCAAGGAGATCTCCTATACCGCTGGGGTGAAGCTGACCTTCCAGGAGGAGAGTATGCGCCGCCTGGTCAACCCCCGGGTGCTGGAGATGCTCGACCGACTGGAGATAGACTATCTGGGAGTCTCCATAGATGCTCTGCTCATCATCGCCCCGCCGGAGGAGGTGGAGGCGATCTCTTCCGCCATCCGGGCTGCTGGGGTGGAGATCGAGGTGATCGGCAGGGTGGAGGAGGGAGAGGGGGCCTATCTTGATATCGATGGACAGCTCAGGGACTTCTCCCCCCGCTTCCGGGAGGCGGCCTACACCCCCATCAAGAAGGCCATCGGCCAGGAGGCAGCGCGGGATGTGAAGGAGATGACAAGAAGGGTGGACGAGGCGGCAAGAGAGGCTGTGGAGAAGAAGAGGAGGTTTGTGGAGAGGATAAGGCATGGATGAAATATTTTTATAAATTTTACTAAAGTAATTTTTTATACATCCTTTACTGCATGCAATCATAATAGTAAAAAATTTATTTACATTAAAAAACTATTTATAGGATAAGCTCTTTCAATTATTACAAGGGGAAAAAATTAAGGAGAAGATAGCAATGAAAGAATCATTCATAATGAGATTTGATGAGAAGGATATCGAGGTAGTAGAGACTCTGAAGAGCCTGGGGGTGCCAAGGAAGGTCTCCAATATGATCGCCTTCCTGGCCAATGGCACAGAGGCCACCTCGCGTGAGATCGAGAGGGGCTCAGACCTGCGCCAGCCGGAGGTGAGCATTGCCCTTCGCACTCTGCGCAAGAACAACTGGATTGAAGAGAAGATCTGCCGCAGCGATGGAACCGGAAGGCCGATGAAGGTCTACCGCCTCAAGACCCCCATTGAAGAGATCCTGCAGCACTACGAGCAGGAGAAGCTCAACGAGGCCAATGAGGCATTGCAGTCCATCCAGAGGCTTAAGTCCCTTTTCAGCGATACCGGATAGGCCTGGGACGGATATAGAGCCACTCATTTTTTCCCTATCCCCCTCACCTTGTATCCGCCGGTCCAAATTTGACCCCCCGCGCCGATCCGATTTTGACCCCCTTAGACGACTAACCTAACTCATAGAGTATAAAGTTCACGTCTCGCTACTTTCTG
>Ga0209407_1004316_pt1 | contig 11682 bp, 7 predicted proteins | sample AD_JPNHG3_MetaG_FD_184410 | JGI IMG/M metagenome (GOLD analysis project Ga0209407, IMG submission 184410) | Active sludge microbial communities of municipal wastewater-treating anaerobic digesters from Japan - AD_JPNHG3_MetaG (SPAdes) (version 2) | ecosystem: Engineered > Bioreactor > Anaerobic >... | reverse complement strand
GTAATTCTGATTCATAATGTAAAAAAAGCTGTTTGATTTTTTCAAGCAGCTTTCTTTAGTTTTATTGTTTAAGAAAATTATTGAATCAAGCGGAAAGTTTTGCTTCCAAATTTTGTTTCAATGCTGTCAGAAATTCTTCGGTACTCAGATAATCGGTTCGGCTAACTTTTTCTCCATGAACAAGTATAGCAAGATCTTTTGTCATTTTTCCCGATTCTACAGTTTGTACACAGACTTCTTCAAGTTTTTTTGCGAAATCGATTAGTGCATTATTGCCATCCAGTTTTCCGCGATGTGCCAGTCCGCGTGTCCAAGCAAAAATGGAAGCAATAGGATTGGTAGAAGTTTCTTTTCCTTGCTGATAAAGTCTGTAATGACGTGTAACTGTTCCATGTGCGGCTTCTGCCTCAATGGTTTTTCCGTCGGGCGTAATCAGAACCGACGACATCAGTCCCAGTGAACCAAATCCTTGAGCAATAGAATCGGATTGAACATCGCCGTCGTAGTTTTTGCAAGCCCATACAAAGCCGCCATTCCATTTGAGAACAGAAGCTACCATATCGTCAATCAGACGATGTTCGTAAGTGATGCCGGCATTTTGAAAAGCTTCCCTGAATTCTTTTTCGTACACTTCCTGAAAAATATCCTTAAAACGGCCATCATAAGTTTTAAGAATGGTGTTTTTTGTGGACAAATACAAGGGCCATTTTTTATCGAGTGCTGCCTGAAAGGACGAGCGGGCAAATCCATAAATGGATTCATCGGTATTGTACATACTCATGGCTACTCCATCTCCTTGAAAATTATAAACTTCCCACTCCTGTGTTTCTCCGTTTTCGGCAGTAAAAGTCATTTTTAGTGTTCCCTTTCCTTTGATGAGTACATCGGTTGCCTTGTACTGATCGCCAAAAGCATGACGGCCAATCACTATGGGTTTTGTCCAATTAGGCACCAGTCTGGGAATGTTGGAACAAATGATAGGTTCGCGAAAAACAGTTCCACCTATTATATTTCTGATTGTTCCGTTGGGCGATTTCCACATTTTTTTCAATCCAAATTCCTTCACTCTTGCTTCGTCGGGTGTTATGGTGGCACATTTAATTCCCACATTGTATTTTTTTATGGCGTGGGCAGCCTCAATTGTAACTTCATCGTTGGTAAGATCGCGATTTTGTATGCTTAAATCGTAATATTTTATATCAATATCCAGATAGGGAAGGATGAGCTGCTCTTTGATAATTCGCCAGATAATGCGCGTCATTTCGTCTCCATCCAGTTCAACTACCGGTTGTTCAACTTTTATTTTTTTCATACTTTTCCTTTTAAAAGCCGAAAGGATTTTTGTTTAAAAAATCCTTTCAACTATTGCATTTAACGTTTTTCGAGAGGAATAAATTGCTGAATTTCGTTGACATTCTTATAAGCAGGACGAATAATTCTTTTACTGGTAAAGTTGAGTTCTTCGATGCGATGGGCACACCAGCCAACAATGCGGGCCATTGCAAAAATAGGCGTGTAAACTTCTTTCGGTATTCCAATGGCTTCGTAAACAAATCCAGAATAGAAGTCGACATTTACACAAACCTGCTTGTTGTTGTTCCCATTTTTATAATTCATAAATACCTCTACGGCACGCTGTTCTATCAGTTCCTGAAATGCAAATTCTTTTTCAAGGCCTTTTTCTTTGGCAAGTTCGCGAGCCATATCTTTCAACAATATGGCACGCGGATCGCTGATGGTATAAACGGCGTGTCCAATTCCGTAAATCAGTCCGGTTTTATCGTAAGCTTCCTTGTTCAATAACTTTTTCAGATATTGATCAATTTCATCAGCGTCAGTCCAATCATTAATGTTTTCTCTCATTTCTTTGATCATTCCCATTACTTTCAGGTTGGCACCTCCGTGAAGCGGCCCTTTCAACGAACCAATGCCGGCAGCAATGGAAGAATAGGTGTCGGTTTCGGTAGAGCTGGTTACACGTACGCTAAAAGTGGAATTGTTTCCTCCGCCATGTTCGGCATGAAGAATCAAAGCCAGGTCGAGAATTTTAATTTCCAGGGGTGTATATTGTCCTTTTCCTTTTATCATGAACAAGAAATTTTCAGCAAAAGAAAAATTTTCATCCGGGTGGCGGACATGAAGCGATCGTCCTTTTTCGTGATGGCGAAGAACGTTATAAGCATAGGCAATGATAGTTGGAAATTTGGAAACCAGATTGATGGATTGCCGAATAAGATTGTCGCGTGATATGTTGTCGGGATCTTCATCGTAAATATATTGTTCCAAAACGCAGCGCGCCAAAATATTCATGATGTCGTGTCCTTTCAGTGCCATAATGTTCATGGTTGCCTGATGTTGAAGAGGCATAGCTTCATTGAGTATTTTCTTGAAAGTTTCCAGTTCGTCTTTGGTAGGCAGATACCCTGATAACAGCAAAAAAGCAGTTTCTTCAAAACCAAGACGATTTTCGGACTGAATACCATGAACCAATTCTTCTACATCAATTCCGCGATAGTAAAGTTTACCCGGAATTGCCTTTAATTGGCCATCTTCGGTACGTTCGTAGCCTACTACGTCCCCAATGCGGGTCAAACCTACCAGTACTCCCGTATGATCTTCGTTTCTTAAACCACGTTTTACGTTGTATTTGGTAAACAATTCTTTGTCTATTTGGCTGGTTTTTTTGATAGTCTCAGATAATTTGTAAATTAAAAGTTCTTCTTTCATTTTTTACCTCTATTTTTTATTGATAAGTTTCTCTTATATTAATTTGTGCTTTTGGAAAATAATTTTTCTTGAGTTTTGGAACAAAAAGTTTCATTTTCTCATGGCATTCAGTGCACTACCGGCTTTAAACCATTCAATCTGAGTTTTATTGAAACTGTGTGCCACTTCAAATTGTTCGACACTTCCATCGGAATGATGAAGTTGAATCAACAAATTTTTTCCCGGTTTGAAGTCTGAAAGTCCAAGAATGCTAATGCGATCATCTTCGCGAATTTTATCGTAATCGGACTTGTCGATAAAGGTTAAAGCCAGCATACCCTGCTTTTTCAGGTTTGTTTCATGTATTCGGGCAAATGATTTGGCGATGATGGCTTTAACATTCAGATAGCGGGGTTCCATTGCTGCATGTTCACGAGACGAACCTTCGCCGTAGTTTTCTTCAGCAACTACCACAGAGCCTGTACCTTTTGCCTTGTATTTGCGTGCGAGAGCCGAAACTGTGGTATATTGTTTAGTCTCCGGATCGAGTACGGCATTGGTTTTATCATTACAAGCATTGACGGCACCCATGAGCAAATTGTTGGAAATATTGTCCAAATGTCCCCGAAAACGAAGCCACGGACCTGCCATTGAAATATGATCGGTAGTACATTTGCCTTTAACTTTTATCAGCAATGGCAATTCAATCATATCTTTGCCATCCCATGCCGGAAAAGGTTGCAATAGTTGTAATCTTTCTGATTTGGGATCGATATTGATTTCCATTTTTTCTTCCGAAGGCGCTATATAACCCGATTCTTTTATTTCGTATCCCAACAGAGGAAGTTCAAAACCTTGTGGTTCATCCAGTTTGATTTTTTCTCCTTTTTCGTTTTCCAGCTCGTCAGTCAACGGATTGAAACACAAATCGCCGGCAATAGAAAGAGCTGCCACTATTTCGGGAGAAGAAAGAAAAGTATGGGTATTGGGATTGCCATCGTTTCGTTTGGCAAAATTTCTGTTAAAAGAAGTGATAATGGAATTTGGACGATCCGCTACATCTATGTCGCGTTTCCATTGCCCAATGCAAGGGCCGCAAGCATTTGCCATAATTGTGGCTCCTGAACTTTTAAATTCATCCAACATGCCATCGCGTTCGGCTGTACTTCTTATTTTTTCGGATCCGGGATTAATAATCATTTGCGACCGAACTTTCAGATTTTTTTCCCGTGCCTGACGCAATACCGAAACAGCTCGTGAAAGATCTTCATAGGAAGAATTGGTACATGAACCGATAAGCCCGACCTCCAATTTTTGAGGATAATTCTTTTCTCTCACCACTTTCCCAAAAATTGAAATCGGATAAGCTGCATCCGGAGTAAAGGGCCCGTTGATGTGAGGTTCCAATGTGCTTAAATCAATTTCAATCAGTCGGTCGTAATATTTTTCGGGATGTTGTACAACTTCCGGATCGGCCTGTAAATGTTCGGCCAATTTCTTTGCAGTTTCAGCAATTGAATTACGTCCTGTAGCTTCGAGATAGACAGCCGATTTGTTATCGAAAGGAAAAATAGAGCTGGTTGCTCCAACTTCTGCGCCCATATTGCAAATAGTAGCTTTTCCCGTAGCCGAAAGTGAAGCCGTTCCTTCTCCAAAATATTCGATTACGGCATTGGTTGCACCTTTTACGGTTAACATGCCAGTAAGTTTAAGAATAACATCTTTCGGAGATGTCCAGCCGGAAAGTTTTCCCGTTAATTTCACACCGATTATTTTAGGCATTTTCAATTCCCACGGCAGTCCTGACATGACGTCAACAGCATCAGCACCACCGACGCCCACAGCCAACATGGTTAATCCTCCGGCATTCGGTGTATGCGAATCGGTACCTATCATCAACCCGCCGGGAAATGCATAATTTTCCAAAATTACTTGATGGATAATTCCCGAACCGGGTTCCCAAAAACCGATACCGAAATTGTTGGAAACAGCCCGTAAAAAATTGTACACTTCGCTATTCGTTTTTATTGCGGTATCCAAATCATTTTCAGCCGAAACGTGAGCTTGTATCAAATGATCGCAATGAACTGTAGCCGGAACTGCCGTTTTTGAACGTCCCGAATTCATGAGTTGCAACAGAGCCATTTGAGCCGTAGCGTCCTGCATGGCTACTCTGTCGGGTGAGAAATTGACATAATCGATGCCACGAACAAAATTTTTTAATGTTTCGTCGGCCGAGAGGTGAGTATAGAGTATTTTTTCTGTTAAAGTCAATGGTCTGCCAAGCCGGTTTTTTATCTGTTCAATTTTTTCAGGAAAGGACTCGTAGAATTGTTGGATCATTGCTTCATCAAAAATCATATTTTCTGTATTTTTACTCATATTTGAATATTTTGTTTTGCAAAAGTAATAAAAAAAGAACAAAATAATACTTTTTGTCCAATAATAATTAAATTTTTAAATAATCATTTGCATTTCCCGAACGAAATGTATATTTATACAAACAAATCGACATGTCATAATGTTTTCCAATAACATATTTTATTAAATGATAAGTCATAAAGTTTTCTATATCAAACGGGATAAATAATTGACAACATTCATAATTTTAGAAATGAGTTATTAAAAAATCTATCATTAGTCGATTTTTACGATATGTACTGCAATAAATTCACATTTATCCCTACACTCAAAATCTGCAACAAGGAAAAGATTTTAGTTTTGGAGGAAATGGCAATGTTTAAAAATACAAAACAGTTGTTTGTGAATCTCGATATATCCATTACAAACAAAGAGATAACACCATATAACGGAGTATCATTTTGAAACAAATGTTAGAATCTGCTTAAATACAATTGAGACAAGCTCTAACTATGGAGCACTGCGACTTTGACTTTTCCTTTGAATTGGCTAATATTTCTGGTTTAAACTATCACATTCGAAGCATTGATAAAAAACAATTATTTTGTTTTATTTTATTGTAAAAATTTGACTAAATCGGTACAATTTCTATTATTTATTCATATATTTGTTATTTAATACGTAATAGAGTTAATATTTGATTATTGAAATGGTTTTAAGCGAAATGAAGAAAATTGCCTCTATTAAAAGAGTTGGATTTGTATCTTACTATTTTGTTTGTTATCAAAATACGAATCAGAAAACTTTACACATTACCAATCTTAAACAATTGATAAATTATGAAAAAATTTTTTTACTCATTTGGCTCTTGTTTGCCTGCATTTTCGCTAGCCATGTTTTTGTTTAATTTTTCCCTTATTTTGCAGGTTTCAGCTCAGGGAGCAGGCAAAGCTTTGAATTTTAACGGGACACACAAGTATGTTTCTGTGGCCAACTCTTCAACATTAAATGTTTCGAATGCCATGACACTGGAAGCATGGATGAAATCAGCGGAAGAGAATTTCAGTTATCGAGTACCGATTACTTTGAATCCGGCAACACCTATAGCTGATTATCAGGTAAAAGTTGAATTAACAACTTCCAATTTCGCTTATGCTCACGCCAACAGTGATGGCAGTGATATTCGTTTTTACGACGGGAATGGAACTGAATTAAATTACTGGATGGAGAAATGGGATGCTTCAGGTACTTCCATCATCTGGGTAAAAGTTCCTATTGCTGGAACAAATGAAATCTTTATGCATTATGGGAATTCTTCTGCCCAATCTGCCAGCAATGCAACCAATACTTTTGTAAGAGTAATAGATAGCAATAGTCCGGTAAAAGGAAGCTGGCATTTGGATGAAGGTAGCGGAACGACGGCTTATGATAGGTCAGGTAATGGGAACAATGGTACTTTGTACAATAGTCCAGCATGGGTTGATGGAAAATTTGGAAAGGCGTTGAGTTTTGATGGTTCAAATGATTACGTAACAACCCCTATTATTAGTAATACACTGACAGATTTCACGATGGAAGCCTGGGTAAAAGCTTCTTCCGTTCCAAGTAATAGAAGAATAGTAATGGGCTCTGGATGGAACTATAATGATTGGTATATTGGCATTAATCTTAGTTCAAATACCGGTGCTCCTGCCAGAAAATGGCTATTCTGGGTGGCCAATAATTCACAAATCGCTTATGTGGCTGCTCCGGATGAAATTGTTGCCGGTGAATGGTATTATCTGGTAGCAACCTATCAAGGTACAACCGGAAAATTTTATATTAACGGCAATTATATAGGTAGTTTTACTTTTACAAGAACAACCGATTCAAATCCCTTCCAAATAGGACGTTCATATAGTGGGGAATATTTTAATGGTTTAGTTGATGAAGTGCGAGTTTATAATCGTGCTTTGACTTCAGCAGAAGTTTCAGATTTGTACCAAAATTATGGTTATACCACCACAAATGCTCCGGGACAAGTTTTTGTTCGCAAGTATTCGGCTCCTGAACCAGCTGCAACTGTTGGAAACGAAACCGTTATAAGAATCAAGTATGTAGCAACAAATGGTTCGAATACTCCTCCTTATGACACATGGGGGAAAGCGGCAACCAGCATTCAAGTTGCAATTGATGCTGCAAACCCTGGCGACACTATCATTGTTGGCAGTAGCGGCACCGGGCATGGAGATGGTGTCTATACCGAGAATATAAATGTAACCAAAAGCCTCACCATTAAATCGGAGAGTGGTTATGCCACAACTACTGTTATAGCAACAAATGCAAATGACCATGTATTTGAAGTAACTGCTAACAATGTAACTATCGGCGGTGAAGGCTGCGGCTTTTCGATCTATGGAGCAACTGGTTCTGGTTATTTTACTTATTATGCAGGGATTTATCTTAGTGGTACTACTAACTGCACCATCCATGATAATCGCTGCGGCTGGGACAGCGAGCACTACAACACTGAAGGCATCTACCTATTTTCTTCCAGCAATAACACCATCACGGGCAACGCTACCAGCTCTAACAACGACTGCGGCATCTTCTTGTATTATTTTTCCAGCAACAACACAATCACGAATAACAGTGCCTTGAACAACAACTACGGCATTTACCTGCACGAAGCTGGTAACAATACAGTCATGGGCAACACAGCTGATAATAATAAACTTGAGGGCATCCACCTGTATAATAGCAATGCCAACACATTTACGGGCAACACTGCCAGCTCTAACGCCTACTACGGCATCTACCTGTATTCTTCGAGCAACAATACCTTTTATCTGAATAATTTATATAATAATCATAGTGGAAACGCTTATGTTTACGGAAGCTTCTCCGTTAACAGCTGGAATTCGCCTACTCCGATATATTATGACTACACCGGCGGCTCTTTCCATAAAAATTATATTGGTAATTATTACGGAGATTATACTGGGAGCGATGCAGATAGAGATGGAATTGGAGCTGATTCATACAACGGCTTGGGTATGACTGATAACTATCCTTTGATGACAACATCCGAGCACTATTCCCTGCAAGCCTGGTGGCTAAACAATGATGGCAAAATGTATCGTGATGATCGGACCAAAGCATACGGAAATGTTACTTTAAATGCCGGTAATTCTCAAATCTGGATAGCGAGCGAGGTGGCAACAAAAAATATCAGTTATTCAGGAAATGACACATGGAAGGGACAAATAGTATTTGCAACAACACCGGCAAATGGAGATGAATTTACAGTAGAAATTGGTTCATCAACCGATGAAAATGATTTTATATCCGGTGGTCCTCAAGCTATAATTACCGGCGATGGCTATAAGACCATTTTTACTTTTGAAACCAATGCTGCTGCTTTCAATTTGACAAATGGTAATTATTTAGCTTTGAGATTGACTAACAATAGCAGTGCGTATAATCATAAAGTGCAAACCGGTGGAGCCTGGAGCTACTGTTCTTCTGCTGAAATTGTAACTGAATCACCAACAGGAAAAAATGAAAATATTTTACCCAATCATTTTTCCTTGTTCCAGAATCAGCCCAATCCATTTGTTACTACAACTATGATTCGGTACGAATTGCCGGAAAGAAGCAGCGTTGTGCTGAAAGTTTACGATCTCTTAGGGCGGGAAGTTACAACACTTTTCGAAGGTGAACAGAATGACGGCAAATACGAAGTAGAATTTAATGGTACCAACTTGCCGGGTGGCATTTATTTCTACCAACTGCAAGCCGGTAACTTCAGGACAGTAAGGAAGTTGTTACTGCTCAAGTAAATTTTTGATAAAGTTAGAATTTTTGCGGAGCAATAAAATTGCTCCGCAAAAATCATCTTTTGGCTCACCTGCAAAAAATATGTGTTTGTAGAAAAGAGAAGTATCTTTCCTCTATAAATCATAGGTTAATTTCTTGAATAAGATAATCGTATTGTTTTGATAATCGGATTATTGGTGATATTTGATTCTGTAAAAAAGAGAAAGCTAAACGTCTTCCTTTTTGAAAGGCGGAAACAGCAAGAATAAATATAAAATACTTTCCTCGGCGAGCTTTCCTGTCTCACACGCGTTTTCTTTATCGGCAAAGTCTGTTGTTCATTTTGCGTACACGGGATAATATCTTTCGATATTTCGCCACAAAGATAAGGAACTGAGAAAATGCCGGAAGAAACCACCCGAAGAGAGAGGTTTCTCAATCAGGCTTTTACTGCCTGTAAATTTCTCGTGACATCAAAAGGCTTTCCGTTTTGCAATACGTTAAAATAATAACCAGCATTTTGCGGCTTATAGCCAGTAATGCCTTTTGAGATTTCATCCGTTTTGAGAGATGATAGTACTTTTTACCCAAAAACGTCTTCTTTGCGCGGGCTGCCGACCACGATACCTGAATTATTACTGTGCAAAGATACGCATGTCAATGTACTTTTGGTTAAACGGCGAAATTGTCGGCTGAGTTGACGCATCTGTTGTAAAATCCCTTCAGGAACAAAACTGCGTTTTATCAAATCTTTCTGAAGACATTCTGCTATCCAGTGTGCATCCTTTACGTCACTCTTGCGACCGGGCAGCTGTTTAATGAAATAGGGATTGGCTAGTTTTAAAGAAAAATCCGATGTAAGAACCTGCCAGATCGGTATCCAATAAATGCTGCTACTCTCCATCGCTACTTTTCCGCAACCTTGTTCTATCAGTGAATCACGAAAGGTCATTAAATCGGCAGTGAGTGTCCCGTAACGTTTTTCTAAAATTTTTTGCCTTGTTCGTCCAAAATGCATGCAAATATGCTATCTTTGTGAACGTCAAGGCCACATGCTTTTTCCATAAAATTACCGGATTAAATTGTTCAACAATTAGTTTATTTCATTGGTCGTTAAAAAACCAATTTACAAAAGCAACATTTGTGCTTCGAGCACGGTACGGTAAACCTTTCAAGTTTTGTGGCCTTGATTTTTATTTTCACACGTTTGGAAATACCTCGATTTTCATGTAATTTTGCAAATTAAATTTCTTTATTCCTCGTTTTTTTATTGTAAGTTTCTTACGTTTCCTTTTAAGATATGAGTATTGTCGACAAAATAAAAAGTTCTTCTTCCACAGCATTTTCTTTCGAGCTTTTGCCTCCATTGAAAGGGGATGGCATAGCTTCCGTATTTAAAACCATCGATTTACTAAGAGAATTCGATCCTAAATATATCAATATTACAACGCATCGGAGCGAAGTTATTTTCAAACAAAACGATCAGGGACTTTTCGAACAATCAGATGTTCGTCGGCGTCCTGGGACGGTCGCTATTGCCGCTGCCATAAAAAGTAAATATAAAATTCCGGTTGTTCCGCATGTGATATGCAGTGGATTTACAAAGGAAGAAATTGAATATGAACTTATTGATTTGCAATTTTTGGGAATCACTGACCTTTTGCTGCTCAGAGGAGATAAAGCCAAGCATGAGAAGGATTTTGTTCCAACGGGACATATGCATGCCACCGATCTTCAGCAACAAGTCAACAACTTCAACAAGGGTATTTTTCTGGATGGCAGCAGAATGAAAGCACTTCCCGCAGAACCTTTTTCCTATGGAATGGCAGCCTATCCTGAAAGACATGAAGAATCGCCCAACACCGAATCGGACTTGTATTATACTAAAATGAAAGTGGATGGCGGAGCCGAATATCTGGTTACCCAAATGTTTTTCGACAACCAAAAGTATTACGATTTTGTAGATAAGTGCAGAAACATGGGGATTACCGTTCCTATTATTCCAGGTATAAAACCAATAACTTTAATGAATCAGCTCACAGTGCTGCCTAAAATTTTTCACACCGAAATTCCTGAAGAGTTTGCGTCTGAACTTCGCAAGTGTAAAACCGATGCAGAGGCAACCGAAGTGGGGGTGGAATGGTGTACCAAGCAGGCCTCCGATTTAAAGGCTCATGGTGTACCAAGTATTCATTTTTACAGCTTAATGGCTGCACAGAGTGTTAAGCGTGTTGCTAAAGCCGTTTTTTAAAATATTCAATCTCTATTTATGCATCTTATTTTTTCCATACTGATTCTTATTGTCTTTATTGGAGTACTTTTCCTTCTTTTTGTGTTGGGATTCATTCGGTCGTTTTTTAATTTTGGGAGAAAAAGTAAAAAAAGAAAACAATCTAAGGAAGATAACAACATTTTTACACATTCATCAAAGAAGAAAAAAATTTTCGACAAAAACGATGGAGAATACGTTGATTTTGAAGAAATTGAAGAAGAAACAAAGTAAGCGGATAAATCCAGAAAAAATTTGTTCCGATAAATTTCTCTCACATTTGGGCATGGGCTACAAATAGTTTCGTCCTTAAGAGATTTACTCATTAGCCAATTCAAAGGGAAAGTCAAAGTCGGAAGAGTTGTTCGATAGTCAGGAAAACCAAGCTCGTTTTTTTATTGAAAGCAATTTTGTTAAACAGCCCTGCTGATTTTTTTATATCCAGCTACTGGAGAAGTTCTGCATAAAAGTTTTATATGGTAGATAAAATTTTATCTGTTTTATACAAGATTAAAACCTTTTTTCCTATTGTGGAGTTGGGTTTAATT
>Ga0209407_1004315_pt1 | contig 11683 bp, 12 predicted proteins | sample AD_JPNHG3_MetaG_FD_184410 | JGI IMG/M metagenome (GOLD analysis project Ga0209407, IMG submission 184410) | Active sludge microbial communities of municipal wastewater-treating anaerobic digesters from Japan - AD_JPNHG3_MetaG (SPAdes) (version 2) | ecosystem: Engineered > Bioreactor > Anaerobic... | reverse complement strand
ACTTTAAAAAAGGGAGAGTATTGGCGAGAGAGATTTCCCTTTGGGTTTCCGACTCGGCAATCAGCTGATTGGGTTTGGATTCAGCATATGTTAGCTTCGGTGAAAAACGAAAGCAAGGTGGTGGTGGTCATTGATACTGGGGCTGTTTCCCGCGGTGGCAGAGAAAAAGCAATTCGTCAAAAAATTGTAGAAAAAGATTTGGTTGAAGCGGCTATTCTCCTTCCGGAAAAACTTTTCTACAACACCGGCGCGCCGGGGTTAATAATTGTTTTTAATAAAAATAAGCCAGAAGAAAGAAAAGAAAAAATTTTACTTATCAATGCCAGCAAGGAATTTGTTGCTGGCAAGCCGCAAAATTCTTTAGGCAAAGACAATATTAAAAAAATTACAGATATTTATCGGGATTTTAAAGAAGCAGAGAATTTTAGCACAATCATTACTTTCAAAGAAACTGTTGAAGCCGATTACAATCTTTCTCCTTCGCGATTCGTCAGCGTGATTGAAGAAGAAAAATACCGCCCAATTGAAGAAATTGCTAAAGAATTAGATGAAATTGAAAAAGAAAGACAAAGGGTTGAGGAGAAGGTTAGTAAAATTTTAAAAAAGGTAATATGAAGATAATTAAATTCCGAATTAAAAATGTAATTTTTGAAGTTCATTTTTATTCAAGAAGAAATAGAGTCGAAATATATTAAATATAAAAATAATAAAAAATAACCAAAAACATGGATAATGAAAAATTAAAACAACTTAATATGCAAGAAGGCACAATAGAATTTTTAATTAAAGAAAATAAATTGATATGGAACGATGGGAAAACTAACGTGCTTTTCAACATTTCTAAGAGTGATGGAAGTCTTTTTATGGTAAAGGATAGCGACAATAGACTCAAATTTTTTCATGTAATTTTAGGAAAAGGCAGAACAGATGTAGAAGTTGATGTTTCTGAACTTCCAATAGATAAGCCCCATTATATTGCAGTTACTTGGAGCGCAACTAAAAAAGAAATTTGTCTGTACATAGATGGAGAGCTAAAGGAAAAATCAGAAATTAAATATTCTCTTTAAGAAAATCTATATTTACAGTTTACACAAAGAGAAAATATAATTAAAAAATAAAATTCATGAAAACAAAAAAATGTGGATTTGATTGATAAATATATTGAGTATTTAATGATAACTAGTCAACAAAAATAGTAAAGAAATTTTAACATGTTTATTTGGCTAAAAGAAAAAACATTTAAGAGGTTACAATATTGGTTTTCAGAACAATTAGCTAGAACATATCAAAAATCACATACGCAGAGGCTTCAAGAAATGGCAAAAAATCTTCCGCAAGAATTTCTGGAAATTAATGAAGTTCTCACAGTGCTGAATAATAATAGTTGGGCTGTTTATCATCTTTTTAAAAAAGCGAAAAACAAGAGTCAATATGCAAATGCCTTTTTATATTTTTTTTACTTCTTTGAGTTAAATTTGAAACATCTTATTATATCAGAAATGAATATCAGAAATATGAATTTGATATTATCGAATATTGAGAGTAACCTAAATTTTTTTTCAATCTACAAAAAAAATGAATTGCTAGCAATTTTAGATCTGGGTCCTGCAGGAAAAATAATTGAGAAATTCCTTACTATTTTTCCAGAAAGTAAGATAAAAGAAGATTTGAAGCAAATAAATGATGAACGAAATTACATAATTCACAATATGCTTAAAAAAGAAATGAGAGAGGTTGATATAGAACAATCTTTTGAAAATTTTTTTCAAAAAACAGAAAAAGCTATTAAAAATACACTGGAAGAGTTTGATAGTATTCTTGCGAAAAGACCTCAAAATTTTTTAGAAAAATTAACAGAGATTATGAAATCGAACGATAAAATCTAAAAATATTATAAAATTCTAATATGAAACCCAACTGGTCAACAAAAAAAATTAGGAGAAATGAAAACAGCATGGTTGGTACAGTGGGGCTGTTATTCACAAGATGAAGATAAGTGTTTAAAACAGTCGGGAATTAAACAAAAAATTGTCGATGTAATTAGTGCTAGAAAAGATTTCGATAAACACATTGTAGAAATTGCAAAAGATATTTATAAACGAGAAATGTTTTCGTTTTCTGAGAAGGTCTATATTTCAAATTACTCAAAAGGCAAAAAGCGAGAGAAAGAATTTTTCGGTGGAGATGTCCCTATGTTCACTCACTATGAATCCGATCTCTATAGAAATTTAACGAAGATCATAGACGAAAAAGACCTTGGTGACCCGAAAGTTAAGGATTTATTCGATAAATGGAGTAAATATCCTCAATACATAATAGTTGGGTACAATCCATATCTTGAGATTATTAAAGTTTTTAATTTATCAGTTTATGAAAGTAAAGATGGAAATGAAGCCTTGGAATGGGATCGACCGTTAACAGATGGTAGTTTTAAAAGAGAAAAATATGAGTTCAAAAATAACTGACCAACAAAAAATAGAAGAGATTTTATAAAAATTCAAAAATCAAAATGCAAAAATCAAAAACGGAAAATAACTTAAATGAAAAACAACAAAGGTTTAAATATTCAATGGCATTTGAGTTTGCTATGAGAGAAATTTTGGGCGATAAAGCTTATCATTCAGCTGCTAATGCAGGTAATCCAGTGTCCATTAAAAAAATTTGCAAGAAAGCCTTAGATAAAATTAAGGAAAGAATTGACAATATTGTGACCATGGATGAAAGGCTTAGGGCAATGTTATTTTCGGAAATAAGTAATTTAGAAAAAGAAATATCGAAAATTAATAAAGAAAATAATGACTGGGAAATTATTAGCATTTTGTTTCGTATAGTAGCGAGACTTTTAGGGTATGATTGGGTAAGTGGAAAAGTCTGTAGAGAGGTCGTCTATTACCGAACACGCGAACAAGAATATCGTGATTTTCTTAATGACAATGTAAGTTCAGAAATCCGGAGAAAAAAGTACGAAACTTTATGGAAAGAATCTGAGGATGTATACATACAAAGGTACAAAGAAATTTTACGACTAAAGGAAGAAGGATTTCATTCTAATCAAATTGCCAGAATTATGAATATTACAGAATATGCTGTTAATCAATTACTGAAGAATGACCTAAGTACTAAAGTAATAAAGTTATTAAATAAAGGATTAAATGAAGAAGAAATAGCTAAGCAATTAAATATTTCGTTGTTTACAGTTGTAAGTCTTAAAAGTAATGCTTGGTTAAAAGCTAGAGGATCTTCTTTTATAAAAAGAAAATTAAGAAAGGAAATATAATTCTGATAAAAATGATATGTTTTGGCAAACAAAAAAATTAGGAGATAAAAATTATTTTGAAATTTTAGGTAGCGGGATAGATAAATTTGAAGGAGAAAAAAGTTATCTTTCTACTTCTTCTATTGAAAAAAATATAATTAAAACTCCAGAGGGGAAAATCACTTATCAAGAACGTCCATCTCGAGCAAATATGCAACCGCGCTTAAATTCAGTATGGTTTGCAAGGATGAAAGATACAATAAAAGTTTATTCTTTTACAAAAGAAAATAAAGATGAAATTAATAAATATATCCTTTCTACTGGGTTTGCTGGAGTTTTATGCAACACAAACAAAGTTTTACCAAAGTATGTAGAAAAAATATTCCTGTCTAAATGGTTTAATGGTTTTAAAAATGCACTTGCAAGCGATAAAGCAATTCAGAAATCATTAAATAATGAAGATATTATTAATATCAAAATTCCTCTTCCGCCGCTTTCTGAGCAACAAAAGATTGTTTATATTTTGGATAGCATTCAGGATGCGATAAGAACACAGGAGAAGATTATTGAGAAAACAAAGGAGCTGAACAAATCAATGATGGCTGATTTATTTAAATATGGTGGTCCGTCATTCAGAAAAGGGAGAAAATTAAAGAAAACTGAAATTGGAGAAATTCCAGAAAATTGGGAAGTAGTTACTATAAAAAATATTGGAGAAGTAGTTACTGGTACAACCCCATCAACATTAGTTAAGGATTATTGGAATGGAGATATTCCCTTTGTTACACCAACGGATATTACAAAAAAATATGTAGAAAATACTGAACGGTATATAAGTCAAAAGGGATTGCAGAAAGCACGGTTACTTCCAAAGGATTCAATTTTAGTAACATGTATCGCTTCTATTGGTAAAATTTCAATTACCCCAAAGCCTTGTATTTCTAATCAACAAATCAATGCAATAATTTGTAAAGAAAATATTGATAATGAATATATTTATTATGTAATGAATCATATGAGCGATAGGTTAAAAATGTGGGCAGGTCAAACTACAAGTCCAATAGTTAAAAAGTCACTTTTTGAAAAATTTATTTTACCTTTACCAAAAGATAAAAACGAACAGCGTGAAATTGCCGAAATTCTTCAAACTATTGACCAAAAAATTGAGATTGAGCAAAAGAAAAAGGCGCTTTATGAAGAACTCTTTAGAACGATGTTAAATAAATTAATGACCGGAGAAATAAGGGTTGATAATTTGAAATTATGAATTTAGATAAATATCTTAAAGGAAAAATTTTAGTTGTTATTGACGCAGCTAATTTAGAAAGCGCGATACAATCTTTAAATTTTTGGATTGATTATGTTAAATTGCGTGATCTTTTTGCTAAAGATAGATTAGTAGAAATAAGAGATTATTGTGTTAGGCATAATACAAATAATCAAAATAAATTCTTCGCATTTTTAAAGAAAAATGGTTATAAACTTATTACTAAGCCTTTAAAGATTATCAAGGTTCCGGAAATAGAAACCGGTGATATAAGAAAAGCTAATTTTGATGTTGAGATTACTTTTGATGTTTTAGAAATGATTAATAAATTTAATACCTTGGTCTTATTTTCCGGTGATAGTGATTTTGATTACTTAATTAGAAAACTAAGGGCGAAAGAAAAGAAAGTACTAGTTATTTCTACAAAACATCATATTTCTAAAGAATTAATTGAGAGCAGTAATAAATATATTGATATTAAACAGTTAAGAAATTTAATTGAAAGAAAAAAATAAAAAAGCCCGTCTTTTTCAACGGGCAGTTGATGACAAATAGGGCATCCCCTATCTGCATCATAATGATAGCAAATAAAAAGACGTTGGTCAAGAGTAAAATTTTAGCTGAATAAAATATGCCAAAACAAATAGAAAAACAATTAGTTGAAGATTATATAGCAGAAAAACTGCAAAGTTTGGGTTGGAAGTTTATTGAATCTTCCCAGCTAAAGCGAGAAAGCTCTCGAGATCCGCTTTTAATTGATAATTTCAAAGAAGCGGTTTTAAAAATCAATAAAAACCTAAATTTTGGCGACGAAGAGATTAAAAAAGTTGTTGACGAAGTTAGACTTCTTACTTCGGAACAGGAAGGAATCAAAAATTTTTTGCATTTTCTTAAATACGGCATTGGGATAGAATTTGAAAAAGAGAGAATAGTAAAAATAGTTAATTTATTTGATTTTGAAAATATTGAAAATAATGAATTTGTTTTTTCAAGACAAATACATCACAAAGAAAAAGATTTAATTATTCCTGATATTATTTTATACATTAACGGTATTCCTTTGGTTGATATTGAATGCAAAAGCCCGACAAGTCTTAGGGTTAGTTGGGAAGAAGGATATCGCCAAATAAAAAAATACGAAGAATTAGCTCCCGAACTTTATAAATATCTTCAAATTGGAATTGCTTTTGCCGAGAAAGTGAGATATTTTCCCATTGTTCCTTGGCAAAAAGATGTGTCGGTTTATTTGTGGAGAGATGGGGGGTTGCCGGAAGACGAGGCAATATTTAATTTTCTTAAGCCAGACGCCTTACTTGATATTTTGAGAAACTTTCTTTTTATCAGAGAAGAGCATAGGGAAATGACCAAAGTTATTGCCCGTTATATGCAATATCGAGCAGCAAATAAAATTTATCAAAGGGTAATTGATAATTTAGAAGGTAAAGACACTAAGAATAAGGGTTTAGTTTGGCATTGGCAAGGATCTGGTAAAACCTTAACAATGATTTTTGCCGGTCATAAATTGTTTTTTGATAAACAACTGGAAAATCCAACGATATTTTTTATTATTGACCGACGAGATTTAGAGAATCAGATGAATAATGAACTTTCTTCATTAAATCTAAATTTTTCTTTTGAAAAAATAGGAAGCGTTAAAGAATTAAAAGAAATTATTTCCCACGACAATTTTAGAGGTAAAAGAGGGGTATTCTTGACTTTAATTCATAAATTTAACCCTGAAGAAAAATTTGTTCCTGAAGAATTGCTTGGCGATATCAAATCAAGCCAGCAAGGAGTTAGTTCTATTTCAGAAAGAAAAAACGTGGTTTGTTTTCTTGACGAAGTACACCGCTCGCAGTACGGTTTATTGGCAGCCCAAATGAAAAAAGTTTTGCAAAACGCCTTTTTCTTTGGATTTACCGGGACGCCAATTGCTGAGGATGAAAGAAATACCTATGCTGAATTTGGCTACCCTCTCAAAGAAGAAGGTTATCTTGATAAATATTTCATTGATGACTCCCAAAAAGACGGCTTTACCTTGCCGTTGGTTTATCAACCTCGATTAGAAAAATTGCATATTGAAGAAGATGAACTCCGCTTATTTTTAGAAAGGGTTCAAAGCGAAGACATTACCGAAACCGAAAAGGAGAAAATAGAAAAATCGGTAAGACAAAAGCTAAATTATATATCGGTATTTTTGGAAAACGAAAAGAGGATTAACGAAATTACCAAAGATATCGCCAATCACTTTAAAGAAAATGTTGATGGTAAATTTAAAGGAATGGTAGTAACCGGTAGTAGAAAGGCTTGCGTTTTGTATAAAAAATATCTGGATCAATATTTACCTGATAAATATTCTGAAGTTGTAATGACATTTAACTTAAACGATAAGGAACCAATTAAAAGTTTCTATAAAGAATGGGAAAAAAGATATTCGGGTTTACCCGATAACGAACATCGGATTAAGGAAATAGTGGAATCGTTTAAAGAAAAAGAATTTCCCAAAATTTTAATTGTAACCGATATGTTGATTACTGGTTTTGATGCGCCAATTCTTCAAACAATGTATCTTGATAAACTGCTTAAAAAACACAAACTTTTGCAGGCAATTGCCAGAGTAAATCGACCCTATAAAGATGTTAAACCAGTTGGATTGATAATTGATTACGTTGGGGTATTAAAAAATATTAATGCTGCTTTACGTCAGTATTGTAAAGAAGACATTCAAGGGATAATCGCTGATTTTTCGACATTATTTGAAGATTTTAAAGAAATTATGGGCGAATTGGAAAAAATATTTAACGGGATTGAATTTCGTTTTGAAAAAGAAAATTTAATAAAGGTTATAGACCGATTGAGAAGTGAAGAAACAGAACAAAAATTTATAGAAAAATACAAAGAAGCAAGAAAATTATTTGAAATTTTAGGAGCATATCCTGAAAAAATTGAATTTTTAGAAGAATTTAAATGGTTCACGGCTGTTTATGAATATTGGACAAAGATTACCACGAGCGAAATAGAAAATGAGAAAGTGGAAAAATACTTCCAAAAGACAGTAGAAATAATTCATCAAGAAATTGAAATTCAAAATATAGAGAAATCTTTGCCCCAAGTTGCCCTAAATATTGATTATCTAACCAAAATACAAAAAAGTAGTTTAAAATTGGAAGAAAAAGCCGTTAATATATTATTCAAATTAGAAAAATTAGTGCTTGTCGACCAAAGACAAAATCCTATTTATAAGACAATCGCGGACCAATTGGAAGAATTGATAAGAAGGTGGAAAGAAAGGGAAATCGAATACAAAGAACTATTTAATGAAGAGAGTAAGATTATTGGTTTTATTGAAGAGAAAGAGAAAGAACGCGAAAAATTAAAATTTAGCCAATTTGAATTTGGAATATTTTCTCTTTTAGATGTCCATTTAAAAGAAGAAAATAAAAATAAATTAAGGGAATTTGTGGGTGAAATTGTTAATATGATTAATGAAGATTTAATTGATAACTGGCAGGAAAATCCTACGTTGAGACAAAATATTGAAAGAAAATTACGTAGTTTTGCCTTAAAGCTTAAAAAAGATTATAAGCTAACTTATGATGAATTTGATATTCTCCATAAAGAATTAGTCTCTTTTATTAAAGATTATGCCCAAGGATAAAATTTCTATAATTAAAAGAAAAATAAAGTATCCCCGAATAGAGTTAAAGACTGGAGTTCCAATATTAATATTACCTCAAAATAATAGTTTTGATGAAATTGAGATTTTGGATAAACATAAAAAGTGGCTTAAACAAAAATTAGAGTTTATAGAAAAAACTAAAAAGAAATACAAAAATCAGAAGATCTATAAAAGGAGCGATAATGATTTAATTAAATTAGTCACAAATTTTATTGATAAATATTCGAAAGTTTTAGAAAAAAAACCAGATAAAATTAGTTTTCGATATATGAAAACTAAATGGGCAAGCTGTAGTAGAAAAAATAAAATCACTTTTAATTTTATGCTTAAATATTTACCGCCGCGGCTTATTCGTTATATTACTTTTCATGAAATGGCTCATTTATTAGTTCCAAATCATAGTAAAGATTTTTGGTTTTTAATCAAAAGAGAATTTAAAAATTATGCACAATACGAAGAACAACTTTTTGGTTATTGGTTTTTATTATTAGAAAAATTACCAAAAGATAAGACTAGCCAATTTTATTAAAAATTATTTTAATAGATAAAAATTATGTAAAACTAAGAATACTTAAATTGAAAATGAATCGAGAGAACTTACCGGAATTAATAATTTAGAGGGGTGACAATCTATGGTAGATTTCAACAATAAAATTTCCATTATCGTTGATAAAAAAATGAGAAAAAGCAGTATATTGGTTAGAAAGAAGAATCGATTAATAATGGGGCGAACAGAAAATGTTGCACCCCATTTTTATTTTTGTATAATATTTTTAGAAATAAAAGTAAATACCCTTGTCCTATCCTTTTTAGAAGCGGGCTTTTTTATTTTAGCTTTTTCTTTTTAATATTTCCGTTAGGTTTAATATTTTCATTAATAATCTCAATTGCTTTCCCGTTAATCAGGGCAATAGAAATTTTTTTATAAGCAGATGAGAGAATTCTTTGAAAAGTACTCTGCGAAGTATTCATTTTTTTAGCGCATTCTTTTTGTTCCAGCCCTTCAATATTTTTTAATCTTAGGGCTTCAACTTCTTCAAGCGATAAACTGATAATTTCTAAAAACCTCATCGGTACACCTTGAGGTTTAAAATAAGTTATATTTGGATTAAATCTAATTTTTCTACAACGTCTTGGTCTGGGCATAAAATTGATTATTTCTATAATTTGTGATAAATTTTTCTTGAAAGAAAGCCGCCGGCCCCTTTTTACTTTTACAAAGGGGCCGGTTCTCCGCCTTCTTTTACTTTTGCTGATTTTTTAGGGCTGCTATTTCTTCTTTGATCATCATCAATTCTTCCTCAAGCATTTTTTCTTCAGTTTCTAAGGCAGTTAGTTCGTTTTTAGGAGAAACGAATCTTCTAAATCCGTAACCATAACCGCCGTGGTCACCCCAACCTCGCCTCATTCCACCCCCACAGGGACCCAAACCCCAGCCAGTTCCCGGACCTTGTCCCATTGGACCAGTTCCATCAAATCTTGGCATAATTTTATAGATTTTTATTAATTTTTACTGATAGTCTCGACCTTTGTTTAACTATTTATTTTGAGTATATATTCATAATTATTTTTTGTCAAGTGTTTTGATTTAATAGAAGATTAAATTAAAATTTGCCGCTAACGTTCAAAAATAAATTAGCTATGGTTTTACTTACGGACTACTGCCCCAATTCCCTTAATGGAATCACTTGATTTTGTCAAAAAGTATTGTCTTCTCGATTAATATTTGCCGTTTTAATAATTATTTATTAAAATCATAAATAATTAAAGTCGAGAAATTGAATTTAAAGACTAAAACATTTTTTAAAAGAAATTTTCGTTGTTTTAAAAATATGCAAACATACAAAATCAGTTTTTGGAAAAATTACGGAATAATATTCGCGCTTTCTCTTTTTATATTTGTTTTCGGTTTTGGCTTGATAATGTATCTTGCAGGGATAGCTCTTTTGATTATAGGAATAGTCGGTTTTTCGGGAGTCAACCCGGAATTGGATACCCTATCAGGCTATATGGGATTGGTGGGAGGCTTGATACTTTCTTACTCTGGGTATCTGTGCTTGTGGGCATTTTTTTCATCTTACAAAGCCAATGTTTCTTTTACTGATAAAGAAATTATTTTAAGGACTCCCCGTAAAACCATTTTTTTCCTCTTCCCGTATTTTCCATCTAAAGAAAAAATTATCCCGTATTCTGCCATCAAAGGCATATTTTTTGGGTCTTATATAATGGAAAAAGTTTATCCGGCTGATGCCAAGTTAGTGCCTCGTCAGTATTTAGATAAGCAGCGCCTAAGCGGGCTGGAAGTTTATGTTGAAAAAAATGGAAAACAAAAAAGAGTAGATTTGCCTATCTTTCACAAATATCCGGAATATTATGCGGCCCTGCGAAAACTTGTTTCCGACATCGGCCTTCATCAAACAGAAGCGAAGTGTTTATTTATTAAATAGCCCCCTAATAGAGTCATCTCAAAAATGATATAATTACAATAATTTATCTGGACAGTTGACAACTTATTTTTTCAATTCATAAAGGTCGATTTTAAAAATTAATATTAGTCACAAAATATGGACAAAAAAACTTTATCTCTCTTGATTATTGTTGTCATTTTAGTTGTTATTGGCGGATTATATTTTGCTTTAGGCAACAAGGGCGCGCAACAAGAGACAGAAACTGGGCCGCAGACATCCACTGAAACAAAGGAATCTGCCACTGATCAAACAATGGTTGATTGTGGTAAGGCAGAAAATCCGGCATGTTTTATGGGTAGAGCAAATAGTTGCTTGCCTGTGAAAGCTCAAATGGTTGGTTCGGATAATACCACACAAATTGGATTGACGATTCTTGGAGTAGAGGATGAAAAATGCCATTTTCAGAGAAAAGTAAATAATGTGATGGATCTAAATTGTTATTTTCCAAAAGGAACTAATATCATGAATGCTATTGATCAAACTTTTGGAAATGATCATGGCTTGCAAGAAGTAGTTGATACTGCTTGCGCGAATTGGTAATCAAAAAATCTTTCAATTTTGACAGAGACGGACAATCCGCCCAAGATGAATTAGAAAAATCTGTAATCGTCCCCGAACTATCCTGATTCCCCGAAGGAGAAACTTTGTTTCTCTATAAGGGTAGGTCGTCGGGACCTACGAGGCAGGCTTTTTGTTTTCGCTGATGAAATCTCTGTGCTTCATCCAAAAACATCCCATTCGTTAAAATCTTTCTTTTAGAAAAAGAATATTCCAACATTCTTAAGAATGTTGGAATATTCTAATTAATCTAATCTCAACTAATAATTAACTTTCCTGCTTTCGAAAGCAGAGTTTCTTTATTCTTTATTTTAAATCTCAATTCACGACATCGCCAGTCGTTAATGAACTGGTTAGGGTAAAGAGTTTAAGGGTTAGGAAGCCAGTATGGTGAAAAGGTAAGGTCTAAGGTAAAAAATCCTTTTAACTCTTAACCCTAAACAGGACAGGCTTCA
>Ga0209407_1004310_pt1 | contig 11692 bp, 10 predicted proteins | sample AD_JPNHG3_MetaG_FD_184410 | JGI IMG/M metagenome (GOLD analysis project Ga0209407, IMG submission 184410) | Active sludge microbial communities of municipal wastewater-treating anaerobic digesters from Japan - AD_JPNHG3_MetaG (SPAdes) (version 2) | ecosystem: Engineered > Bioreactor > Anaerobic... | reverse complement strand
TGTTGTTCGAAGGTCAGAGCTTTAGAATTAGGAATTCGCTAATGAAAACTCATTGACAAATTTCCCGGGTGGAAAGTTGTTTGGAATTCTTGCAAAAACAGGGAATTCACTCTTGCAAAAAACATCTCTGGGTAATATGATGAACCACACCCTCAAAGACAACCCTTGCTCTCCTGGGCATCCAACCACCTCACAAAGAGAAAAGCTGGCGAAAAACCGGGACTGACGAGTCTCCTCACGTCTGTTGTTTTTCACCGCTACCGTTTTTCGCATACTCGCCGATTCAACACAGATTATACCAAAAAATGGAGTCCCTATTAATTTCGAAGACCGCGATCCATATATAACAGGAGAAGATGGCAAAAGAGCTGTTGAGATAATTCTGGGGATCTAAAAAGCATCCAAGAGCGGCGGAAATACCAAATTTCCTCTCGGGAGTTTCACGACGATGGAGATGATGAAGCTCTAAAAGTGGTACGTTACGTCCTTTTTCTCTTAATAGACATCATAACTTGCTTAAATGAATCTCTTTTGCTAAAAACTGAGTAGATAAGTATAAGACAAGGCAAAACACTGATCCATCTAAAAACGTTATCAAGCACTGCTAAATACATAGAGATCTGAAGTAGAATCATCATTGACAGATCTCTGTTGCATCTAATGACTGCGTATTTGAAGCTGTATACCATCATTATGTTGAAGAACAACACGCTAATCATTGAGAAGAGAATCAATGCTATTCTATGCCCAAAAGAGGCTCCTAAGATTAACGAACCAATTCTTGCTCCCAGAAGCAGAATGTTTATCCAGAGTCCCATATTAGCTTTCTTATGAACCATGAACGAAGATGTATAAGGGCTAATGACGGCAACTGTGTACTGCCATGGAATAAGTATTCTTATTATCTTTCCGACTTCGCCAAATTCCTGCGTAAACAAAAGTGGGATGTACCAACCAGAGAAAAGAGACACCATAAGATACATTGGATAGAAACCTAGAGCTAGCATGGGAAACCATCCGAATATTCTTAATTCATCGTCTCTGGATTTGCTGAAGTACGGTAAGAAAGTCTGTGCAAGTGCTTGAGACATAACCCTATTAACTGCCAAAATCAGTCTATAAGCCAAAGAGTAAAACCCAAGAATAACATCATCAAACAGAACTCTTAGTATGAAGACAGGAAGATTGAATGAGAAAGTGTTAAGAATGGAACTGCCGGTTTGGAAAATGACAAGATTACTATTGTCTTTAAGAAAGCCACGAATGAAAGATCTGTCCGGCTTTGAAAACCTTAGACCCATCTTACCTTTCAGAATCACATATCCACTGGAGACAAGAAAGCTAGTTGAAGAAGCAAGAACGAGAGATACCTCATTTCTCACGAAAAAGCCGATTATCAGACCAGTTGCTACATTTGCAGCAGATTGCAGAATTATAACTGTGGAGAGAAGCTTGAATTCTTTCTGGTCTCTGAGAATCAATTGCACCATAATGCTGAATACCTGGGGAATGCCAATAATCAGACCGAGCATTGCAAAGGAAATGTCTTTTATGAGAAATGCCCAAGAAAGTATTGATGAGGTTTTTATAATTATGCCTATCAATAGAAACCACGTAGCAAATTTCGCACGTTCTTGCTCGGAATGTGCCTTTCTTTCTGATACGTATGCAGAGTCCATAGCTAATACCGAGAAAGAAGCAATAACTCCTAGAGTAGACTGAATGTATTGAAAGCTTCCGAATACTTCCGAAGGAAATCCGTAGAACTTAACCAACAAAGGATAGTATAAAAAGGTAACTGCAATTGTTATTATATTAGATACTAGTACATACCCCGCATCTCTTACTATTCCCATGTGATATTGTCACCGTAATCCTCAAGAATTGAACTGATTATGTAGTCTGCCACGTAGGAATTTACATCGCCACCTCTTCCTTTGGGGAATTCCTCTTCCAGAAGTTTCTCCAGGGTCTGGTATCCACGAGGGAACTTTTCTTTTGCAATGTTCAGTAAAAAAGGATTGGCAGTATCAAATGCGCAAGGGTTTGAAGGCCCTCTGAGTTTTCTTCTGGTAGATCTATAAAGATCTGCAACGAACTTGTTTTCTTTGGCTAAGTTGACAATTCGCTGTTTTAAGGTAGGTCTTCTTGAATCGAGAACCTTCAATTCAATTTTCCTCTTCGTTACCCTTTCTTCTCTATCTATGTCTACCCCAAGTCTGTTGAAGACTCTGTTCTCCAAGAACTCATCATAAAGCTTCTTCTTGTATTTCAGTTCAAGAGGAATCTTGCTCCAAAAATCTGTGAACTCCTTGTTCCAAAATGGTAGCGCCCACTTGTATCCGAAGTAGTCGTATATTCTATTAGCGTTTACAATGAACTTTGATTGCCTTTCCATCCATTCCCATATCTCATACACCCGAAACCCTTCACTAGAAATATTCTGTATCAGATGTATCCTCTTTAAGAGCTCCGTGATAAGCTTCACGTTTACGGGTTTGTTCCTTAGATTATAGTGTTTTACTATGACAGATTCAATTATGTTGGCTTCACAATTATTCTGACTCATCAGCAAATTAGGAATGTGGGAACCACCAATAAAATCACCAGTATGCCCAGGAATTATGACAAGATCACTGGCCTTTTTTAGACCAGTAGATCTAACGAGATCTCGAACAACTAGGTATTCTTGTATGTGACTAACGCTAGTGTAGTTATGCGCATAATTCAAGAAATCATGAAAGTCTTCTTCTTGAAACGTTTCAACCCACTTTTTGGTATTGTACTCAGTGAAGAACCACTTGTAACCAAGCTTTTCCGCAACCTCTTTGCTTATACGACTCTCAAAGCTTCCTGGAATGCTATAGCTTAGGCATACTACGTTATCCAAACCATAGAGTTTCAACATTGAAACAATGAATCTTGAATCATACCCCCCACTGAGTGGAACTACTGGAATACGACCGTCGAGATCGCAAACAAGAGAAGTGAACATCTTTTCTGACACACTCTCTAGTTCAGTTGTGAATTCTGATAGAGTTAAATTTTCAATATTCGCTGAGTCGTAAACATACTCTGAGATGGTGGAGAGTTCTCCACTTTCAGAGACGGTCAAAACCTCGCCAGACTGAATTCCCTTTACATCTTCTACTAACGTTCTGTTGGACGTAACATAGCCATAGGACAAGTATTCTAAAAGGGATAGTCTATCAATCTTAAATTCCCCGTCTTCCGAATTGGTGCGAAGGATCATCTCGGGACTAGAAGCGATTGTGACTCCCTCTCTTTCTCGACGATAGAAGAGAGGGACAGCCCTAATCACACCAACGCTAGCTTCAAGAGAGACGATCTCATCGGTGTTCTCTTTTGTCAATACATAGGGCAACCCAAGATTTCTTAGTTGCTGAAAGGACTTTTTCTCAGTCTCAATCATAGAAATTGGCCTGTACAAACAACATCCATTAACAACCTCTTTCTCCCAGACTTTCTCATCAAGAAGTAGCTTAGTCACATTCAACGCCTCCGCTGAGTGCATTTTTCGATTACTGAAACGCTATGGGGATCTTGCTTTGTTTCAGTGTCTTGATCAACATAGAATTTCCTCCTAGCCTCTCGATAGAGAGAAGCTCGACTATTATGCTCTTCATTTCCTTAACCTGCACCATTTTTCCAAAGATAAGGGGTTTTACTCAGATCGCATGAACCAACTCGCAATCGCTCTCAATCCCAGTAGTTAAGATGAGCATCTACCGAGCATTATAAGGTTGATCACCTTCATCTTGTTAATAATACCTTCTATGATTCCGTTGTTGAACTCAGTTCTCATTGCATTCTCCGTCACCGTATCCAATAAGCAAATCAGCAACAATTGAGGTAATCCAGAATAGGATCGTTGAACACGAACTTCGAGAAGGCAAGAGTAACAACCGTTAGAAATAGTGCCGTTACTCTGGACAGGAGATCATCTCTGCCACCCTTTTTGGGAGTCTCCACACTGAACACCTCTTTCATTTTCTGGAAGAGCCTCTCTATCTTCCATCGCTTTTAATATGTCTGTGATGCTTCTCCTTGAAGCTCGAGTCCTTCTTTCTCGATCTCGATCTTCGGGTATTCTCTGAGCCTTCCCTTAACCCGTTTATACGCAGGTATTGTCTCTCTCACCGCTTCCTTCACATTTCTTATGTTGGTGTTATCATTTTTTCGGGACTCTCTCCTTTCGTATTGTTTTTCACACAAAAAAACATTTTATATGGAGTTGAGTCCTTTTTCTTTTGCCTTATTCCTTTCTTCGCCTATTTATTGGATACGGTGTCTTTATTACCGATATTAGATCGGTTACAAAAGCGTCTATCTGCCGAAGCATAATCACTTCTTCTTCACTGCTAGAATCGTTGCAAGGGAGGCAGCCATGGAGAAGAGTTTACCCATTTATGAGCATGATTATGAAAGGCCCGCAATCATAGAACCGACGAAGGTCATCTCGCCGATCCCCGACATGCCCGAAAGGGCGGTAGTCATCTTCTATCAGGATGTAATCGACAGCCTGAACGAGAGAGGGCTTCTCGAGAAGATCGTGAACAGAAGAAGCGAAGTGGGTCTGTTTCCGGTCTACGGGATTGAGTACAAAGGAGAACGGGTGGCGCTTTTGAATCCGGGGCTCGGGGCTCCCTCTGCGGCGGGCTTTTATGACGAGCTGATAGCACTGGGTGTTAAGAAGACGTTAGCCTGCGGCTCGTGCGGGGTGTTGAAGAGAGAGATTCCAAGAGGCGAGATCATCGTGGTGGAATCAGCCATCAGGGACGAGGGGACCTCCTTCCATTACGTGGCGCCCTCTAGAGAGATATACGCCGATCCTTATGTGATCGAGATCATCGAATCAACATTGAGAGGGTTATCCATACCATACATAAAGGGAAAGACCTGGACAACCGACGCCTTTTACAGAGAGACGAAGAAGATAGTTAAAAGAAGAATCGATGAAGGTTGCATAACGGTCGAAATGGAGGCTTCGGCGCTCATGGCCGTCTCCCGGTTCAGAGATGTCGTCTTTGGCCAGCTGCTCTCCTCGGGAGACGATGTGAGCGGTGACGAGTGGGACAGAAGATTTCATCCGGAAGCTTCCAGTCACAAAGAGCGTGTATTCTGGGCGGCGCTCGAGTGTTGCCTGAGATTATAAATCTATTTATTGACAATCCAACCTTTTGCCGTGCATAGTGGCAAGTAGGAAAGGGTGAGAGCATTATAGAACCGATAAAGATTTCCCCAGGAGAACACCCAAGAGCAATAGAAATTCTGGCCGAAGCGTTCACCGCCGACCCGATGGTCAAATACGTAGCAAGCGAGAAGGCAAAGCAATACGTGAGTAAGATCTACGGAGTCATGTTCAAGGTCTATTCGACTAAAGGACAGGTTTACTTCGATTCGCCCGGGAAGAACGGAATGATTCTGTGGATCGACTCTGAAGAGGACCCGGGAATGAGCGCCTGGATCAGAGGCGGGGCGTTGAAAATGCTCACGTTTCCGGCGTGTTCGCTCGGCCGCCTTATGAAGGTCGGCAGGGGGGTCTCGAAGGTTCACAAAGAATGCATCAAAGAACATCACCTTCACCTGATCTTTATCGCCGTTTCGCCCGCTTCTCAGGGAAAGGGCGTCGGCGGGCGACTCATGGGCCTTTTTACGCATGAAGCAGACTCGAAAGCCCTCCCCTGTTATCTCGAAACCCAGAACCCTTCAAACCTGGGCTTCTACGAATCCTTCGGCTTCACCGTCGTAAAGGAAATCGAAATCTCGCCCGAACTTCGATCCTGGAGCATGGTAAGGCCGGTCGCAAAAACACAAAACTGAGCCCAAGGGGCAGAGGCGAGAAGTTTAAGAGTACAGGGATCCTGGCTTTTTTACTTCTTATCAGTAACCTCTTACCTCTCTTAACCACTACTGGCAACCAACATCCGTTCCCCCCGTTCATCCCTTCAGTCCGGACTGCATGAAGCTGGATATGAAAGTCTTCTGGAAAATGGCGAAGAAAATAATCAATGGCAGTATGATAAGCAAAGTCGCAGCCATAAGGAGTGTCCAGGCCGCCGCGCTCTCTGAAGCTTCGGCAAGCATTGCAAGGCCAACCGTCAGTGTACGAGCCTTTACGCTGTCGGTAACTATCAAAGGCCAGAAGAATTCATTCCAGTGATACGTAACGCTTATGAGTGTGAAAGCCAGATAGGTCGGCTTCAGGAGCGGAATAGCTATCGAGATCATGAACCTGAAAGTACCGCAGCCATCTATGGTCGCCGCTTCTTCAAGTTCTCTCGGAATCGCCGCGAACCCTTGTCTCAACATAAAGACACCGATTGCGGAGGCAACGTATGGAAGGGCAATGGCCGTCTTGGTATCTAGCAAACCCATATTGCTTATTGTCAAGTAGTTAGGCACTATGAGAGTCTGCGGCGCTATCATCAGCTGCACGAGGAGAATCATAAAGAGAACTTTCTTAAATCTGAATTCCATTCGGGCGAATGCGTAAGCCGCAAGCGTAACTGTGACAAACTGCACGGCGAGTAGACCAAACGCGTAGAGGATCGTATTGTAATAATACCTCCCGAAGGGAATTATCTTAAAGACTTCTTTGAAGTTATCAAATGTCCACTTTTCCGGTAGCCACTTCGGAACCATCGAGAAGACTTCGGTTGGATCTTTGAAAGCCGTAACAACTATCCAGTAAAGCGGAAAGGCAAGAATCACGGCAAATACTATCATCAGAGATATTGAGATCCATCTTGTCACTCTTCCTTTTTTGGTCATAGTCTCTCACCCGATTCATAGAAGACTCTCCTTTCCATGAAAAAGAAGGCGAGAACTGTGAATACCAGCAAGAGCACAAGGAGTATCACGGTGAGTGCAGAGGCATATCCGAAGTCCCAGTATTTGAAGGCCACCTGGTAAATGTAATAGACAAACATATTCGTAGAGTTTGCAGGACCACCTCTAGTCATGAGATAGATCTGATCGACTGCCTGAAATGAGTTTATTACCGCGATTATGAATGCGAAGAATGTTGTCGGTGAGAGCAAAGGCCAGGTTATCTTCCAGAATTTACGCCAGGCCGATGCTCCGTCTATCGTTGCAACCTCGTAAATCTCCGTTGGCAGCTGTTGCAATCCCCCGAGAAAGATCACCATGTAGTACCCGGCGTTCTTCCAGATGGCAACTATAATCAAAGCCCAGATAGCGAACTTGCTATCGCCTACCCATTCAATATTCGGTATGCCGATCTTTCCAAGGATGTAGTTCAGAAATCCATATCCCGGAAGAAATATATACAGCCAGATCATCGATGCAGCGGCCATCGGTATCACATTCGGATAGAAATACGTAGTCTTGAAGAAAGAACTGCCGAAAATCTTCTGGTTGACCAAAAGAGCAAGAAACAACGCCAAAGCCATGGTTATGGGAACCGTAACAAATGCGTAGAAGAGATTGTTCCCAGCGACCCGCCAGAATAGAGGAGTTGAAAAGGCCCTTTTGAAATTTTCCAGACCTGTAAACACCGGTTCTGGCGTTGCCATGTTCATTCTCATGAAACTCAGAAAGAGAGACCTGAGTGCCGGGTAGTATGTAAACATACCCAGGAAAAAGAATGTGGGTGCTATGAAAATCCATGGCAGAATCTTCTTTTTCGTTCTCGACTTCAATCTACACACCTCCCGGCACTGGACAGGCTGATTACTTTTCTATAAGGAGCTAGAATACGAACTCAAGGAACTACTTGCTGAGACTGATACTTCGGGCCGGGCCGATCACTTCTTGTAAGGAGCTAGAATCATTTCCACTTCTTCCTGCAACTGCTTCAGCCCTGCAGAGATCGATACTCTTTCATCAAGGATATTCTGGAGAGTCGTCAAGAAAACCTCTCTTATCTGTGAATTGCTGTGGAAGGCCATTTCTCTTCTGGCGACCGCAAGCTGGTCCCTTGCTACCAGAATGTACGGGAATCCAGCTGCAAACTCCTTCAGAGCCTCGGTTTCGAAGGCATCCTCGCGGACAGGTATATATCCCGTACCAATGCTCCATCTCGCCGAATTTTCAGGTTTGCTGAGCCATTTGACGAAGGTCCACGCTGCTCTCCTGTTCTCTTCGGAGAGTCCTTTGAATATATAGAGATTACCACCTCCAGTTGGAACTGCCGTCTTAGACTCTCCAGGAAGCGGAGCCACCCCAAAATCAAACGTAGCCGAGTTCTTTACGAAGCTTAGACTACCGGTAGAATTGAACATCATTGACGTGGCTCCAGCGACAAAATCCTGGGATGCCGCCCCATAGCTGCGATGTCTGGGCATGACTCTCGCAACATTGGCCATATAGGTCCACTGCTCGACGGCTTTTGCCACCTCAGGGGTGTTGAAGTAAGACTCCGTTCCGGTCTCATTGGCGTATTTCCCGCCGGCCTGAAGAATCCATGCCTGGATTGTCCATGTATCGTCTGTAACATCTTCGAAGCCCCATCGGGTAACGTTGCCTCGTGCATCTTTGATGGTCAGCTTTTTCGCTGCCTCAACCAATTCCTCCCATGTTTTCGGGGGATTTTCCGGATCCAGCCCCACTTCTCTGAAGTGATCCTTGTTGTAATAGAAGATCGGAGTACTTCTCTGGAACGGTATACTCCAGGTTACGCCATCGATCATAGAATTCTCTAGGAAGCCGGCATAGAAAGTCTCTGTGAAATTCGCGTCTTCCCCAACCATGAACTGGTCCATATTTTCGATAAGATTCATGTCCAGAAGCGAGAAGATGTCGATGGCAAGAAGAAGCGCAACATCTGGCGGATTCTTTCCCTGAGCCGCGGTTACGGCTTTTTGCATTGTCTGGTCGTAATTTCCGCTGTAAATCGGTTCAACGAAGATATCGGGATGCTCGCTGTTGAAATCTGCAACTACTCCATCCATAAGAACGGCAAGCGCCCCAGCCACCTGAACTGGAAAGAAGAATCTGAGTTTTGTTACCGAAAATACCGTTCCGGCAATAAGCACAAGTGAAACCAAGATCACCAGAAAGATCTTGATGCCGAGTTTCATCTCTTACCCCTCCTTTTTAAGGTTTGTTCTGAAGCGACCCATAAGGATGTACGGCTTAAACATGTAGTTTTCAACAATCATTTTCTCTCCGCAGAAGTCGATCAAAGTAAATGCTCCCGGAACGCTTCTCAGTTGCTGCCACGTGTCTGTGAAAGAAGGCACCGAGACGTAAAGAATATCGTTTCCCAATGAAACACTTGGCCAGTGAACATGCCCGTTTATTGTAGCAATTACGTTTCCGCCGTTTTCGAATATCTGCTGCAACTCTCGCCTATTTCCTACATAGGCAAGGTTTTCGATCCTCTCAAAGTGAATGTTCTTCTCAAGCGGTTGATCATCCAGTGCCTGGTGAGTGAAAATAACTATTTTCTCTGAAGAAGCTTCAATTTCCCTTTCCAGCCAGCCGAGAGCTTCATCGGAGATCATGCCTCCAACACCATGCACAACTGGGTCCTGCGTATTGAGAAGCAGCAAACGCAATTCTTTCAGCACAACGGATCGGTTGCCCAACTCACCTCCTAAAGCTTTTTCATGTTCCTCTTGATTAAGATTGTCCAGATCGTGGTTCCCTGGAATGTAGTACACCGGGCATTTAGATCTGGCAAGTATTCCAGAAATCTCTTCAAGCACCCTTATATCGCTTTCTCTATCGACGGGGTTCAGTCTATCTCCAAGATCGACAATCACGTCCGGCTCGATACTTTCATTCACGAAGTCGATCCATTCGCCCAGCAGAGTCTCAACGAAAGTTCCTTTGAGTGACGACCTGTCCGGTCCGGCATGAAGATCGCCTATAACGACAAGCCTCGTGGTTTTCACGCAATCACTTCCTTCTTGCCCGCGAAGATTCTCTGACAATCAGTCTCGTCTCGAGTTGGAAAGAGATCTTGTTCTTCCTTTCACCCCTCATGTATTGGAGCAATAGATTCGCGGCCTTGCTTCCTATTTCATACGTGTTCTGATCGAGGGAAGTCAAAGATGGAGTGAACTGGGCCGAAAGAAAGATGTTGTCGAATCCGGTGACTGATACCTCCTCTGGCACTCCTATTGAAAGAGCCTTGCACGCCACAAGAGCACCGAAGGCAATCAAATCGTTCGCACAGACAAGCGCGTCATAACCATTCCCTCGATCTGACAACTCAGAGAATGTCCTTTCGTAACCAGATTCGTACGTGAACTTCCCTCTGGTTATCTTCACCTTCACATCGGAATGCTTCTGCGCAACTTCCATGGCGGCCTTTTCTCTGTCCACCGAGCTTGAAACGTCCTCAGGCCCGCCCAGATAAAGAAAATTCCTGTGCCCCCCGCCATAGAGATAATCAAAAACGTCCTTCATGGCATTGAAGTTGTCTATAGAAACGGAGGGAAGGGTCTTTGACCAGCGTCTTCCCAACAACACGGTTGGGCAGTTGGCTTCCTCTATAAGCGTTTCGACAGACCTGTGGTAGCCTGATCCAATGAATAGGATCCCGTCAACATGCTTTGAAAGAAGCGTTTTTATGGCTTCCCTTTCAAACTCCAATTTACCATCGGAATTTACTATTATTAGATTGTAGTTGTTCTTACGAAGCTCTTCCTCTGCGCCTTTCATCATCAACGGAAAGTGTGGATTGGATAAGTCGGGAAGGACCATACCCACAGTGAATGTCTTCTTCATTCTGAATCCTCTGGCCAGAACATTAGGACTGTAGTTCATCTCTTTAACCGCCCTGAGGACTCTTTCTCTGTTCTCTTCACAGACTGTGGAAACGTTATTCAAGACTCTCGAAACAGTGGCGGTAGATACTCCCGCCCTCTTCGCTACATCCTTGATTCTGAATGCCATCCCAACTTCTCCTTTTCTGGTAATCGATTACGTAATCGATTACTTAAGAGTAGAATACCATTCTTTTTACCCAGGACCAAGTCTTTTCAAGGGTGAATATAGTCATTTATTCATTCCTGAAGCGAGATATGAAGAATATATACACTTAAGGTAACTCTAGAGTCAATTCTGAGCCATATGCTGTCCCAGATCGTTACTTTCTGAGGAAGGACCATCGAGTATGTCAATATCAACCGGAAATGGTTCTTCCTCAGAATATATTAGAGAACAGAGAGAAGAGCGTAAGATAAGGATAGGGAGACGTTCCTGATCAATATCTTGATGGAAGAAACTCTCTGGAGAAGCTAAAGGTGGTCGAACACTCATAATGAACCCCAATGAGGTGAGGGCTTTGTCAATTCTACATGCAAATAATCTCGCGGGCTTGCCGCTAAAATTGTCCCAAACAATTGGGAGCGATCGATCCCAATGATTTTTGTCAACCTCACCGCTGTCAGCTAAAACCTTTATTTAAGCGAACTTCCTAGAAGTCTTCCGTGTCCGGTGGCATATGTAATCGATCTGGTGTGTCCACTGCAGTCGCCGATGAATTTGAGATTTCCATAACGATCGTTATCGATCTTGTTGGAGTAGAACTTCACTTCGACCGCATACATCAAGTTATCTGGGTATGCCACTCCCGGGATAACTTCACTGAGCTTTTCTATAAACTCCGTGATGGAGACAGAAATTCTCCTCGGAAGTACAAGGTTTATATCTCCGAGTATGAAATCGCTTTCCGGGAGGGTCGGCTTTACCCTTC
>Ga0209407_1004308_pt1 | contig 11694 bp, 5 predicted proteins | sample AD_JPNHG3_MetaG_FD_184410 | JGI IMG/M metagenome (GOLD analysis project Ga0209407, IMG submission 184410) | Active sludge microbial communities of municipal wastewater-treating anaerobic digesters from Japan - AD_JPNHG3_MetaG (SPAdes) (version 2) | ecosystem: Engineered > Bioreactor > Anaerobic >... | reverse complement strand
CGATAGTCATTCTTTTGTATATAATCTTCTTTCATTCATTGCACCTTCTCTGTTCTTATGAACACTTTTCCAACTGGGGAAAAGGGAATTGTTGTCAAGTAAAAAATGAGGAATTTACATTAGGGCACTGAAAACATAGAAAAAATGAAGAATGAAAAATGAAAAAATTGAGAATTAAAAAAGGTTGAGAGGGTTTAGATGGTTGAGAAGGTTTAGATGGTTGAGAAGGTTTAGATGGTTGAGAAGGTTGAGATGGTTGAGAAGGTTGAGAGGGTTTAGATGGTTGAGAAGGTTTAGATGGTTTAGAAGGTTTAGATGGTTAAGAATGTTGAGATGCCTTAAAAGCCCAAAGGGCGATACAATAATAGCGATGGTGGCGTAAGTTTTATGGGAAAAGAAGGTTAAAATTTTAATTCCTTTATTCTTTTCGCCGGGTTGAAACCCTTCTATAATAGCTGTCGTTCCTACGGAACTTATTTTCACTCTGTCTTCTTTTCGCCGGGTTGAAACCCGTCGTTAGTAGCTGTCGTTCCTCCGGAACTGATACTCCAAATCTTGTAAATCCCTTTTATCCTGTTCATCCCCTACCTATTATTCTCAAAGCCCTAAGCTCTCTGCCCTCAGCCAAAATCATACTGTTCATCACATACCTATTCTCATTTTTAATCTGCGTCATCTGCGAAATCTGCGTAAGCCCTTTTTTTCATTCTCTTCTTACTCGCCGGGTTGAAACCCGTTGTTAATATCTGTCGTTCCTACGGAAATAATAATGTTTATATCGCTTATCCGGATTTTTTATATAATAAATTCAGTATGCTTTATTCCTTTTTATGTTCAACAATCTTTCCTTTCTAATATATATCTTTGTTATCCGTGAAATCTGTGAGAAAAAATGAAAGGTGAACGGTGAACGGTGAAAGGTGAAAAGTTAAAAGTGAACGGTGAAAGGTGAATGGATAATGGAGAAAGAATTAAGTCGGGAGTCGTCATTGCTTGTATAACTATATCCCTTTCTTCAAATTAGTTTAGCAATGAGGACTCGTGACGACCTGTGAATAAAGATAGTTCATAAATTATTAAAGTAATCTGGGTGCTTTCGGTGTATAAATATAATCTCTTTTCCTCTTTTCCTCTTTGTAAATAATCTCTTTCCCTCTTTCTCTCTTTGTAAAATAAATCTCCTTTCCTCTTTCTCTCTTTGTAAAATAAATCTCTTTTCCTCTTTCTCGCTTTGTAAAAAAATCTCTGTGTTCTCTGTGTAAAAACAACCAGCGGAATGTAATTTCATAACCTCATCTTATTATTATGATCATCAAACATAATGATTGACAAACATAATGATTAAAAAAGTATAGTCCCGAATACAAAATAACGAGGTTTATTATGGAATTCTTAAACAGACACACTGAAATGTCTATACTTAAGGAAGAGTTGGCGAAAAAGGAAAGCCGGTTAGTTATGCTTTATGGACGTCGTCGGGTCGGAAAAAGTGCTCTTTTACAGAACTTAGATATAAAGGACAGGGTTTATTACCTGGCAGATATCAATACTGCAGAGGTTCAGCGAGCTTTTTTTGCTACTGAACTGACAAAGTTTATTCCCGGTTTTAATTCTGTTCAATATCCGGATTGGTTCACTTTTTTCCAGCAAGCAAACCGGCAATTGACAAAGAAAATAACCCTTATAATAGATGAATTTCCTTATCTGGTGAAAAGTTCTCCCGAATTACCCAGTGTTCTGCAAAAGATAATTGACCTCAAACAGAATTCTATGTTTCATATAATTCTTTGTGGCAGTTCGCAACAGATGATGCAAGGTGCGGTTCTGGAAAAAAGTTCTCCTCTTTTTGGCAGAGCTCAGAGGGTTATCAAACTCCAACCCTTGGAGTGTTACTGGTTGCAACAAGCTTTAAATGTTACTCCTGTTCAGGCAATAGAAGAATATTCTGTCTGGGGTGGAATTCCACGCTATTGGGAAATAAGAAATGAATTTCAAAGTATGTGGGAAGCAATCAGAGAGGCAATTCTTGATCCTTACGGTATACTCTATGAAGAACCCTTCCATTTATTTATGGATGATCTTAGTGGGGCTGTGCAACCTATAAGTATTGCTTCTTTAATCGGAATGGGCTGCAATAAGCTTTCTGAAATAGCTGGCAGATTGAATAAACCAGCTACTAATCTAACCAGAGCTATACAAGTTCTGATTGATACCGGCTACATCAAAAGGGATATCTGCTGGGGTGAGAATTATAAGAACAGTAAAAAGACCTTATACCGTCTGGATGATCCTCTAACCCGATTCTTTTTTACTTTTGTAGTTCCCAACAAGTCCAAATTGAACAGCAGACAAATAGCAATCGTGGAAAAGGAAATTAAAAACCGTTGGCAGGTTTATGTTTCTGAGACATGGGAAGAACTATGTAGACAACGCATAGTAAAACTTACAATTAATAACACAAGTTTCTTTCCGGCACAGCGTTGGTGGCAACAAACAAAAACAGGAAGCCAAACGGAAATAGATATCATTGCTGAATCTGTAGATAAAAAGGATTTGCTTGTTGGTGAAGCAAAATGGCAGAAAAAAATAAAACCGGAAACCATATTAAGGGAACTGGAACAGAAAATTACTGCTCTACCTCTTAAAAAAGAATATCAACATATCTACCGTTTAGTAATGCTTCCGGAACTTGAATTTGCAGTACAGGGAGATATTGTTTTTGCAGGAGCAGATTTTGTGTGTGGTAAGTAGTGAGAGGGTGAACGGTGAATAGTGAAAGGTTAAAGGTTAATCCTGAATAAGCAACACAGATAAATTAAAATTATCATAAAATCTCGGTGTTTTCGGTGTATAAATATAATCTCCTTTCCTCCTTTTCTCTTTGTAAAAAATCTCTTTTCCTCCTTCTCTCTTTGTAAAATAAATCTCTTTTCCTCTTTTTCTCTTTGTAAAAAATCTCTTTGTTTTCGGTGCTTTCGGGGTAAAAAATCACCCGTTGATAAAATTTAGTTGACAGAAAATTCAGGTTGATTTTTTAATGTAAGTATGTTTAATCAGTTTGTTTTGCAACATTGGAATATTTTATAGTGTGTAAGCAACAATAATAAGGGAATCAACAATCATTAAATAGAGGAGAATAACAAAAATGAAAGAACTTACTTTCAAGTTTAGCTTTACCTTGTTTTTACTTTGTTTGTGTGGCTTTCTGATGGCTTCCGTTGCGGAATATAGCTTTAGCTCTTCCTTGGGAAGTTTTTCAGAAATAACGAATGGAACCGTTCTGGGCTCCAACCTCAATGACAATGAATGTTTTCTTTCTATTCCTATAGGATTTACCTTTAGTTACAATGGCAATTCCTATACTACAATAAGCATTGCTTCCAATGGTTTTTTGGCTATGGGCGATAATGTTACCACCAGCAATGTAGCTCTCAGTAGTGAGACAGCTACAAATAATGTAATTGCGGTAATGAATCGTGATCTCATAAGTCGTGATAACGGCTCGCTGATGACAAAAACTATTGGAACGGACTCCAACCGGATATTTATTGTGCAATGGATGCACTATAGAAGGAGACCAACAGCCACCCTCAATGACGATTTAAGTTTTCAGATACAACTTTATGAAGGCAGTAATCAGGTTGTTTTTGTTTACGGACCTTGTACTGCTGTAACTTCTTCTACTAGCCAATCTATCCAGGTGGGCTTAAGAGGGAATAGCAATACCGATTTTTGTAATAGAGCTACTGCTACTGACTGGTCTGCCACTACAGCTGGAACAGAGAATAACAGTTATTGTATTTTAAGTGAAACGGTTTTTCCAGCCAATGGATTAACTTTTACCTGGAACCCTCCTTCTTTAATTGAGCCACCCTTTCCAGCAGTAAATCCTTTTCCGGCTGATTTAGCGGAAAATGTGGAAATTAATACAATGCTTAGCTGGAATAGCGGAGGTGGAATTGTTAATGGCTATAAATTATCTTTGGGCACAAATTATCCTCCTACAAATATAGTATACAATGAACAGTTAAGCTTGCCGCAATACAATCCCGGGACATTGTATTATGGGTCAACTTATTATTGGCAAGTGATACCTTACAATAATGAAGGTGGTGATGCCATAAATTGTCCGATTTGGCAATTTACAACTAAACAAGCACCTCCAATGCTTAGCGGAACTGTAACCTGGGCTTATAATAACTTGCCCCAGATGAATGTTCCCGTAAAACTTTATGATGCCAGTGGCAACACGGAACTGCAATCCTGCCTTACTAACGAACTGGGAGAATATTTCTTTGAAGTTAGTTACCAGACCTATCATCTGAAAGTGATGGCACAAGATATCCCGGTTAATGAAACCAATGTGAGAATAAACGCTATTGATAATGTAATTTCTATAACCGAAGATACCATAGTTGACCTCCCTTTAGAGGTCTATATCCCTCCTCTTAATACTTCCAACTGCACTTTTGTAGGTATTTACCAAGGTCATGAATATTGGCGTAGTAATTGGAGTGCATATTGGCCTGATATGAATAATGAATTTAACACCAGAGGCGGACATCATATCTGTATCAGCAGTGAAGGGGAAAGTGAATTTATCAATCAATATATAAGGCAGGTAACAGGAAATTTTCATTTGGGCTATGTATATAATAATGGCACTTGGTCTTGGATAGATGGTTCTCCTGTGGGCTATACAAATTGGGCACCCGGTCAGCCAGATGGCAATTCAGAAGCCAGCCGTATTTATTATGAAAGTAATAGCGGTAATGTCTATTGGGATGATGTTTATTATTGGGAATATATTAGTGGAATAATGGAATGCAATTATTTAACTCAACCTTATATTCCTTTACCGGTTAGTTCTTTCACTGTCCAACAATTGAGGGATTTTTCCCTTAGCCTAAGTTGGGTAAATCCTACCCAAGTACTCTGTGGATTGGATATAGCCGATTTCTCTATTATAATTACCCGGGATGGAGAAATTGTGCAGACCTTTACCAACTGCCTGGGTGGACAAACAATGAATTGGATTGATTATCAACTTACCGGTCAGCATACTTATGGAATTTATGCCGTAAATGAATACGGTCAAAGTGAAAGTATTTTCCAAAAGGTGCAATTTGGCAACCAGGTGCAGGGTATTGCTCTATTAAATAATACCAGTAATCATTCCGGGATCAAAGTGAAATTTATTGCCGATCCTGCTACTCCTGCTGCGGTGACAGATAGCACATATACAAACTCCAATGGCTTTTACAGTATTAATCTGGTTATTGGGCGTTATAATGTCATTTATTCCAAAGCAGGTTATTTAGATGCTTCCTATTATAATTACCTGCATAACCAGCCCACTACTTTACCCGAACAGACCTTGGAATATGTAGGACAAATAATGAATTTAAGCGGACCTTTAAGCGGCACGATAACCAATGAATACACTTATATTATTACCGGGCAGATCTCTGTGGACAATGGAAATTCTTTAACTTTGCAACCGGGAGTGAAATTCTACTTTAAAAACGGTATCGGCTTTGATGTGAATGGCAGTTTAACTGCTATTGGTACAGTGCAAAGCCCCATTGTTTTTTCCTCTATTGGCTCTGAAGTGAGGGGAGATATGTGGTTGAGGAATGCCAATATTCAAATGGAACACTGTGAATTTACCAAGGGGAATTATGGAGTAAGAATAAATGCCCCGGTGCATATTTCCTACAGCAAATTTCATCAGAATAATACAGCTGTATATTTTGATTATAATTCAGGATCAAATTGCTTGATTGACTACTGTGAGGTCTATAACCAGAACGAAAATTGTTTTTATTCTTATAGCAATGATCCTGTTAAAATTGAGCATTGCGAAATTCACAGTAATCAACTGACAGGTTATATCCTATATATTTCTTACTTTTATAAATCGGCAGCATTTAATAATAACTATGTCCATCATAACAGCTGTTACAGTGCTTTTTATCTTGAAATTTATTGTGTACAATTCATTTTAACCCATAACATAATAGAATATAATACTGCCTCTGATAGAATTATCTATGTTAGTAATGGTTATCGTTATACACATATTGACATATCCGATAATATTATCCGCTATAATATGGGTTCAGATCTGATATATATTAGTTATGGCTCTGGGGAATTTAAACACAATCAGATTTATAACAATAGTGGTTCCGTACAATTCAGCACATCTGAAGAGCAGTATAATAATTATGGTACCATATCCATTGAAAACAATACTATTGTGGGTAATAGCGGAACTGGTTTGGATATTACATATAAATATACCATCAAGAATAATATTGTTGCCTGCAATGGGGGTTCGGAATTGGTGTATAACTCCAATCATCCTGCTTTGCAATATAATCTCTTTTATGATACCAGTGGAACGATATTTCAAAATCCCGGTGGCTTGCTTTTCCTGCTTGATTTACAAGCACAGAATGCCAATGGCACTCCTTGTGATCCATACAGTAATATTTCGCTGGATCCGCAATTCTTTGATTCTGCTAATAACAACTACAATCTAATGCCTACCAGCCCTTGTATTAATGCCGGTGATCCTAATAGTCCTTTTGACCCTGATGGCACGATAGCTGATTTGGGTGCTTTATATTATGATCTTATTGCCTCGTCGCATTCTCAAATTGCCATTCCAATGAGTATGTATAACTTCCAGGGAACGCCAGTGGGAGAAACTTTTATTTGGAATTGTCCGGTGAGAAATACAGGAACGGAAGACCTGATTATTTCTTCCATAGAACTGAGCAATCCGGTTTTCTTTTTAGCAGTTCCTGATAAGAGTACAACTCCTTTTAGTTTAACTGTTGCTCCTAATGCTACCGGTTATATTCCTATCGGTTTTACTCCACTTGCCGTAACCGATTATGCCGATACATTACGCATTAATAGCAATGCCTTGATGAATCCACAGGTCTCTATCCGGATTTTTGGGTCGGGAGTTCTTGCCAGCAGTGTAATTCTGGCTTTGCCGCAAAATAATACAGTGAATGTGCTCTCCGATTTTCAATTGCCTCTTTCTATTTCGGATACCACCCCTTATAATATTATCTCCTATAATATGAGCGTAACTTATGATCCCGCACTTTTGGAATTTGTTGCTCTCAGCACCGAAGGGACTCTTTGTGCGGATTGGTATGTAGCTGTTAATCCCCAAGGCAATGGTGTCCTCTATATTGGTTCCAGCGGAGTTAATCCGTTAACGGGAAGTGGAGTTCTTTTTAAATTGAATTTCCATACTCTTTCCGGAATTCCGGATAACACAGAGACCTATATTAATATTCCGCAGATTATTTTCAATGAAGGCGGTTTAACCGTTCAGGGTTGTTTTGCTCCTGTTGTTATTCGCAATATTATTTATGGCGATGTGGATGATAATCAACTGATTCAGGCATACGATGCTGCTTTAACTTTGCAGTATTCAGTAATGATGGATCCCCTACCTAATATTGATCCACGTCCTTGGGTGGAATGGCGAAAACTGAGAGCGGATGTTTCAGGTGATGGCAATATTTATGCTTATGATGCTTCGCTTATTTTACAAAGGGTAGTGGGTTTAATTAGCAGTTTTCCAGTGGAAGATCAAACGCGGGTTACCCCTGTGGCAACTGTAAATGTTACTTATTATAATGGAGAGTTGGTTCTTACTTCTCCTGATTTTAAAGTCCTTTACAGTTTGAATCTCTCTTTGGAACTGCCGCAAAATGCAGAAACCGGGCAACCTGTTTTCTCTGAACCTTTCTCTTCCGCTTTGTGGAATCAGTTCACGGAAAACAATATCTGGAATTTTGCTTTTGCTTGCATAACTCCCTCTGAAGGCAACGGCACTATTTGCACTATACCTATTTCTTTGGTTAATTCCACTACTTTGGCATTGAATCTGGTAATAAATGAAACCCCCACTACTTTTACTTTGGAATGTCAGCCCACTGGAGTTCAGGATTTAGTTGCGGGAACGAATTTCCTGGCACAGAATCGTCCTAATCCTTTCAATCCTTCTACAACGCTATATTTTGGGTTAAAAGAAAATGCCCAGGTAGAGCTTAGTATTTATAACCTAAGAGGTCAAAAGGTGATCACTCTGGTGAATAAAGAACTAAATGCCGGTAATCATAGTGTAGTTTGGGAGGGAAAAGATGCTACGGGAAATTATGTAAGCAGTGGTATCTATTTCAGCCGTTTGAAAATAGGCAATTCCTGGAGTAAAACTCAAAAGATGATGTTACTGAAATAAGCTTTAGGAGCTGTTATTATGAAAAAACTAATAATCTTTATGCTCCTGGCTTGTAGTTGCCTCTTTTTACTGGCGGATATTGAAGATATTCAGCTGGATATTGGAGAACAAAATATCATCTTGGGTGAACAGACCACTTTGCCGGTTCAGACATCTTCTTTAAGCGGATACGGAGTAATCAGCTACGAACTGAATATCGCCTATGATACCCAAAAATTGACTTTTCTGGAAATAGTGAAGACCAATACTCTTTCTGCCAATGGTATGATTAGCGTTAATGAAGTAAATGGAATTTTACACATTGGAGCTATTTTCACTAATCCTTTATACGGACAGGGCAACCTTTTGAACTTGAAATTCAGTGCTCAAAACCCTGGTTTGGCAGAAGTGAATTTTGTTTCTGCTGTAATGAATACAACATCGCTTATGAACTTATATGGGGGAAGTATCTATATAGAAAATCAACCTATTAGTGCTTCCCTCTCTGTAGGGAACTATCTCCTGCAAACAGGAAGTTCTTTTTCGCTTCCAATTATTGCTACAGGACTAGCTGGTATGAATTGTATCAGTTTTCAGTTCAAGTTCAGGTTTGATCCCGCTGTTATTAATGTTATCAGCGTAAATAATAGCGGTAGTAGCAGTGAGGGATGGGAAATTAACAATAGAACTTCCAGCGGTTTAATTTCTGTTGCTGGAATGGGAACTATGCCCATAACTGCGGATGGAACACTAATCTTTATAGACATTGAGGTTTTGCCTACTGCTATAACTTTTAGCCATCTCCAGCTGGAAACTGTTCTTTTCAATACACAACCTGCAGTAAGTGTTGTGGATGGACGATTGGATGTTTATAATCTCTGGAATTTGCATATAGAGGGGGAATCGGATATTATGGCTATCCATAATAACAACCCGCTCTTTATCTGGAATGTTATTAACAGCAGTGCAACGCCCTTTGAATGTGAATTCCAAGCCGGAAGTGATGATAATTGGGAGATAGCAGAATATTATGCTAGTGGCTGGATTGAAAATTACACCAGCCAACAGCTGCTTAACTTGGTTTATGGAACAGCTCTATTTGCCAGAATTCGTTTAAGGATTGGTGATTTCATTTCTCCCTGGCAAGAACTGGCAGGGCATCTAATTCCACTACCCGGTTCAGCTGTTTGCCTCAGTCCTTTGCCCAATGCCCTAAATGTTATTCTCAATCCTGTTTTAAGTTGGCAAAGTGGACTTGGTGATCCACCTCTTGGCTACCGACTTTACTTTGGAACTAATACACCTCCTTCCAATATTGTAAATGGAACAGATTTAGGACTGGTTACTACTTGGCAACCTTCTTCGCCATTACAATATAATACTGTTTATTATTGGCAGATAATTCCTTACAATACTTATGGAGAGCCAAGTTCCTGTCCAATTTGGAGTTTTACTACTCATGATGCCAATGCTATTGTCCAGTATCCTTACCTGAAAGATTTTTATGATGGAAGCGTAACTTCCGGTGGCTGGACTACTTTTTATAGTGGTTCTGCAGGTAGTAATTGGCGAATAAATACTACCAACGGAATTTCTGGAAGCAAGTGTATAACAGTAGGAAGAGCACCTGGAACTTATTGGTATATTAGCCCAGCAGTAATAAATCCCAATTGCGGTTCTGCCTTAAGTTTCTATATTAAGGATTATTCCAGCAATTCAACTTATGACATTGTGGGTGAGAATTTGGAGATAATGCTTTCTACTACTGGTTCAACACCTCAAAACTTTACCCATTGTCTCTTAAGTTTGGATAATTTTGCCGTTACTACCTCTTATATATCTTTCACTGTGGACTTAACCCAATTTGCCAGCCAGAGTATCTATCTTGCCTTTAAACGGGTTTCCAATAACGGTAATTACCTCTTTATAGATAATATTCAATTGGAACAGTATATTCCTCAAATCACTTTGAACACTTCTGTTTTGGTTTTTCCGACCTTAAAACCGGGACAAACAGCTAATGCAAATTTCAGTATAAGCAATAGCGGAACAGGTATCTTGAGTGGAAATTTAATCTATCCTGAGGGCTTTTTCGGAGTGAACAGTTTCAGTGGAAATAGCAATACTATTGAAGTTAGTTATCACCCTTGGTCAACAGGAGGAGGTAGCTATCCCTTACAAATAACCTCCAGTGGAGGTAATACAATTCTTTATCTCCAAGCCAATTGCGGAGAAGAAATACAGCCCTGCGAAAGCTTAACCAATTCCGGTTATATAGATAATAATTGGCAACTCTCATCTGCGGAAAAACATAATGGCTCATCTTCCTGGACAACTATTTCACCTGAAATGTATCTAATCAGCTCCTGGATGCAAGGTGGTAACGGAAAAGGTTTCGGTTTCTGGGCTAAAGCTAATTCGGCAAGCTCAATAGCTATTTATTTGAACAGTACCGGTTATGCGATAGAACAAAACTACCTCTATCACTCCAATATCCCTTTAGATAATAACTGGACTTATCACCGGATTTCTTTTTCTGATTATATAGATTTAAGTGTTTCAGTAAAATTAGTTTGTGATTCGGGCATTTTTATAGATGATATAGATATGAGCAATTTTCTTGCTCCTCAAACGCCTGAAGTTTTAATTACCAAAACAGAAACAGTACCCACAATCAGCTGGCTTCCTACCTTTAATTGCCTAAGCTATAATGTTTATGCCAGCTCTAATCTTACTGATTGGAGTTTAATAAGCCCTGCTAATTTCCAGGAAACACTGTGGGTTGATAATTCACAATTGGAACATAGATTTTTCAAAGTGTGTGGAGTGAACGGGAAAATAAGTGAATAAGTTAAAAAATAGCGAGGTGGTGACATAACGAGATGGTGAGATTGTAAACGGTGAAAAGTTAAAAGTGAACGGTGAATGGAGTATGGAGAAAGAATTAAGTCAGGAGTCGTCATTGCTTGTATAACTATATCGCTTTCTTCAAATTAGTTTAGCAATGAGGACTCTTGACGACCTGTGAATAAAGATAGTTCATAAATTATAAAGTAATATCGGTGCTTTCTGTGTTCTCGGTGTTTAAAAAATCTCTTTTCCTCTTTTTCTCTTTGTAAAATAAATCTCCTTTCCTCTTTCTCTCTTTGTAAATAAATCTCGGTGCCCTCGGTGTTAATAATAATCAGCAGCATCTGAACAAAAATAAAAGAACATATTATTTTACTTGACGCCAGACCCTTCTTCAAATATTAAACACTTTACGAGTAATTAATATATCTGATTATAAGTTAGGAACTAAGTTTTCTCAAGGAGGAAATATGAGAAAGTCATTGTTTTTGATTCTACTAACCCTTTCCTTTATAGGAGGGTTATTCGCACAGGTAAATATTCAAAGTGGCCAGAATGTAACCCAAAACTTTGATGTTTTGGGAACTTCAGCT
>Ga0209407_1004306_pt1 | contig 11695 bp, 9 predicted proteins | sample AD_JPNHG3_MetaG_FD_184410 | JGI IMG/M metagenome (GOLD analysis project Ga0209407, IMG submission 184410) | Active sludge microbial communities of municipal wastewater-treating anaerobic digesters from Japan - AD_JPNHG3_MetaG (SPAdes) (version 2) | ecosystem: Engineered > Bioreactor > Anaerobic >... | reverse complement strand
ACCTGCTCTTGTGGGTGGTAACAGACAACCCCCCTCATAAACGGTATACCAATGTCAGCCCCATTCAAGATCGTTTTATGTTGGTAGAAAAAGCCATTCAAGGGAACCCATCCTTCAGAACTTCGCGGGTAGATATTGACCGCCCGGGCCCCCATTTTGCCATTGATACGGTCAACATCCTTAAAGAAGAGTACCCAGGAGCGGAAATGTATTATCTGATGGGTGGTGACTCGCTTCACGATTTGCCAACCTGGAATAAACCGCAGCAATTTATCGATTTATGTGATGGTATAGGTGTGATGCGCCGCCACGCCGACCAGGTGGACCTATCTGCACTCGAGAAGGTATTGCACGGGATATCAGAGAAGGTGAAAATCGTTGAAGCACCGATTCTCGAGATTTCTTCTAAACAGATTCGACAGCGAATCGCTGAAGGCATGGGCTACCGCTATTACCTGCGTGACGCGGTGTACCAGGCGGTATGCGAGCTGGGTTTGTACCGTTAGGCAAAAATGATTTGATGATAAAAAAATTCCGGCGTCAACCCGCCGGAATTTTAAGGTTCATCCGCCTACTCGTGGCGGATCAGGTTAAGGTTCCCGACTGACATATCGATCTCTATTTCAATGAGCACTCCTGTCGTACCTGATTGGTAGACATTGTCCTTAACCGTCCAGGTGCCAGTGAAATTGGTGTTATTCATTTCGCCATTGATGGTGATGATCGAGCGCACATTCTCAGGTATTACGAGCGTGATATCGCTCATACCGCAGTCCATTTTCACGGCAATATCGTTGTCGTTTATCCCCGAGAAATCCAGGGTGTATCTCCCCACCCCTCCATTGAACTCAATATGGCTGGCGCGGGCGTTACCCAAACCCTCCAGGCGAACATCAGACGCCCCGGTTTTATAGGAGAACCGCTCGAGGTTTGCGGCGTTGGGCTCATTAAACCTGATGATGGATTTGCTGGCGCCGTCAGTTACCGAAAGAGCAGTGATGGCAAGGCCACCAAGCTCCAGATCGCCTTCGTAGGCGCCAGTGGCGAGAGTGAGCTCAATAGGCGTGGAACCAAGTTTGAGATCCCAGGAGTTCTTGTATGTATCAGCGGGGATTGCAACACTGGTAGAGGTAGACTGTTTGATCGTAACAGCATTACCCTGGCGGGTGACGCCCGGCTTCCAGGAGTCAATATTGTAAGAAATGGTGCCTTCGACTAACTTATCGGCACCCCCACTGAGGTTTAACGACCCTGCTCCCATTTCGATTTTAATACTGGACACCTCATCAGCAGGTGGGGAGGCTTCACTCACTTCAAATGTTCTTGTCTGTCCGGTTTTCACCTCAGGTACGTTTACCGAAAAGGTGCAGGCCATCAAAGAGAGGGCGAGCGCGAGTAAGATGAGCAATTTGGTTGTTTTCATTTTTCAATCACCTTCATTTCGATAGAATAAAACGTTTTCATTCCTCGGGGGCAGCAGGCGGTTCTGTGGGGAGATCTTCTTCCGCTGGCTGGATCACGGCTGAGATTACTTTTGTGGCGTATTTGGTCGAACCGAAACGGCTGATGACCACCGCGCCGAGACCTATGATGGAAGCGAGGAACCCCAGCACCCAGCCCACGCAGGGAATTACCCCGGCGAACCCAGTGACCAGGCTGAGCAGCAGCGTGCCAATACCGGCTGCAATAGAAGGATGCCAGGTGTCTTTAAACACCGCAGAAAGGCGGTTGCCAATCTCGTATCCGATGACGATATTGCCAAAGACCACTGCCAGTGCGAAGGCAATGGCTGCCAATAACGTCACAGGAATAAGGATAATAGTGATGCTGAGCAATATTAAAATGATAGGAGCCACCACCATAGCGAGCAGGCCAACACCTCCAGTTACAACCGGCTCCCGTACCAACGCGATGGCTGTGTTCTTGAGATTGCGCGGCAGCAGCAGGCCTACCAGTACCGCCAGTATTGCCATCACCAACGCCTGAAAGGTAGCGGTGAGTATCCTGTTCAATGGGTTTGTTTTAAGATGGAGCGGTGGTTTCAAACCGTTATCCCTCAGGAAATCAAAATTTAAAAATCGCGGTGTTTCTTCTGAGATACTGCCGCTTATTTGCGCGGTTGGGGAACGAGAGAGGGTAGCGCCGATCATTGTGAGGCTGCCATTGACCACCGCGCTGTCTTGCAGGTTTACCACACCGCCTATTGAAACAATATCCCCTTCTACTGCGCCATCGATGGTCAACGTCCCACCGATAAGAACGAGGTCACCGTTGATTTTGGAGTCAGCGGCGGTGGAAGCCGTGCCGCCGATGATGAGCAGACTGCCCTCGAGCGTTTCATTCTTCTCGAGTGTGAAGTTATTGCCAATAATCACCTGGTCGCCTGAGATAGTGTTACCCGGTTGGGGTTCCTGGGCGTGAACAGGCGAAACGACGAAGGCGAGAAGGAAGAGCAGGATGACCGTTGCGAAGGCGCAGGTTTTTTTCATTGTTTTACCTCTGATTTTCTAAACGCGAGCTTCCACACAGAAAGCCCAAGCGTGAGACTGGCCAGGAGAACCCAGCCGGCGAAAACCAGGCCGCTGATAATAAGCGTGAAAGGGCTGAGATTCTTGTAAGCGTTTGAAATGAAGGAAACCACCTGTTGAAAACCTTCAAGCAGGCCAACGACTGCGGAAACGGCTGCGGCAGCCAGTGAAATAAGCGAAAGCTCGGGGAGGAACACATAAAGAGAAACTAGCACGACTATGAGAGCGGTAGAGGCAAAAACAATGGCGAGGGTGCGCGCCTGCTTGCGCTCCTGCAGGCGGCGCCGGGCTTCGAACGAAGAAACGAACTTGTGAACGAACCCGGCAGGGGCCGTCTGCTCAGGTGCGTTGCGGATGGCCTGCAGCGCGATGCGCAGTGAGCGTGAAAGTTGGGCGCACTGCGGGCAAAGAGCCAGGTGCGCTTCCAGGTCGGCGCGCCGTGTTTCATCAAGGTCTATGTCATCCAGTATCCAACCTTCATAGGGATAATGCTTCATCATATGATCCTCTTTGCAGCGTTGTTGATTGATTTTTGGTCACGACCTCAGCGAGCTGTCGCCTGGCGCGATGCAGGCGGCTCTTAACCGCGCTGACTGTCAATGAAAGCATTTGACTGATTTCTTCTTCCGAGCATCCATACCAATATTTTAAAATCACCGCGGCGCGATCAGGCGGGTTTAGCTGGTTGATCATACGGTGCAGTGTTTCCTCTTCTTCATTGGTGATGACCGTGATCTCGGGGTTGGGCATATGCGGGTCGCCAAGGTCAAAATCGGGATACTCATCCAGTTCAAAAATCGTGATCTTCTGCTTGCGCTGCTGGTCAATGCAGTAATGCGCCGCGATGGATAACACCCAGGTGCTGAAAGAGCGCTGCGGGTCGTAGCTTTTTATTTTCTGCCAAACGCGCCAGAACGTTTCCTGGGCAGCGTCTTCAGCAGCTGTGCTCTCGCCGAGCATGCGATAGCACAGGTTAAAAACAGGGGTTTGGTAGGCTTCAACCAACATGGTGAACGCTTCTTCATCTCCATGGCGGGCTCTCTCGATCCAAATTGGGTCAATCTGCTTCATTGCCATCCCGCTTTATTTTATTGTCTAGCAAATATACGCAGAGGGGTGAAATAGGTTGCAGCCACATTTTTACTACTTTACTGCTGATTGAGCAGGAAGTATTAAAAGACGATTTCTTCCCGGCCAGCAAGCTTTTCTTTGATCTTTTTCACCACAGTATTTAGGTGGCGCGGCTCGTGAACGAAATCCAGGTCGTCTGTGCGGATGGTGAGGATCGGGCAGAGGTCGAAATTGCTCGTCCAGTCATCGTAATAAGATTCAAGAAGCGCCAGGTAATCACGGGAAATGGAAGATTCAATATCGCGCCCGCGCGATTGGATGCGTTTTATCAGGGTATCCACAGGGCATTTGAGGTATATCAACAGCGAGGGATGAGGTAAGGTGGCGGTGATGAGGTCAAAGACCTTGCGGTAGGTGCCGTAATCGCGTTCGTTGATATTCCCCATGGAATAGAGCGCGCGGGCGAAGATGAAAGCATCTTCATAGATGCTGCGGTCAATGATGGCGGAACGCGGGTCATGATACATATCCAGATGTTGTTGAGCGCGGTGCCCTAGAAAATAGACCTGCAAGTGAAAAGCCCATTCCCTCATATTGGCGTAGAAATCCGGCAGGTATGGGTTGTCGACGACAGATTCGTAAGCAGTGTGCCAGCCGAGGCGTTCACCGATGCGCTCGGTGAGCGAGGTCTTACCGGAACCGATGTTACCCGCGACGAGGATGAGTCTCTTGACCATGCGCGTGCTCCTGTAACCAAGAATACATCTATTATACGGCAATGCGAGGAAGGCACCGTTACAGGCAGTATTTCAGCCGGAAGGAGAGGGTGAAAAACAGCCGCGTTGGGATTTTATTCGCCTGATAAGGTGATGGATGGCATCACAAACCGCCGGGCTTGCCGGCGGTAATTTTCTGTGAAAGGGGAAACGCTCAATCTTCGGTAACAAGAAGGGCGGCGATAAGACCAGTACCGCCGTGAACTGAAAGCCCGGGGGTGAATTCGGCGACGAGAATCTCGTCAGGCATAGGCAGGCTTTCTCGCAGTCGCGATTCGAGGAGGGCGGCATCCGTAAGGTTGTTGACGTGCACGATACCGGCTTTAACGATGGGTTTGCCAGAGGTGGACTTTTCGAAGAGTTCAATCAGGCGGTTCATAGCGGCGCGGTGGGTGCGCACTTTTTCGAGCAGGCCAAGCTTGCCGTCGATCATGGTCATGATGGGGCGAATATCGAGCAAATTGGCCATTTTCGCCGGAAACTGACCGATGCGACCGCCCATTGCCAAATACTTTAATGTTGTCAGCGAGCCGTAAAGGTGGGAACGCGGTAACAGCTGAAGGGCGGCATCAACCGCCTGCTGGTGCGTGTAGCCGGCTTCCAGGGCTTCAGCGGCGGAGAGCGCCATGAAACCCTGTTGTAATGAAAGGCAGGTGGAATCAACCACGGTGATAAGTCTATCGGGGAAGTCGTCTTTGGCAGTGGTGACGGCGGAATCGTAGGTGCGGCTGATCTTGCTGCCCACGGTGATGCAGATAATGGAATCGGCGCCCTCCGCAAAGGCTTTGGCGAAGGCTGATCTACAGGCAGCGGGAGCAGGGGCGGCGGTAGTGGGCAGGCTGCCAAGCGCGTCAATTTTTTCAAAAAGCTCTTTGTCGTTGATGTTGACACCGGCTTCATAGGTGTCATCGCCAAACTGAATGGTGATGGGCACCTGGTCAATACGATAGCGCGCAGCGACGTCGGCCGGCAGGCTGGAATCGGTATCGGTGATGACTTTGACTTTATGCATGCATACTCCTAAACCACGACCAAATTTTCTTCAGCAGAATGAGCATTCACCTTTATGCATTAACCATCTATTTGCGTTTTCGATTCGCTGAAAACCACTCAACCAGAACTGCATGGTCAACCCTTAAAAACGCAGGCGGTTGGACGATCAAACCCTTGCTGAATAAATCGCATAGACCATAAGCCGCATCATCCAATTTCCCAACGAGCGATAAGGGAGTGATTTTTCTTTGCCGGTCATTTGATCCTTTTAAATCCATCGGGGCGTTTGAAAAAATGCCCCGATCCTTTGTTTCACCGTTTGCTGCAGGTTCTCAGCACTCGCTATAGCCGCAGGCGTAGCACTTTCGGCAGCCTTCTTCGTTGATGACGGCGGCGACGCCGCATTCGGGGCAAAGGTCGCCAATGCGCTGCACAACGGGCGGGCTGGCGGGCGGCTCTTCAACGGGTGGGGTGAGGTCAGTGATATCGTTAATGAGGTATTGCTGCACAACGCCGGGCTTTCCATCGGCTTTACCCAGGCGGATAGCGCGCTCATCAAGGTATTCCTCGAGCACCTGGGCGACGCCGTCGGGCAGGGAGCGGACGCGGTTCGGGCCAAAACCAAGCGAACGCCCGCCGCCGATGCCCAGCAGCTGGCGGGTGAGGTCGGTGAGGCGCTGAGAGGGCTCAATCGGCGAAGCCAGGCGCAGCACGTAAGAGATGAGGCGGCCGATGGCCTCGCTGACGGCGGCGGTATCAGAGCCGGCTTTGGCGGTGTTGATGAAGACCTCGAAAGGCTGGGCGGCGTCGTTCTCGTTAATGGTAATGAAAGCCTTGCCCAGCGGGGTTTCAATGGAGAAGGTGCGTCCGATCAGAGAACGCGGTCTGGGCTTTTTGGATTCTTGCCACAGTTTAATTTGGTCCGGCATGGCGTCATCAGCGGCAGGGGCTTTTTTACTGGCGGTGGCGTTGGTTTCGAGCACCACCTCTTCGCGTGAACCAGTGACGTAAACGGTGATGCCCTTGCAGTTAAGTTCCCAGGCGCGCAGGTAGGCGGTGGCGACGTCTTCCTCGGTGGCGTTCTCAGGGAAGTTGATGGTTTTGGAGAGCGAATTGTCCACAAAGGCTTGCAGCGCTGCCTGCATGCGCACATGTTCCTCGGCGCTGATATCAGCGCTGACAACAAAGGTGTTCTTGACCATCTCGGGGACTGACTTGATATGCTGGCAGGAGCCATCTTTCATCACCTGGTCGTAGATATCCTGACGGTCCATCTCGCTGACACCCGCTTCAAGCAAGGCCTGTTCGAATGCAGGCGAGGTGTAAGTGAGTTTAAGGTCTTTGCCGTTGTCATTAACGTGGCGGATGTACGCCAGGGCGAAAACCGGCTCGCAGCCGTATCCTTCACAACCGGCGACAGTGGCGATGGTGCCGGTGGGGGCCACGGTGGTTTGCGCGGCATTGCGGATTCCGTAACGCCGAATACCCTCGCTGATCTCGCTCCAATCAATGGTGGGGCGCCCCCAGTACTGCTGGGTTTCGATGAGCGACACGGGCGGCTGCCAGACAAGGTTTTCGGGGTCGTAGATGCTGCCCTTGATGGAGGGGAAGGGGCCGCGCTCACGCGCCAGTTCGATGCTGGTTTTCATGGCGTGGTAGCGCACAAATTCCATCACCTGAGAGGCGAAATCCTCGGCGGCGGGCGAACCGTAACGCACTCCCACGTGATACATCAGGTCAGCCAGGCCCATGATGCCCAGCCCGATACGGCGGTTGCGCATGGCGGCCTCTTTGAGCTGTGGTACAGCCGGCACGTAGGCGTTGGCATCAACGACGTCATCTAAGAAGCGAGTGGCCAGCACAGTATTCTCGCGTAGCTTGATCCAATCTACGCTGTGGTCGGGCCCAAGGTGCTGGGCGAGATTGATGGAGCCCAGGCAGCAGTTTTCGTATGGACCGAGCCATTGCTCTCCGCAGGGGTTAGTGGCTTCCAGTTGGTAAAGGTGGGGGACGGGGTTGGCGCGGTTGGCGGCGTCTAAAAAGAGCAGCCCGGGCTCGCCGTTATGATGTGCCTGCTTGACAATGCGCTGAAAGAGGTCGCGCGCGCGAATGGTCTTATAAATCCGGAAGGGGATGCCCGCATCTTCCGCCTGTTCAAAGGTGCCGATGAACTTTTTCGCGCGCGGGTCTGAAAGGTCAGGAAAGCGCAGGTTCCATTCCACATCGTCTTCCACGGCGCGCATGAAGGCGTCGGTAATGCCAACGGAAATATTAAAGTTGGTAATCTGGTTCTCGTTGGTCTTACAAGCAATAAACTCTTCGATATCCGGATGGTCCACGCGCAACACGGCCATGTTGGCGCCGCGGCGGGTGCCGCCCTGGGCAACTTCGCCAAAGGCGTGGTCATAAACGCGTAAAAAACCCACCGGGCCGGTAGCCTGACCGGCTGAAGTTTTCACATGAGAGCCCTTAGGGCGCAGGCGCGAAAAAGAAAAGCCATTGCCGCCGCCGGTTTGCTGGATGAGGGCGGCATCGCGCAGGGTCTGGAAGATACCGGCGGAGTCGCGACCCATATCATCATTGATGGGAAGGACGAAGCAGGCGGCAAGCTGCCCCAGGGGGGTGCCAGCACCGGTAAAAGTGGGAGAATTCGGGAAGAAAGCCTTGGAACTGAGCAGGATGTAGTATCGCTGCGCGAGGGCGTCAACATCGGCGGACCAGCGGGTTTCAATGTTCGCGATGGTGGAGGCTACACGCCAGAACATCTCTTCGACGGTTTCAGCTGGGGAGCCATCGGGATTGCGGCGCACGTAACGTTTGAGCAGCACCTGGCGGGCGTTGTCTGAGAGTGTTACGGTGGGCAGGTTATTTGGAATCCCGCCCAGGTCGAGGAGTGATTTTTGGGCAGTGCGCGGTGGTGTGTCCATGTAGTCTCCTAGGAGGTCAGTAATCGGTCAATTTCTTTACGGATAGACTGCAGGTCAGTAAGCTGCAGATACACGATGGCGTATCGTATATAAGCGATCTGGTCCAACCGCTTGAGCCCGTCGATAACCATATCTCCAACCACGCGTGAGGAGACCTCTTCACGTCCCATTTTTTGCAGGGCGGTTTCAATCTCGTTCACCAGGTGGTTGATATCATCCGCAGATACGGGGCGCTTGGCGCAGGAGATACGGATGCCTTCAAGGAGTTTTTCACGGTTGAACTGCTCACGGGTGCCAGACCGCTTGATGATGAGCGGGGTGGCGAGGATGGGGCGTTCATAAGTGGAGAAGCGCTGCTGACAATGTTCACATTCACGGCGCCTGCGTATTCCGCCGCGGCTGTCGTGTGTGGTGTCAATTACCCTTGATTGGTCTTTCTGGCAATATGGACAAAGCATCCTACCCTCCAAATTGACCCCATGAACATTGTGCCGGTACCTCTGACCGGTGGCTGGGTTGTGATGGTCGCCTGGAAATGACATCCCCCATATATAGGGGGAGCTACATAATCAGACCGTACATCTAGGAAGTATTCTAACATACAGCGTATTTCGATTCAAGCCAAAAAAGGGTCAATTTTCTTAAAACTTTCAGAAATGATAATAAAACTGATTCTGAGAAGTGTCATGGTTGATGAAGAAAAAACCGAGGGAAATACGGTAACAAACCCAATTTGATCCAATAGTTATGTTAAAAACTGGCAAAAATCTTCAAATTACTAAACTCCTCCTTAAAGTGAGATAACCTTAAAAAAAGCAGGTAGATAAAAAGAGAGAGGAGCAGCCAGGCGCGGGCAATTTGTTCCGATTAAATGATTCACCGGTGCAGCGATTAAATCGCGCAGCTGGCGGGGACCAGCCGCCAGCCGCGAATGAATGATATGACCGGGCAGAGCGCTGTGCGCGCCCGGCATATCTTATGGAGGACATGGTTCAAGCATGCGAAGCAAGCGTGAGCCTACTTCTCATCCAGATGAATGCGCAAGAAAGTGGGTAAATCCAAATTCCTGGTATCCATCTTGACAGGAACGAACTCGTTCACCGGCGTATTGACTGGCGTGACCTCTTTGATTTCTGTGTTGGTCTGGAAGGCGGGCTTCCTGCTTTCATCATTGACCTTTGTGACCGGTTTCCTCACTATGGGCGAACCATTTGCGCGGTCAAACCCGGTGGCGATCACGGTGATGCGCACATCGTCGCCCATATCCGGGTTGATAACCGCGCCGAAGATGAGGTTAACCTCGGGATGGGCGGTTTCTTTAATAATTGCTGCCGCCTGGTTGACCTCATGGAGAGTGAGGTTGGGACCGCCGGTGACATTAAAGAGGATACCGCGGGCGCCATCAATGGTGATGTCGAGCAGACGGTTGAAAATGGCCATTTCAGCTGCTTTTATCGCGCGGTCTTCACCGCTGGCGCGCCCCACCGCCATCAAGGCAGCGCCGCCTTCTGACATCACGTTCTTAACGTCGGCGAAGTCAAGATTAATAAGACCGGGGATCGTAATCACTTCGGAGATGCCCTGTATGCCCTGTTGCAATACTTCGTCAGCCAGCCTGAAGGACTCCTGCAGAGTGGATTTGCGGTCCACCATTTGCAGCAGGCGATCGTTAGGAATGACGATGAGGGTGTGTGCCTGTTCTTTTAGGCGGGCAATGCCCTGCTCAGCCGATTGCAAGCGCTTGGCGCCTTCGAAGGTGAAGGGGCGGGTGACCACGCCGATGGTGAGCGCGCCACTATCTTTGGCTATCTTTGCAATAATGGGCGCTGCGCCGGTGCCGGTACCGCCGCCCATGCCAGCGGTGATAAAGACCATATCGCTGCCTTTGAGCACCTGGGTCAGCTCCTCGTAAGATTCCTCGGCGGATTTGCGTCCAACCTCGGGATTCCCGCCGGCGCCCAGACCATTGGTGGTCTTATCACCGATGCGAATTTTGGTGGGTGCCTTTGACATCAACAGCGCCTGGGCATCGGTGTTCACTGTGATGAACTCGATTCCCTGGGCTCCCTGTTCTATCATGCGGTTGACGGCATTGCATCCTCCTCCGCCGACGCCAATGACTTTGATGCGGGCGAAGGTTTCGATGGGAGATTTACTTTCTGCTTCAAAACTGCTTCTTGGTGATGCGTATTGTGGTGTTCTGTTGGTCTCCATTGTTTCATCCTCCATTTTGATTTTATTCTGTAGCGGTCAACAATGACCGTAACTCACGGAAGCAATCTTTCCACCAGCACTTTCAATTTATCCCAATTCAGGACAGATGGCTTGAAGCCGCTGGTTTTAGGCTTACGCGGGTGGGTAACCGCGTAAGAGGGCTGGGTCATCAGCTCCGACCATTTCAGCAGACCAACGCTGGTGGAATAAGCTGGTGATTGCAGCTGGTCAACCAACCCGACGAGGTTTTCGGGGCGGGCGACGCGCACCGGCATGTTCAGCACGTCGGCAGCAAGCTGGCGGATACCAGGAAGCTGACTGGTTCCACCGGTGAGGATCATGCCCGCTGGAAGGAGATTTTCGTACCCGGAACGGCGCACTTCCTGATGCAGCAGTTGAAAGATCTCTTCGACGCGGGCTTCGATGATGTAAGCCAGTTCGCGGCGGCTGATCTGCTTGGGCTGGTCATCGCCAAAGGTTCTAAGGGTAAAGAACTCGCCTTCGCCGACTTCGCCAGTGATGGCGTGCCCATACTGCTTTTTGATCTGTTCTGCCTGCTCCGGGCTGATGTGCAAACCAATGGCAATATCATTTGTGATTTGGTTGCCTGCCACCGGCAGCACGTCGGTGTGCCACACATCTCCATTGATATAAATGGCAAGGTCGCTGGTGCCGCCACCGATATCGCAAATACAAACGCCCATGTCGCGCTCGGGTTTATTGAGCACCACCTCGCCCGAAGCCAGGGGGTTGAGCACGAATTGCAACACATCCACATTGCACCCGTTGACGCACTGCCGCAAGTTCTCAACAGTGGCTGCTGCGGCGGTGATGATGTGAGCCTCGACCTCCAGCCGGAAGCCAGAGAAGTTGACTGGTGATTGAATGCCTTCCTGTCCATCCACGGTGAAACCGCGTTGGATCACGTGAATGATCTCACGGTTATGGGGCATGGCGACCGCCATGGCAGCCTCAAGGGCTCGGTCCACATCTTCCTGAGAGATAACCCCGCCGCTGATGCCCACCACACCGCGTGAGTTCATGGCCATAACGTGCGAACCAGCCAGGCTGACCAGGGCAGATTCGATTTCAAGCCCAGATGTGCGTTGGGCTTTTTCGATAGAGCGAGAGATGGATTGGGTAGCTGTGCTGATATCCACCACGTTGCCTTTTTTGATGCCCAGGG
>Ga0209407_1004301_pt1 | contig 11702 bp, 2 predicted proteins | sample AD_JPNHG3_MetaG_FD_184410 | JGI IMG/M metagenome (GOLD analysis project Ga0209407, IMG submission 184410) | Active sludge microbial communities of municipal wastewater-treating anaerobic digesters from Japan - AD_JPNHG3_MetaG (SPAdes) (version 2) | ecosystem: Engineered > Bioreactor > Anaerobic >... | reverse complement strand
AGCAAGGGATTTGGCACGTCATGCATGGACAATCGGGGCGAATGCTATTTCTGCGGTTGCTCCGCACTATTACAAGCTGGATTCCGTTGATACTCTCGTTGACTGCCTGGTCGAGATCGGATCGGCAGTCCCTCAGATACCGTTGTTTTACTATCATATTCCGGCTCTGTCGGGAATCGCCCTCCCGATGCGGGAATTTATTGACGCAGCATGTGAGCATGTGCCGAACTTTGCCGGCATCAAATACAGCGCTGCTACCATTTATGACTATCAGGATTGCCTGGATTATGCGCAGGGCCGCTGTCAGATATTCTTTGGCTGTGATGAAATGCTGCTCAGCGCCCTTTGTGTTGGGGCGCAGGCAGCCATCGGCAGTACTTATAATTTCGCTGCGCCTTTATACCACAGGATTATCAACGCATTCAAACAAGGAGACCATGCAACAGCACGTCAGCTTCAGGGCTTTTCAGTAGCGATGTGCAAGCTGCTGCACGATTATAGGGGAATGCCTGCAATTAAAACAATGATGAAACTCATCGGTCTTGACTGCGGACCAACTCGCTTGCCGCTGCGGGCGTTGTCAATTGAAGAAACGACTCGCCTTCGTCAAGAGGTTGAAAAAATAGGATTTTTTGATTGGACAGGCAAGAAACTGATTTCATTGGGCGATTTGCAGAATAAGCTGGCAGGGAGCAAGCATTAAGGTATGTCGAAAATACCGATTGAATGAATTGAGTGAAACAGCCAAGATATGGGGGAACAAAGATGAGGTTATTAAAGACATCATGGGCACTTATTTTCTTATTAACCGGCACAGTCGCTATTACCAGTCCGTTTAGTGAAGCGGGACGGATCTTGTTCAGCGACAACTTTGAGGCCTATGACGCAGAACAGAACTCGGATTTCTCTATCAGCGGAATACCAACAGGCAACTGGACAGCTGATTACGACCCGACCGTTTCTAGGGCCAATGAAATTTTCAATACCGGCAATTTTGGCGGGACACGGTTATGGGTTTCTATTGGGGACGGCGCCAGCATTACCAGCCGGGGCATTGAAGGCCTTCAGAGCGGCAAAAGTTATACTTTCGGAGCCGTTCTTTGTGCAGAAACCAGCAGTACTACCAGAACAGTCACGGCTTCTTATGATTTGCTGCTTGGCCAGAACGCTGATTCAGCGGTCTCCGTCATTAATGGTCCTATTATCGTAACCGCTCATGGAGATGACTGGCAGATTCCCGATTCCAAAGCCGATCATCTCTTTATCCAAGACTTTACGCTAAGCACCGTTAATCCCGGTGATCGGCTTTTTTTAAAAATCACTCGCATCAGCAGCTCAACTGCAGCCTTTTTAGGAGTGGACGATGTCAGTCTGATGGAACACCAGCCCATCGATATTATTGCAGCTGATACCTCTCTGAATGAAGGCGGGGCTTCGATAGTCTATGAAATTTATGTCAAAGGAAGCCCTGCTGAAGCCGTATCTGTTACCGTTACAGCAGATGATCAAGTCCGCGTCAATGGACAATCCGAAATTACGCTTCTATTTACACCTCCCGTGGATCCATCGACGCCCCAGACTGTTACCGTTACAGCTATTGATGACAATTTTTCGGAAGGCGTACATACCGGTCTGATTACTCATCGATCCAGTTCCGTACTGGCTGATTATGATGGTTTAAATCTGCCGTCTGTGGAATTTGAGATTGCGGATAACGATTTACCTGTGATGTTCGTTTCAAATGTTTTTGTCGGCGGTCAGGAAGGACCTCAAGGCACTTCTAATTATCGGATTCCCAGCATGACTGTGGCGCCGGACGGCTCTATTCTGGCCTTTGCTGAAGGCCGCCGCAACAGTGCTGATCCGGGTGCTGTACTTCCAATTGATATGGTGATGAAGCGATCTGTCGATAACGGTCAAACATGGCAACCGCTGGTGGTGCTGCATCATAACAGCTCATTTGATTACTCCGACCCGCGTCCGGTGACAGATCTTCTGACAGGAAAGATACATCTTCTTTATACCCAATGGCCCAATTTGTGCGGGCAATCCTGCGTACCGGCCGGTTTGGGCGATAATTCTTCAGTGGTGTTCCTGCAAACTTCCGAAGACAACGGTTTGACCTGGTCGGGACCAATCAACCTGAACACACAGGTCAAGAATCCGACGTGGAAGGCACTTAATTCTGGACCGGGCCACGGCATCCAGCTGCGATGGCAGACCAATCCGACCCGAAACGGACGTCTGCTGGCTCCCTGCCATATCAACGGCGTTGATGCCGTATCGGTATACAGCGATGACGGCGGTCTGAGCTGGCAATCGGGTACAGTGGATACGACAGCACCCAGTTTGAATGAGTCCGATGTAGTGGAATTGACCAACGGCGACCTGTTGTGGGATGCCCGTCAAGGCAGCGGATTATACCGCTATCGTCTTAAAAGCACCGACGGAGGCCAGACTTGGCAGTATCTGGGACTCGGCGATATTTATATTACACCAGTGGATTGCGGTATCGACCGGTACTCCGCCAGACGGGACGGTCATGACCGTGACCGGATTGTCTTCAGCGGGCCTCTGGGCAGTCCCATCGGGACACCCGGCCGCTACAATCTGGCCGTCTGGACCAGCTATGACGAAGGCAAAACTTTTATCAATCCGATTCAGATTAATAATGGCTTTGCTGCTTATTCAGACATAAAGCGGCTGGCCAATGGCCGCATCGGTGTTATCTATGAGGAAACCGGCAGCACGCTTATCCGTTTTGCAAGCTGTAACATCGATGTCTTTGAAAATGGGCCTCATGATCCGGCTTTGACGCAGTATGACGGATTTGGAAATGCCGTCGATATCCGCCGAGGGGGCGTGGGCTGGACAGGCTCATGGACCGGATTGGGCTCATTCACCCGCTCCGCCTGTGCCGCCTTTCGGGGCTCCAGTATTCCTTTTGAACGGTATCGGTTTACGAATCAGCCCGGCCGCGTCGATTCTGTCGCCGGCAGCGGGATGCATATAACGCGTCTGCTGAACAGCCCATTTGATATGCATGACAACGGCACTATCTACCTGTCTTTGCTGGTCAGCCGGGCGCTGGATACGACCGCCAATAACGATTCTGAGGAAGATTTGAACATTATGCTGCAAGACAGTTCCCAGCAGCCTTATATCTCTTTTGGCGTTAACAGCCGGGAAGCGTTTTATGTGGGCAAACCCGGCAGTGTGATTACGACAGCAGATAATGCCGTTGCGATGGATTGTTCTTATCTGATGATTGCCAAAATTATCACAAAACCGGATCAGGATGACAGGATTTATCTGAAAGTACTTCGTTCCGGCGCCGATGCTGTTGCCGGGCAGGAAATGGACATCGACTGGACGCTCATCGGTGCATCGGGGGAGAATGCAGCCGCGGTTTTGGACCGGATCTGCATAACTGCCGGTGCTAATGCGGTCTGGTCCGTGGATGAGGTGCGCATCGGTACAACCTATTATTCTGTTGCCGGCAGGCCGGACTGTTCTCAGTCGGAAAGCTATCTGCCGGGCGATATCAACCGCGACTGCTATGTCAATCTGAATGATCTTGTATTGCTGGTCAATGACTGGCTTTCACCGGGCTGTTCGGAACAGGGGATTTATCCGCAGATCGATATTAACGGGGATTGTGATGTCAACATGGATGATATGGCTGGGCTGGCTGCCGGCTGGCTGGATTGCACCGATCCCTATAATCCAACGGAATGCCGCAGTGTAAATTGATTTCAGATTATTCCGGAGCAGAACTCTCACTATAACCAGACTAAACAACCGAATGCAGCAATGAAAGCAATGACCATTTACAAGTCTACAAGGGTATTGGGGGAGCATTCTGAATGGGACAACCAGGATGACAGCATGACATTTCAATTGATTGTACGGATCCTGCTGTTATTAATCCCTTCAGCTTGCGGATATACATCCAATATCGCATCGTACAACTACACCAGCAGTCTGGGGGCTGATCCGACGACCCAAGGGTGGACATACTTGACCAATGTTACCAACAATGTGTATCTAAGCGGTTATGATGCCTCTATCTACCCCGGTCAGAGCGGCTGGCGGATCGTTGACGGAACAAGCACCGGCTATGCCAATTATCAGATTACTCTTACCGACGACCAGACTGAAGCCATGAAGACCGGTTTCTCTGTCTCATGGACCTTCAAGCTGGATGCAACGGCTTGGAAGAACGACGGCACCGGCAGTGTGACAAACTACTACCTGCCGCCCTATCAAAGCCGCCAGAACAACAACGGCCTGTGGATTGAGACGGCCGGAGAGAATTCCTTCCGCTACTACATTGTTGCCACAGCCGATGCAAGCGGCAATCTGGCGATTAACGACGGGACGGTGACCCATGTGCTGACCGCAGGCGGCGGCAATAACGGGTATGATACCCTGTATACGGTAACCGTAGCCTATGATGGTACCAAGGCAGTGCTCTCCTACGGCGGCAGTGATTTTACACTGACCAAGCAGGCGACTTTCGGCAATAATCGGGTGCTGTTCGGTGCTCATACCAGCCCCGGACAAGGCAGCGTGGTGTATCATGAGGTTCTGTTCGGCGTGCCAGATTCTGTGTCGGCGGTCAACATTCGGCCGGCCAATGGGGCCACCAGAGTAGAGACTACTGCTATTCTGGAGTGGTCAGCACCTTTGTCTTATACTCCGACCGGCTACGATGTGTATTTTGGCACCAATCCCGATGCCGCTGCCAATCCGAAGGTTTTGGATAATGCCCTTCAGACAACCTATGATCCGGATCTTGCCTACTCAACAACCTATTATTGGCAAGTCGACGCGTATGAGGGTACAATTAAGCACCCCGGCCGAATATGGTCCTTCACCACACGGCCGGAACATATTATAAAAGTGGCCTGTGTCGGCGACAGTATTACTTACGGATACGGCATTCCAGATATCGGAACCAACTCGTATCCGGCTCAGCTTCAGGCGCTGTTGGGGGCTTATTATCAGGTGGGCAATTTCGGCCGCAGCGGAGCAAGAGTTTCACAAATCTCATCGAATCCGTACAAAGGCAGTCCCGAATATTATGCAGCGATGGCGTTTGAACCGGATATCGTTTTCATCGCTTTGGGCATTAACGACTGCTCAGTCAACCAGTGGCAGACAAACAAACCGGTTTTTGCTGCGCATTACAAAGATTTGATCAGCGATTTCAAAAATCTGTCAAGTCATCCGCAGATTTATATCGGCACTCTGATGCCGGTCTTTTGCCCTCCTTACCCCTATCCTGCCATTTACAGCAATATGGCTGAATGCTCTCCTCTGATTGAACAGGTTGCCGCAGAGGAAAAACTGCCCCTGATCGATCTGTATACGCCTCTGGAGTCTCATTCGGCGTATTATGCTGTTGACGGACTGCATCCAGACCGTAACGGGGCTCAGGTTATTGCCCAAACCGTCTATAGAGCAATAAAACCTGATGTATATATCAGCCACTGTCTTCTGTCGGTTAAGGAAGAAGGCGCGACTTCAGATGCTTACACAATCGTCTTGGGCGGCATACCCAAACAGGATGTTGCTGTCACATTGACTCCATCGGATCCGGAACAGGTTTTGATTAAAGTAAACGGTATGCAAAAAGATACAATCGTATTTACCCCGGCCAATTGCAGCCAGCCACAAACCATCTCGCTGACTGCCGTGGATGATAGGGTTTTTGAAGGGACGCATACTGTCGTTATTAGCCACATCTGTTCCAGCGACGATTGGGCTTATGATAACCTTGTGATACCAGATGTCAGCGTTAACATCGCCGACAACGATTATTACGGCAAGCGGGTTAAAGTGTTCCTGATAGGCGGCCAGTCCAACGCGGCCGGTTCCGGCTTGAATACCGAATATCCGGCCCTTTATCAGACTCCGCAAAACGATGTGGAATTCTGGGTTGGCGGCCGTTTACCCGGCGACGGTGTCCCCGATTACAGCGTTTGGGATCGTCCTGCCGATACAGCCTTCCGCCCCCTGCAGCTGGGATCAGGTAATTATCCGGCCGGAACGCATTCCGGTTTTGAAATGTCGCTTGGCCGAGCATTGAAAGATGCACTCCCCTATGACAATATTGCGCTGGTCAAATACGGCATGAGCGGTTCGGCTCTCATGCGGGGACTTCGCAGCAGTGACGGAGCCGGGGATTGGGATCCAGGTCCGCCAAACTGGAGCCCAAGTGAAGGTTTTGACGGCGTTCGCTATCACATATTTAGAACATCGGGAGTACTTCCGGCTTTGCAGGCAATTGTCAATCGGGGGGATTTGCCTGAGATCGCGGGGATGTTCTGGATGCAGGGAGAAACAGACGCCGGCAGTTCAGCAGCGGCCAGTCAATATGAAGCAAATCTGAAAAAATTCATTGAGGCGGTCCGGACAGATTTCGGTGCACCTGAAATGCGGTTTTTTATTGGCCGCATTCGGACAGTAACGGGAATCTACAACGCTGCAGTTCGAACAGCAATGCAGGAAGTAGCCGCTTCGGACCCATTGGTCATGTGGATCGACACCGACGACTTGCCTGTAAATGCTGACAATGTGCATTACAGTGCAGCCGGGCTGGTCGAGCTGGGCAGGCGTTTTGCCGATGCATACCTTAGGATGGCATCTATACAAGGGGATCTTGAACCCGACGGGGCTATCAATCTGGCCGATTTTTCCCGGTTCGCCGAACAATGGCTCTCTGTTAATTGCGGATTCTGTTTCGGTGCAGACTTAAACAGCGATCTTGATGTCAACATGGACGATTTGACTCTTCTTACAGATCAATGGCTTGATGGTTCGGTCTCCCGCTGTGCCGCTCGATGGGCAATGGACGAAAACAGCGGCAATACGGCTATCGACAAGGGGCCTAATCGGTATGACGGCACATTGATCAACTTCCCATCAGATAACACGCAGTGGATGAAGGGCATATTCGGCAATGCTTTGCATTTCGACGGGATTGATGATTATGTTGTGGTGCCCGGCTACAAGGGCATCAGCGGCACCGCTTCCCGCACCTGCAGCGTCTGGATCAAGACGATCAAGCCCGGCTCGCAGATTCTCAACTGGGGGACCTCCCTGACCGGCCAGAAATGGACTCTCCGGATTAACAATGATGGAACTCTTCGGGCGGAGGTGCAAGACGGCTATATGTACGGCACCACCTATGTGGCCGACGGCAATTGGCATCATGTCGCTGTGGTTCTTGCCGATGACGGCTCGCCGGATATCAGCGAGGCCGTGTTGTTTGTCGACGGCCAACCTGAATCGATCGGCGGGGTGCTGCCCTGCTCGGTTCATACCGCTGCCGACAGCGATGTATTAATCGGCGTTAATCTGATTGGAACAGTTTTCTTTGAAGGCCTTCTCGATGAGGTACGAATCTATACAGCCGCGTTGGATAGCAATGATATACAGAATATAATGAACAGATAGGAGTTAACGAGGTTTGAGCATTAAGATATTCTCAGGATAATTGTTTTATTTTCGACTGTCTTTGCATAGATGCATTTAGTAACAATCCGGCAAACAGCGGACATTTATGCAGATAATAAGACCGGATGTACAGCAAATTCACAGGCGTAATCTATAAATGGATATGATTTTTTTCTGGAGATTCGGAACAATGAGAAGATTGGCAGTATCAGTAACAATCATGGCTTTGTCTGCATATGCTTGGGGCCTGACAATACAAACCTACGGTGATTTTAATGATGACCAGGCCGGCATCGCTGGTTTTGTATTCACCCCGGACCTTCCCCAATATGTTGAAACTTATAATCCGATGCCTCAGACGGCCTATTTGACCAGCTGGACCTATGCCAGATCGTCCAGCGGCGGCGGCTGTCTTAACGGAACCTATCTTGCGGTTTACATGTATGATGCGGATACAGGATATCACACCCTGCTGGGCACCTCAACAAATTACATCGATTTATCATCTGCGGCTCCGCTGGCTTTGGTGACATGGTACTTTGATGGCATCGCTCTGGACAAGGACACCCAGTATGCCATGATGTTTGTTGACAGCAGCGGTGCCATTCGCACCGGCGGTGTGGAGCTGGATAACACAAACGCAACCACCAACGGCTGCATCCAGACCGGCCATGTAAAGGTTAACCAGCCCACCTGGGAAGCGCATTTTTCTGCAACCTATAACGGCACAGTTACGGAGCCTCCCATCGACCCGACTAATCCCCCGATGTCGATGAGGGGCATCGTATATCGGAATGGTGAAATTCGGACATTCAATCTGGAAAAATACAACATGCGGGGTGAACACTTCGAAGTCATTCTGTTGGACAGCGATGGTGTTACAAAGATACCGCTGGATCCCGGTCCAGTGCGTACCTACCGCGGTTGGTGCGAGGAAGAACCGGACAGCTATGTTGAAGCTACTCTGCTGCCTAACGGGGATCTGCGCTACCATGTCTTTAAAGGAGATGCTGACGACTGGTGGTATGATCCGCCCTATGAAACCAACGATACCGCCGCCGCGATCAATAATTTCACTCTTATCGGCGGCACCCCTGTACACCCATCCGGAACGGCATGGCCCGGCGCAGCATTCACAGACGCTGCAGCCAGCTTGGATAGTTACTACAAAACTGTTTACCAAGCGGATTTCGGTTATGATGTATTGGTGGAGTATGTCAATGCGGCAAATTTTACAAATGAGCAAAGCTATGCCCGCAAAGCCGAAAACGCTATGGGACATTACAATGCCATTTATACCCGCGATATTCTGCTTGAGTGCAAACTCAACAAGGTTGTGTACCGTACCAGCAATACAGGACTGGACCGCACCGATACAAAGTGGGGCATTGACTGGTGGAATGTCAACAATTACTGGAATGCAATGTTCCCTGATGTAGATCACCATTTCATCGGAATGGTCGGGTCTGTAGGCGGCGGTGTAGCATTTGTATGTGATTACGGCGGCACAGACTGGGCAGCCCGTTCTTTCAATGGCTGGAATAGCGACAAAAACTGGTGGCATGTTGCCCGGCACGAACACGGTCACAATCTGGGAGCCGGCGACTATGATGGGAATAGAGCCGAGGGGGCCACCATTATGAACGGCAATAACATCAGCCTGTCCCGCCTGTCCAATGCGGAAGTCAATAATATTATGAACTGCCGACGCAATAGGGCCGTTTCGGCGAAACTTCGCAACATAGGTCCCTTCGCTTATCCGGTGCCCCCCTATGCCAAACTTGACAATTTTACCGCCTACGCAGGTATCCAGAGAACTCTGGACATTTTGGGTAATGATTATGATGCCAACAATGATCAAATTGCCCTTGCAGATTTTCCAAACACAACCCCCTTGGGCGGAACTCTTGAATTTTCCGCCGGAACAGGACCAAACGGGCGTGACGAACTGCTTTACACGCCGCCGGCAGGACAATTCGGCACAGATAATTTCAAATATTCTATCGTAGATGCTACCGGGCGAACGGCACGCGGTTACGTTGCTATCACCGTAGATATTCCTACCCAAACCATACGCGGCCATTGGAAACTGGACGAAACAACCGGCACCACAGCTGCAGATTCGACTATCAATGGCAAACACGGTACGCTGACCGGCGGTATCACTTTTGATAACAATGCAGCCGCTGGGCAGTTTGCCGGCGGATTAACTTTCGACGGGACAGACGATTATATCAACCTGCCCAGTTTGAATTTCACCAGCAATACCGTCACAATCACCGCTTGGATTAAACCCGACAAAGTACAAAATGAATATGCGGCCATTTTTTCCAACCGCGACGGCGGGGCTGCTAACCTCAACTTTAAAACCAACAATCAATTGGGCTATCATTGGAATGATGCAAACTGGACCTACAACTCCGGTTTATCCACTCCCGTAGACCAGTGGACTTTCGTGGCACTGGTTATTGAACCGAATAAGGCTACTTTTTACACCTCCAACGGCACGACTCTAAACAAAGTCATCAGAAATGCTGTACACAATCCGGAATCCTTTTATGGATCGCCGTCGATCGGGCGGGATGACAACGGGCAATCCAGCAGATATTTCAGCGGAGCAATGGATGATGTGCGCATTTACGGCATAGCTTTATCCGAAAACGAGATTCGGGGCGTCATCGGCGGCGGCCGTGCAGAAAGTCCCAATCCCTTTGATAATGCCGCTGATATCCCGCTTCTAACTAATTTGCGCTGGTCAATGGGATCCAGTGCAGTCAACAATGATATCTATTTCGGCACCGATTACCAGACTATCCAGAACGCTGACCTCACCTCCCGGGTCTACAAAGGCCGCCAGCCGGAAAATATTTTCAATCCGGGTACTCTCAAGCCAGGGAAGACCTACTTCTGGCGCATTGACCAGATCACCCCGAACGGCACAATCATTCCCGGACAGGTCTGGCGATTTACAGCCACGACGAAGCGACTCGGCGGCATCACCCGGCAGGTGTGGCAAAACATCGGCACTGGTGTCAGTGTGTCCGACCTAACAAACAATGCAAACTATCCAGACAACCCCAGCTTCAGTGAGATTATCAGCTCCTTTGAGGCCCCAACGAACTGGGCTGATGCCTATGGTAGCCGGATCCACGGTTTTATTGTCCCGCCAGCAACCGGCAGCTATACTTTCTGGATCGCTGGCGATGACAACTGTCAACTCTGGCTCAGCACCGATAAAAATCCAGGCAATGCTGTCAAGATCGCATACATAGAAGGCAATCCGGCTTGGACAGATTCACGCCAGTGGACCAAGTATGCTTCTCAAAAGTCTTCGCCGATACTCCTGACCGGCGGTATGCCCTACTATATCATGGCTCTTCAGAAGGAAGGTTCCGGCGGTGACAATCTGGCAGTGGCCTGGGAGGGTCCAGGCATCAGTCAGCAAATCATCAATGGGGCTTATTTGGCACCATATGCCCCCGATTACAACTGGGGGCCGCTGTTTGAGACTGATCCGATTGTAGTCGATACTATTCCGGAGGGGTATTCTTTTACCCTTTCGCTGGCTGGAGTAGCCAATGCACTGGACGGCGGCGCAATAACCTATCACAAAGCCGGCGGACCGCTGTGGCTGAAGGAATCCGATGATATGACGCTGGAAGGCATCCCCGGCGACGGTGATGTCGGAACCAATCTGTTCACAATTACTGCCACAGACAGCCACGGACAGTCAAACTATGTTAATCTGAAAGTCAATGTTGTAAACACCTTTACGGGCGAAGCGGGTCTGCTGGACTTCGCTGCTCTGGCTTCCCGCTGGATGGATAGCAACTGTCAAGATATCCCTGCCTGCGGCGGAGCCGATCTGACCGGTGACTGTGCAGTCAATGCTGCCGACATCGTGTCTATGGCCAGCATGTGGCTTATGAAGAGGACCTATGGCGGCCTTGTTGCGGCCTGGCCTTTTGATGCAGACGCTTCAGACATCATCTCCGGTCATAACGGCACGCTGCTCAATGGAGCTGCCATTGACAGCAGTCAGTCGGTTATCGGCAGCGGCACGCTGAATCTGGACGGGATTGATGATTATGTTGTGGTGCCCGGCTACAAGGGCATAAGCGGCACCGCTTCCCGCACCTGCAGCGTCTGGATCAAGACGATCAAGCCCGGCTCGCAGATTCTCAACTGGGGGACCTCCCTGACCGGCCAGAAATGGACTCTCCGGATTAACAATGATG
>Ga0209407_1004300_pt1 | contig 11703 bp, 8 predicted proteins | sample AD_JPNHG3_MetaG_FD_184410 | JGI IMG/M metagenome (GOLD analysis project Ga0209407, IMG submission 184410) | Active sludge microbial communities of municipal wastewater-treating anaerobic digesters from Japan - AD_JPNHG3_MetaG (SPAdes) (version 2) | ecosystem: Engineered > Bioreactor > Anaerobic >... | reverse complement strand
AGCCGCTTCTGAGCTGGACGATTTCACCAAGTGGCGAATGGGCAATCGCCAGCCGTCCAAACGGTGAACCTTTCGGGTTTAAATTATATGACACGGCTTTTGCGTCAATTTCCATCCAACCTGATACATTAGTCAAAAATGTAAAACACTTAGCCTTTTCGGTGGACTGGTCACCAACCGGACGGAATGTCGTTTACCTTGGCAACACGGTGCCGCAATTTTCTCGGGAAAATCCTTTTACCTATCGCGGGATATTCAAGGGCGACCTTGTCGTAGCTAACCTGCGTTGGGAGAACATCGAGGAGGCTGAATTACTAAAATCGCCCCCGGTTTCCAATTGGACAATTTTCCCCTATTCTGAACCAAATATTCAAGAATCGCCCCGTTTTGTGCCGACTAATCTCAACAATCCGCCGGTAATTACGAGCGTCCCAGTCGAAACTGCTCGGCAAGGCGAACTTTATTTCTATCGAGTACAAGCCGTTGAAATTGATCTGTTCGATAAAATAACCTATTCTGTGGTGTCCGGTCCGGAAAATGCCACAATCCTGAAAAATACCGGTGTTTTGGTCTGGCAACCGATCGATTCCGGTCGGTTTGAGTTCACGGTAGCTGTTCAGGATAATTACGATGGCATTGATTCACAGACTTTTTACGTTGACGTTTTGCCTGCCAAGAAAGGGGATGATATTTTCGATCAATCCCAGCCTGTGGATAAAAAAGCTAGTGGTTTTGCCGCCAGCTTGTCTTTTCTTGATTCCGATGGAGACGGCTTTTTAATGCCTGGGGAAGAAGCCGCTTTACAAATTGATTTAAAACCTCTATACGCTGAAAAGCTCGACAGCGTACGGCTACAACTCCTATGTTCTGCAGAAAGCAGGGAAGTGAGTTACGATCGCGAATTAATTTTCAAAGATTGCCAGCCTAATCAATGGAATCAAATGATTGTTCCCATAAAAGCTTTACCAAAATTACAAAATCGCAGTATTGTGTTCTGGGGTATCATCGAAACCAAGTATGGTTTTCAAATATTACCAGCCAGCTTGATCATCAATGGTAAAAATCCGGAGAAAAATATATAAGCTAGTTGAAGGAACTTTTTTATATTAGAGCGAGTGCAATTTAACCTATAATGAAAACTAATTGTCAAATTTATTGCTTATTATCATTGTTAACCGGATTAAATTTGGAAATCTCACGGTCTAATTAAATGCTATGAAAACAAAAAATAAAGGAATGAATATGAAAGCGAACGCATTAACTCAAATTATTTTAATGACGGCCGCCCTCATTATCTCCAGTTGTTATACTCAGTTTTCCGCACCGATCGTCCGCCAAGAAACCTATCAACAATCAGTTACCGATACAACTTACCAGGGACAAGAAACTTATCAGAATTACACATTTGACTCTTCTTATTTAAATGATTATCGTCTCGGTTACCGCGATGGTTATTGGGACTCAATGAATAGTCAACTCTGGTTAGGTTTCAATATTTACTCGCCATTTTATGGCGGCTATCGCTATCATTCACCGTATCTCGGATATTATGATCCGTGGTTTTACGATCCGTTTTATGACTGGGGCTTCTATGGTTACTTTTCCTTCTACGGCGGTTATTATCCCAATTATGGATATTATCCTCATTACGGCTACTATGGCTATTACTATGGCGGATACCCTTACCATAGGCATCATTGGTATGGATATCGGGATGGAACCTACTACAACGAAGGACGTGATGAGTTAAAAGCTGATTATGTCCCGAAATCAACTCCCAGTGGCAGTCGTGGTTCTTCAAATGATGCTGGTTCTCAAAGAGGTGCATCTTACCTGCCTACTTCCACCAGCGCCATAACGACCACGTCCGTATCAGGCAAAAAAACTACGGTGACTACCAACAATTCCGGCTCGACCAAAGCTCGTTATTCGCCCAAGACTACAGGAGCGGGAAATAGTTCCCAGGAAAAAGCCGTCGTCGGCTTTCAAACCACATTAGTCCCAACTTCGGCTCCTAAAACCACAGTGATTACCACAAATACTAATTCCCGCAGTTCAACCAGATCAACCGCATCGCAGAAATCCAGTTCGCCTCGCGCCACTGTTAAAAAAGGAACTTCCTCCAGCTCCGGTTCCTCAAATACCGGCAGTTCCTCACCGAGTTCATCAAGCTCTAGTGGTTCATCTTATCAACCAGCCAGCTCTTCCAGTAGTTCCTCATCGTCCAGTAGCTCGTCTTCATCCAGTAGTTCATCTTCATCCGGCAGTCGTTCTTCTTCTAGCTCTGGTAGTAGCCGTTCATCCTCGCCTAAAGCTTCGGAAGGTTCATCGAGAAACAATCGCAAATAGGAGTTAATATGTCCAAATTCCGCCGGTATTTTTTAGTTTTGACGATGTTGGTGTTTTTTCTACCAATGTCAATTTCCGCCCAGCATTTCGATCAAGTAATGAGTAGCGAAGCCCTTCGACCATTCTGGAGTATTTATGGTATAGGAGCCTCCTCATTTACATTATTGAACAATTCACATTTGGAAACGGATATCGGTTCGACTCAGTCCAACCCTGCTTTTCTGGTAAATGTTAAAAGGCCTAAAGGCAGTTTTTCCGGAATCGGTATTAGTCCCAAGAATTTGACTACTTTAGCCAATGTAGGAAAAGACTACTCGGCCTCCACCACTAAATATAATGTTTCCTACATAGGATTTGCTTATCCTTTTCCGGTTTATAAAGGTAGTTTTGTGATAGCGGCTTCCTATTCACCGGCGGCTTATTATTACTCTTCGTCATATACAAAAGGAACTACCGGTGCGACTTATTACGATGAGGACGGAAATGCTCACATCATTGATACTGACCTGGAATATGATATTAATGAGTCCGGGACTTTAAATGCATTCCGATTTGCCGGCGCCACTGAATTTATGAAAAATTTTAACCTTGGTTTGTCATTTAATTTTTACAACGGCCAGCGCAATTATGAGTCGACTGAAATAGGTATTGACGTTAATGACAGACTGGATTTTAATTCTATTATTTACCAAGAAAATATCAAACCAAGTTATTCTGGATTCAATATGGACTTCGGAATGTGCTATCAATCGGAAAATTATAAAATCGGCTTACGCCTTTCGACTCCTCTACGACTTAAAGTGCATGAGATAAGCGAATTGACAGAAGATTATTTCTACGATAGCGTCGTTGACTCTATTTTTTCCTACGATTTTAAATATAAAACTCGCTATCCTTTGGAACTCTCTCCCAATTTTGCTATAAAGGTCGGTAAAATTTCGCTGGGTATGGAATTTATTTTCCATAACTGGCAAAAGATCGAAGTGGATTTACTGGACGAAATGAGGGAGGTCAACCGCGATCTCTACTGGAATCTGCGCAATACGACGGATATCGGTGCGGTTCTGACCATTCCATTCGGCAATTCGCTTTCGACGCGCCTAGCTTACCGCTTAGTGCCATCTCCTTATACAGAATATGAGCCTGATGAAGAATATTACCACGTATTGGGAGCGGGTATCGAAACAATTCTTAAAGAATCTATCATCATCGGCTGTAGTTTTCAGCACGGATTCGGCAACATGTCTAATTTCTATCGCTATTTTGAAACGACGACAACCCAAGCCTACACCGAAAATCGCTGCTCAATCTCACTGGCTGTGCTATTCTAAATTAATTTTTCTCACGATAGTATCGGCTAAAAACACTGAAAAAGATTAAAAGCCCTTTGAGATTAATATTACGGTGAGAGTGATTTCATCTTTAATATTTTACCTCCTTCTATTGATGCAATTTTCCATCGCGAGTGAAATCCCACATATCTATCATATTCCACCAAAAACTTTGATTCAAAATAATCCGGCAGAAATTACCTGTGTGATTACGCTGGGTAACAGTCAATTAAAATGGGTTAAAATTTTCCTGCGCGATGATTCTTCTGAGTTATATAAAGAATTTAATATGCAATATCGGGATGGCATCTGGTTTCTGCCTCTAATCCCGGAAATGGTCAGTGGTAATTATTTAGATTACTTTATCATCGCGGAGTTTGAAGATTTTACTGCGCTGGCTTTCCCTCCCGAACGACCGGCTGAAAAACCCATCAGGGTCCAAATAGTCAGCATTCAGAAAATTTAACCTCACCGACTTTTAAAAAAGATTTGAGATTCACGCCTATACGGATTATATTCAACCTAATTATGAGGAGTCGCTTTTATTTACCGAAAATTTTTTTGATCTTGCTGGCTGGCAGTATTTTACTGACCGCGACCCCTAAAGAAATTTGGGTGCTGGAAGTTGACGGTGTTATCAATCCGGTTTCAGCTTCCTATATCAACGACAATTTGCACAAAGCTCAACCCGATCAGGTTGAGTGTATGATAATTAAGATGGACACTCCCGGCGGGCTAATGACTTCTATGCGGGATATAATCAAGAATATTCTTAACTCAGAAATTCCAGTTGTTGTTTACGTTAGTCCGCGCGGGGCGCAGTGTGCTTCCGCGGGAGTATTTATTGCCGTTTCAGCCCATTTTGTGGCGATGTCGCCCGGGACGAATATTGGCGCGGCTCATCCGGTTAATCTGGGTGGCGGAGGAATCGGCGGCCAGCCAGATTCTGCTAGTTCCCAGACTATGATTGAAAAAGCCACTAATGATGCGGTCGCTTATATCCGTAGTATTGCCCGCGAACGTGGTCGTAATGAAGAGTGGCTGGAAAAAGCCGTGCGCGAGAGCGCTTCCATTACCGAGACCGAAGCCGTTAAAATTAACGTCGTGGATGTTGTGGTAGATAACTTAGATGAGCTATTAAAAATTCTCGATGGGAAAACTTTCAAACTTCCATCCGGTGAAAAAACAGTCCGCACTCAAGATGCGACTATCCGATTCCGTCCGGTTGGCATCCACCATCGGATTCTGGATGTAATCAGTGATCCTACTGTGGCTTATATCCTGCTAATGCTGGGCTTTTACGGAATCTATTTTGAATTATCTAACCCTGGCGCAATTTTTCCTGGAGTGCTGGGTGCCATTTTTCTTATTTTAGCATTTTTCGCTTTCCAGGTTCTACCGATCAACTATGCTGGTTTGGCGTTGATTATTCTTGGTATTGTTCTCTTTATACTTGAAGTAAAAATAATTAGCTACGGATTGTTAACTATTGGAGGAATTGTTGCAATGACACTCGGTTCATTAATGTTGATCGATGTAAATCAAGCGCCTGAAATTTTAGAAGCCGTCTCGTTAAAAGTTATTCTGCCGATTGTAATTTTTACGGCCGCTTTTGTCATTATATCTCTTACGCTGGCGCTCAAGGCTCATAAACGCAAACCGACTACCGGAATTGAAGGTATGATCGGTGAAACTGGTCAGACAATTACCGACGTAGATAAAACCGGCATGGCGATCGTTCATGGCGAATACTGGAAGGTCAGTTCCGATACGCCCATTCCCAAAGGAACGGAAATTGTTGTGCTTGATGTTGATAGAATGGTTTTGAAAGTCAAACCAAAATAACAATAAATGAGGAGTTTAAAATGAACATTACCCTGCTAACCATTATTATTCTGTTGATTTTTCTTTTTTCCAGTGCAATTCGGGTTCTGCGTGAATACGAACGTGGTGTCATATTCCGCCTTGGCCGCCTGATAGCCTCAAAGGGACCGGGACTCTTTTTCCTTATCCCGGTAGTTGATCGGATGGTCAAGGTTAGTCTGCGAACAGTAGTTATGGACGTACCACCGCAGGATATTATCACCAAAGACAATGTATCAGTCAAAGTCAATGCAGTAGTCTATTTCCGGGTTGTCGATCCCTCCAAAGCCGTCGTCGAAGTTGAGGATTTTTTATATGCCACCTCTCAATTATCTCAGACAACTCTTCGTAGTATTTTAGGTCAAGCTGAACTCGATGAACTGCTCTCCAGTCGTGAAAAAATCAACGAGGAACTGCAGACAATTTTAGATACTCATACCGATCCCTGGGGCATCAAGGTTTCACAAGTCGAAATCAAACACGTTGACCTACCCCAAGAAATGCAGAGAGCAATGGCTAAACAGGCTGAAGCTGAGCGGGAACGCCGCGCCAAAGTCATCAATGCCGAAGGCGAATTTCAGGCGTCCACCAAACTTGCCCAAGCCGCTGAAATTATGAACAAAGAGCCTATTACAATCCAATTACGCTTTCTCCAAACTTTACGCGAAGTTGCCGCTGAAAATAATTCAACGACGATTTTCCCCGTACCAATTGACTTGTTCAAGCCATTTGTAAAGATACTGGAAAATAAGGCGGAGCAGAAATAAGTCTGGCGGTAATTTTTTAAGTAGCCTGTAAATTTTTACTGGATAAATTGGTGAGTGAATTGGTTAAGTGCTGATAAGTGCTACTATGAGTAATCGCCAAGAACCGCTAAATGAGAAAAATCCCAAATCCCAAATTCCAAATCACAAACCCGAAATCCAGTGCAATATTCTTGATGCCGTAACGATATTTGGAACGATTAATTTCAGTCGTCGAGCCTGTCTCCTGCCTCCTTTCTCCTGTCTCCTTTTCTCCCTTTCTCAGCCTCAGCCTCTTTACTAATAACCAATGACCAATGACTGTTCTCAGCCTTATTTTTTTGGGTCTTGGAAGAATAAACCGCCAAGTTCGCCAAGAACCGCTAAATGAGAAAAATCCCAAATCCCAAATTCCAAATCACAAACCCGAAATCCAGTGCAATATTCTTGATGCCGTAACGATATTTGGAACGATTAATTTCAGTCGTCGAGACTGTCTCCTGCCTCCTGCCTCCTGTCTCCTTTTCTCCCTTTCTCAGCCTCAGCCTCTTTACTAATAACCAATGACCAATGACCTTTCTCAGCCTTATTTTTCGCGCCTTGGTGGTGGTATAGCTATGATTACTTCAAAGAGGGATTGAAATAACCGTGACGTAGGTGGGGAAATTCTGCTTGATAGTGTTCGATTAATTGCCGAATACCGAGGCCGTCTTCTTCCGGCGGATTGAGTTCCTCCCAGTACCATTCCGGGTCAATGTTCAAATTGCGCCATTGGATCAAATCTATATTATAATCAGTCAGTATTTTTTCAAAGGCTTTGATTTCCGAGGGCTGGTCACTAAAACCAGGAAAAGTAAAATAATTGATAGAGACAAAGCGATTAGCGTTTTTCATTAGGCGGATTGATTCCAGTACGGCATCAAATGTATAATTCCTGGGACGAAAGTAGCGAGTGTAAAATTGCGGTCGAGCCGAATTCAGTGAAACCCGCAAGGAGTCTAAACCAGATTCAATTAATTTTATAATTACCTCGGGACGACTGGCATTGCTATTTAGATTGATAGTGCCTCTGGCGGTTTTTTGCCGAATGCCTTCGATAGCTTGATAGAGTAATTGCGGATTCATCAGCGGCTCGCCCTCGCAACCCTGTCCAAAGCTGACCACCGGATTGGGCGCGGTGTCAAGATGTGGCACGGCAATTTCGACGATTTCTGCCACGGTTGGAGTGAAATTAATGCGATGCTGAGCACTGCAAACGCCAGAATTTCGTTGGAGAGAAATACAGCCCAGACAAGCAGAGTTGCAGGTGCGCGCCGTAGGTAGCGGCATTTCCCAGCGATTCAATAAGTAATTCAAAGCCGCTGGACAGCCGTAAGTTAAAGCACAATTATTGACGAGATGCGCCACTAACCGGTTATGGGGAAAAAGTTTTAACTGACGTTGGGCTGATCTGGCAATTTCTGCCTGATTGAAATTCGGCGGATCCTGACGGATGTCTGGGTCAATACGCATTGCCGGAACGTAAAAGCGTCCATCAAACCAGCCAACGGCTGAGTAAGCAAAAAGTGAAAGTCGCCGGGCGCGTCGCATTTTTTCCCAGGCGGCGTGATAAAAAATGGTGTAAGCCGGCGCCACAAAAGCCGCAACCGCCAGCAACTTTCCAGCGCCGTTTTCAGTCAGAGTCACTACTTCACCACTACGGCAGTCTTTGCCAACCGGCAGACGACCGGGTAATTCCATTAGTTGACTGCCTTCCGGTAGCGGGATCCATTCATCGGAGGGTATTTCGACAACGTTTTCACCGGAGATGCCCAGCGCTTGATATTGCTCAAGTTCGAAAACGCGACCTCGACCATCGGACACCACCAGTGAAGGAGAAAATTCAAGCAATTGTTTGCACCATCATTAATTGATTTCTTTAAGCGAAAAGTTACGTCCGTTAACAGGCAATTTACCGCGAATGATCAATGGCTACCCTTTTTCCCGTACGGTCAGAATCAATCGCGGCTTCGATAATCTGCTGGACTTTATATCCGTCGAAAAAATTGGGACTGACCGGACGATTTTCCAATATTGCATCAATGAACAGACAGCACCCCACTGCTTGCCGGGTAAAGACTCCAAAAGGTTCACTCGGACTGACTGTACCCCAATAAGATGCTGGAATTTCTAATCTCCGGAATTTTTCGTCGGAACTATGCGCACCGAAAATGCTCGCGGTGAAATCGCTGCCCGAACTCGGGAAATTAACTTCCAGACTACCATCAGAGCCATATAACTTGACGTAAATTTGCATATCGCGATCAGCCAGATAAGTCATAAAACTTGTGTGAATTACTCCTTGCGCTCCGTTGCTAAATTCAAGTAATAAAATAGCCGAGTCATTAGCTGGAGATATTGGCTCGCCATCTGGTCCTAACCGTTTAGCGAAAGAAGCCAATTGCGCATCAACCTGCGCAATTTCACCAATCAGCCAGCGCGCCAAATAGATCAAATGTGATCCCAGATCGCCGAGAGCGCCATTAGACCGCTTGCTATCCAGTCGCCATTGATAATCCGGCTTACGGCCGTGACCAACTAAAAAGCTGAACTCGCCATGGTAACATTGTCCAATATATCCTTGCTTAATTAAATCATACACATATTGAAAAAACGGCATCCAGCGGTAAGTAAATAAAACCATATTTTGGACGTGAGCCGCTTCCGCTTTTTGCCACATTTCGTAAGCCTGTTGCTCCTTTAACGCCAGCGGTTTATCACAAAGCACGTTCAAACCGGCTTCGAGACTTCGTATTGCAATATCATAGTGCAAATCGTCAGGAACGCCGATGATTATTGCATCCAAATCACCCTGTTCGATCATTACTCGGTAATCAGTATATATTTTTGGAATGTTATATTTCTCAGCCATTTCGGTGGCACGCGGGCGATTCCGGCCACAGATTGCAACAATCTCTGCCTGCGGATGGCTTTGCAAAGCCGGTAGGTACATTCCGTCCGCCCACCAGCTGGTTCCGACGACGCCGACTCTGACTTTATTCATAGTTATTGACCATACAGAATTTTATGGGAATTAATCCGGGCATGTTTGTCACGCTGAAAAAGAGCAACCGCTTTAATCATAAACCATTCTAGTGAAAAAATAAAATCCACTTTCTCCCAGAGTTTGACGATCAAACCCCAGATTAGACAAATGACAATTATAAATACCAAGATTTGGGCGAAATTCCAGATGAATATTGGGACTTCGTTCACAAGGGCTACGGCATTATCCCAGAACTGGGCAAAAACCCAGTAAACACCCTCAGCCAGAAAAAACTCCATAACGTAAATTGTCAATGACACGATGCTAAACCGCCGAATCCAGAGAGTCCGTTCGATGCGACGTCGGCGAACTTCCGGTGGACAATAATCTAAATAACCCAGCACCATAACCATCGCAAATGTCATTGTTCCCAGATTCAATACTTGCATCATAATCGGAATGTCATCCGAAGCTATATTGACCATTGGATTTCCCTCAATCAAAATCCAGATCAAAAAACCTACCAGCGTTGCTAAAAAGAATATACCGGAATATTTACGAATATTTTTATAGCGACTTTTGGCATGAATAGCCGTCCCGATAACCGCACCGGCATATCCAAAACCCAGGATCGGGAAGAAGCGAAACCGCCCCGCTGTCAATTTACTCCAGACCAACATCAATAATCGCAAATGATGTTTGGAGGCAAAATCCTGCACATAGGGCGTCAGAGCATGCACTACCGGAGTAAATATAAACCAAATCACAGTAATTACCGTCATACCGATATAAATACGTTTGATGTCCTTTTGGCTAACGGCTTTACCGGTTTCATTTTTTTGCTTTATTGACTTGGACTTATCCAGAAAAAGTAAAATAAATACCGGTACGATAATTCCGGTCAGAGCAATCGAATCCAGCGTATCGGCATAATAGCGAATTTTGTAATTGAAAATATTGAAAAACCCATTCGTAAACAAACCGCCTTTGAAAATGAACACAGCCGCTCGACTAACAAAAATCAGCATGACGGCTGAAAGAATACGCCGCAGAATATAAGCTGAACTATCATCCGGATTACGATTATATACACGTAAATAGCCGTAGGCGATATTAGCGCCAGTTATCAAAGTAAAAATCGGGCCCCACATTGATAATATCATAGCTGGTATCAATAGGTAAATCACATTCTCAGGAATGGCCGTTATTAGGGGTTGGAAAAAAGCCGGGTCGTTCTTCCCGATTTGACATATCAAGGCATGCAATGGAATAATCAGGAGAATGGCTACTCCCTTAGCAAAATCGAAGGTGTATATTCTTTCGCGTTTTTCCTGTTCCATATTTAATAAAATGCAATCACTACATATTTTTTATAATATACTACCGAGCCAGAGATGAACCAAGAAAATCACTAGCAAATTAAACCTCATAGCTGGGTCAATTTACTTTTGGGAACATAATCGGCTGGAGAGTAAATCAGCTGAATGAATCGCCTTGTCTAATTCGCTTAAGTTATTTTTGATGTAGGAAAGTCTTAACAACTATCAAATGACATAAAGATGATTCCCTACAAATAATTACTATTTTATCCAATTGGGAGCAATAAAAAAATTGCAAGTCACTTTACAGAAATCACTTGATTTTGTAAATTGCCACGCGATTTTGAGAATGGGCGTTTTAGAAAAATTAAATAGTCTTATTGGTAGTCTGTTTATAACGGTAGCCTTATTTTGTCTAACGGGTGAGCTCCATTCGGGACCCACCTCAGCTGATCTTTCTTATTTTAAAATAATCAAAAACGGCTTGGTACGCGAAGGCCCGGCATCCTACTATAAAATTGCCGAAAATCTAGAAATCGGTACGATTGTTCAAGCTTTTGAGAAGCACGACGATTGGTATCTAATTAAAACACACTCCGGACGAATCGGCTGGATTGTTGCCAGCGATGTAACACCCCAAGTTCAATCCCAAGACTTAATGGCAAAAACTAACTTGCAAAATGGTAGCCCGCCGAATATTGACCAGAAGATGCCACTCCTATTTACGGAAAACCTTAAACTTCTCACTACTGGCTTTCTTTGGACCGAACCGGACGGTTCGGGAAAAATAATCGGCTATTTAATTCTCGGACTTCGTGTGAAAAAGCTCGAAACCAATGGTATTTTTTATAAAATACAATTACAGAATGGCTTAATTGGTTGGGCAGACCAAAGCCTTTTTACTATCGCGGAACCGAAATTACCACTTCCGCTTCCCAAAACGGTTGCTAAAAATGGCAATCTAAGACAAGAACCGAGCCTGTCCGCTCCGGTTATTGAGAAGATTCCTAAAGGTAAATCTGTTACGATCATAGATAGCACCGATGGTTGGTACAAAATCAAAACCGCGAGCG
>Ga0209407_1004294_pt1 | contig 11713 bp, 5 predicted proteins | sample AD_JPNHG3_MetaG_FD_184410 | JGI IMG/M metagenome (GOLD analysis project Ga0209407, IMG submission 184410) | Active sludge microbial communities of municipal wastewater-treating anaerobic digesters from Japan - AD_JPNHG3_MetaG (SPAdes) (version 2) | ecosystem: Engineered > Bioreactor > Anaerobic >... | reverse complement strand
AGGATCTGGACCATTTCAGGGCACACCGACCCTTCCGAAGGCCAGAGCCCCTTTGGCCGGACCCCAAAGAGCGACTCGTGGTAGTCCATGGCCCGTGCTATCTGAACGTCGAGATCCTCGGGATGGGAGAACGGCTCGGCAGGCAAGGGCGTATCCATTGAGCGCAGGGCATAGCCGACATTCATGAGCAGGGGGCCTATGGGGTGGTAAAACGGAGATGTGGTGATCTCGATCCGCCCTTCCAGACAGGCGCGTGCATACAAGGGGATGATCTTCTCCATCGTCTCGATATGAAAGGCGAGCACAAAGGCCTTGTCGGATTCAGTGTATGACCTGCCCTTCCTGATCAGGTCGGCGATGTTCCTGTCCTTCCTTCTCATGAAGCCTATCCAGGTGAGGTTGAACAGCACCTGGAGATCGAGGATGTCCTGGTCGCTGAAGTGCTTCACCGCAGCCTCGAACCCTCCCTCTCTGCCCGGCTTGCCGCGTTTCTCCAGTAGGTTTTTATACCGGGGAAAGGGCTCGATGAGGGTCGGGAAGCTGCCCATGAAAAAACGGGTGATTATCTGCTTTTTTTCACCAAAGGTGAGATCGGCAGGTCTCTTCTCAGAGAGCAGAAAATCCGTGTCGCGTAGTCCCTTATCGGTATAATCGATGATCTGGGAGAGCAGCGAGGGCACGAGATTGAAGGTGCAGGCCACTTCCGGATATTCTTCGAGCAGGGCGATCATGTCGTAATAGCCCCGCACCGAGTGCAGCCGCACCCACGGGAGCAGATAGGTTCCAGTGACCGGATTCTTGTAATAGGGCTGGTGCATGTGCCACAGGAATCCGACCGCCACCTCTCTCATACTCTCCCTCCGCTCGCCGTTCACTACTATTGATATAACCTTAGGTATGCATCAAACCAAATCAAATGGAGAAAGAACCAGCGCTTATACATCCGATAGATTACGAGCCTTTTTTATATCTGTGCTCATAGGGCTTCAATATTGGACAGGGACCAGGCTGTTATCTTTTTGCCATGCCAACCAAATCGGATTTCTGTTATTATGAAAAAGCCCATTTTGCCGATTCAATCAATGCAGCAAAGCGCTAGGCAAGGGAGGAGATCATGCGTTATTTGTCGGTACTGTGCATAGCTCTATGCCTCATCACCTCGTGTGGGGGAGGAGGCAGCAGTGGAGGTGGTGGTGGAACGGTTTTTTCTGTCTTGTCAACCGTCCCTGCAAATAACGCCATCGATGTCCCAATAGAAACAGCGGTGGAAATACATTTCAGCAAAGAGGTAGATCCCGCAACCGTAACTGCGTCTACCATAACCCTGACAAAAGGTGATGAATCCATTGCATGTTCATTGCAATGCTCGGGCTCTATGGTAATCTTGACGCCTTCTTTTCCCCTGTCGACAGACTCTACCTATACGGTAACGATTTCCGGCAATGTAAAGGATGCATCCGGAAATCCTCTGGGTTCATATTATACCTGGTCTTTCGTTACCAGCGAAAACATCGATACCAGCAATTACTACTATCAACCAGGCCCCGGCGATGAGATGATTTATAAAATTACGAGACAAGGGGCACCAACAGTCTATCAAAAGAGTTCCTTTTCTCTGGAGGACGATGATATCGACCCCACGTATCATTATGGGGGCGACGATGGCAATCCACATCTCCTCGAAGTCGTTACAGAAGGGCCCGAGAAGGAGGACTGCACCGTCCTGATAAGAAAAGTTTATTACACCCTTGATGGCAAAGAAATCATTGACGATCAACGGTACTCAGCTGAGCCGCTCGTATGGTTGTTCACCAATGTCGAGCACAGCACCTTCACTGGTGATGAAGAACCCGAGCTAGTCGTAGCAGGGCGGGAATACGAATCCACGATCGAGGAGATTCTCTTCAACCACAGCAATCCCCCGGTCGAAGTCGGTGCAAGAACAATCACTACGAGCATAACCCCGCTGGACATTGTATCGGTTACGGTTCCCGCTGGAACGTATGAAGCCCTCAGATTTGCGACCGAATCATTCTCGGAAGAAACCATAGGGGAATCGACGATAACACTCACCGGCTCCGGTACCATGTGGTTCGGCAGGAATACGGGCCTCGTGAAAGTACAGATGGAGTATACTAGACAAAAAGATGAGGAAGACCCCGAAACTTTCGATTACCTGCTAGAACTGGTCGAAATAAACCTCTCGGGTGAATCCGTTTCACCCGCCTCAATGCAGATCGCACCACCGGCAAAGACAGTCCCAATCCAGGCTCTTATGAAAAACATTTCACACATAGTCCATCCTCGTTTGCCATAGCTATTCCGCCTCCCGGGTCAGAAGACCCGGGAGGCCATTATGTGTGCAATTCTTTACACCCTGCCTTGGGCATGGACCCCTCACATGGAAATTCACAATTCTATAGGTGTGTAATTATTTTCCCACAAATGGTATTTGCGTTCTATTTTAAAGCATTATTTTTTTCTGTCAGAATCTCTTCTTTTTGTGTTTTTATCCATTATTTATATATGTTATGGGAACATCCCAGTCTGGCATTTTCTATGCTAAGAATGGGCTAATGCAGCAGAGGAGACAGCAATGATGAAGAAAATCACGATTTGTTTGTTGGCAGGGCTATTCATAGTCATGTGTCCAGGTAGTTCATCGGCATTGAATTTCGGGATCACCGATATTTCCCGATTGTATGCAGACATCAATTGGAGTGCCTTGAACACCCGCTCCGATTTGAACCTCATTGAGGAAACCGGAGACACGTATCAGGGAGGATCTCAAACAGGGGGAGGGAGCGGCAAACCCCCCATTCCGGACGGGTTGCCCGGCTCGGATGGGTTTCCCGGCCCTGATGATTACTTCGACATCGGAACAGGCGATCAGGAAGCCTCAGCGCCGGTTCCCGAGCCCGCCACCATGCTTCTTATCGGAACGGGCCTCGTAGGGGTAGTTGCCCTGAGGAAGAGATTTACACACAGAGATTAGGCATTCGCATTGATATGACGGCCCTGCGGTAACACTGAAAAAACCGGGCGGTCGTACCAGAGAGAATGCACCGGGAACGCTCGCAGTCAAGCGGCCCTGACAATCAATCCGGCAGCTTGGACGATCATGTCCCTTCCACCTGACACGGGAAGACGGACAATATCCTGCCGTCTTCCCTATACAGCTTCATACGAGACGCTTCGGAAAGTCTCTGCCCCGGTTGATTTCAAGCCTCAGAGGATTCGGCCGTGTGGCCGGCATGCGCCGAGCCGTCCTCAAGAATACTTCATCAATACTGATAAATTGCTATTCACAAAATGTCTCATGGCATCGAAGATGCCCCAACAGGAACAAGGTATTGATTATCATCGATTGCATCGAGAGAACATTCCGGACAATTCTCTCCCTCTCTACAGCTAGGGCACTGAGGTACCATCGTACGCCCTTCCCAGAGTTCGATCCCCCTATACTCGCTAAAAATCGGGTACCACCATATGCGCATGTCATCTTCATATGTCCATCTATTTCTCAACCCGATATCGACCTCGGTGGCAGTACTCAACCAGCTGGCATACGATGGTAATGAAAAGTGAAACTCAGCGTTATAATCGGTTAACAGGTACAGCCTCTTATACTGTCCAGGCTCAATCTTGCTTATTGTGTAGAACGGTGTATCAGAAGGCTCCACTCCACTTGGCGTGAATGTAATTTTAAGATCCAGAAGATCGTGCACTCCCATGTGCTGGATGCAAAAATCAGTGGAATACATGGACTTCAATGCCTGCATGCCGTCATCTTCATCCAGGTCATACCACCACATACCTTCATAACAAAATATGTCAGTACTGTTGGAGAAAACCACCGGTGTGGGCTCGGAGATGTCTTTATATCCCACGCATACTGCATCCTCTTCCACATACCCTTCTTCACTGCCCAACCTTCCCTTGTAGACGACGTAAAACCTTACATCCGCAGCCCAGAGAGGGATCTCCTCATCGCCGAGGTCAAACTCCAAAAGGGTTGCTACACCGGGTTTGATTACCTCACCACTAGTATTTCCTTGATAAGGTTTCACGATGTACAGGGGATCGCTGATATGAGAAGGAGATAAATTCTTATACGTTTCGTTTGTGAGAGGATCCATTGCATGCGCTGAAGGATCGGATGGATCCGCCCTGTCTGTCAGAAATCTGTACTGGACGACCAGATCGATGCCGCCGCCCAGCATCCGCTCGCCCGTATCGGTGGTATTTCTGACAAGCAATTGCACCTTGTTGAATCCCTGAGTTTTGGGATCGGCGGGTTCGCTGTCCCTGAAGGCATAGACCCCGTCATTGGGCAGGGATATTTCGATGGTGCCTCGGAAAAAGTGCTTGAGAAGCTGTGCTGAGTAAGACACGGCCCGAGGGACCAGCCGTCCGGCATAGTCTTCCAATACATTGTCATCCAGAGCGCTCACCCGGTAGATTTTGACCGGGTCTGCCAGATCGAGCTCGTATGCCCCGGTGATCGATGTCGTACAGAGCCTGTACCCCGTGTCGCCGTCCCCGATCTTCATTAGATACTCCCTCTCTATGGTTTTTCCGCTGTCCCTTGGATCTGTGATAACGTACCGCTCCTTGGTCACGCTGCTGATGTGATTCGGATAGTTATATCCTGAGAAGATCCTGCCCTGGCTGAGAAAGTTCGCATTGGTATATTCGGCCAAGCCGATGAGAGCGTTGATGGTAACACCAGGATTGACGCCCGTATACCAGTCCGTGTCCACCATCCTGGCAATGGAGATCCGTGCATTGTCAGGAAGGTTGCCTGTATTGAGTACGGGAAGATAAAAAGGATAAGCATAATTCTGACTGTTTTGCAGCCATCCTTGGACCTTTTGTTCTTTCTCCTTTTCCCTGCAAAGATGATAATGTGTAACCAGTTTCTCATACACACTCCCACCGATTGCGTGCGAGTCATTGCGCACATGTTCCGGGCAGGAGCTATCCTGGATCAGGTGCATGAGGTGCCCTACAGCCAGAAAGGTCTTATAAAGATCTTTATTCCTCTGTTCATAATCCGTGCCGGTGAGCGCCTTGTAGAAATAATCTCTTGCGTCGTACCAACTGTAGTTGCCGCCATTCCACGAGGACTGCTCCCCTGCTTCCAGTTGCGCCCAGAGAATGGATGACTCTCCGCTGATTCCGGAATAGTGGTACCCGGCCTGATCCCACGGCTGCAATGGATCATGGAAGTGATGCCTGCATCTCCAGAAAGGCTCGTCTTCTTCTATCCCTCCCTGGGCGATCAGTTCTTGCGGCGATTTATACCCTGTGATCGTCAGCCAGTCGAAAAGATAAATGTACCACAGGCTTCTTACCTTCATCCCTCCATCTATGCCCAGATTCTGCCTCGTATACTGATCGAAATCAAATCCACCTACGGAATGCTCCAGTATCCACTCATTGATTGCTTTGTGTTCTGTTTCGCCATAGCTCCAACATTCCGTACCGGTAACAATAAAAATGAAAAAACAAACAACAAGCTTATTCCTGGGCATCATTGTGCCTCCTCCCCTTAATCTCATATTGACATTCAAGAGCCTTACTCAACAAAGGCTGCCTAGCATTCGGATAGAAACCATTAATACCCAATCCTCTCGCCTCCCGCTTCTCCTCAGGAGTTACAGCCCGCTTGAGACCAATGACTACATATCGCTCGTAACTGCTGTGATCATAGGGGATATATACCCGCTGGACATTTTCCGGGTACCTGAAGTCAAAATCGAGCTCGCGGAGCTTGCGCTCTGGATCCTTTACTGGAACGAGTGTTTTTAGACGATCTTTTTCCCACTGCTCCATATATTGTTTCACCTGTTCCTCGGTGTCTCCCATCCGGGTTAATACTATTCCTTCGATATCCCTGGTTTCATCTACATACGCGAATGCTGAAAAATCGCCCGAAACGTATCTGGAACTATAAGGGTAATATCCTGGTTTGTAATATCCGATTGACGGAGACTCAATCCAGGGAATAAGATATCCAATTATCGAACGAAGATAACCAGGATCATTGTTTCCTCTCGGGCCTGTTATTTTCCACTCGCCCTCAGCATCGGTGAGAACTTCCTTGACAGGCCCTATTCCACAGGACCTACACCCTATTCCCGGACGGCACTTTCTCCATAAGGCATACACGACCGCCCCTTCTATGGGTTCGAGCGTGTCTGCATCGATTACCTTGCCGTGCATGGTCATGTATCCGGGAAAATCGAACCCGAAGAGCAGGGTCGGGGCAAGGATGAGAACCGGGATCAGTCTCTTGCATCGCTTGAAGCTGTTCATACCGTCGTTCTCCTTTTAAAAGCTGGCGATCTTCCATCTGCCGTCTTCATCCAGCTCGAATAGAAGGAGGAAAGAACAGAGCCTCCCGTCACGAGTGGTCCGGATATCATATTCAACCAAAGCACCCCGCATCTTGATAATCTGAATATCATCCAGCTCGGCTGCAAGATCAGCGCGATGCTCCGGGGTGAGTGAAGTGAAGATATTCTGATAGTTGCTCTGGGTTTGGCTGGATATGTCTTTCACCGCTGCCTCGATGTCATTGTCCAGAAGCGCGGTACGCATGGCCTCCCATTTCTGCCGGAGCATGGCGTCGAGCGCATTTTGATCGTAAACCGCCACGCCGATGGTGTCGGTGAAGACAGAGCCTTTGTAATCTGCCCGGGCTGTTATGTAGTAGACGCCGGGGCTCGAGATGCCGGCGGTGAGCTCATGTGTTTCGTCGCCGGCGAGATACTGGATTACACCCGGGCCGGTGCCCGTGAACGTCAGCCCGTCGGGTGTGAATAGGGAGTCGACCCGCAGGATGGTGTCAAGCGGCGCTATCCCCATCAAGTCGACAGACTTGAGGGTGATGCATGGCTGCGTGGTGTCGGCAGTGACGAGAATGCTCCTCTCAAGCACATTCCCCTGGATGTCCTCAGCGTGGACAATGATGGTGTTCTCTCCGTCGACAAGCGGAACATGGTTCGCAAAGAACATGCCCTGATGAACTACCGCCGGCGTTCCATTGATAGTGATGCCGGTCTCGTTTCCGTAGGCGTTACTCAGAGTCCCCCGCACCAGGATGTCAGGGCGGTTGATGACAGCACCGTTTACGGGCGAGTCGATACTGAGGTAGATGACGTCGTTTACGGTTACGGTCACCGACGCAGTTCTCACACCTCCCAGCCCGGTAGCGGTGACGGTATATGCTGTGGTCTGCTCGGGACTTACCGTCAGAGATCCGTTGAGATCCACCTGACCTATGCCGTTGTCGATGACCACAGATTCGGCATCCGAAGAAGTCCAGCTCAACGTAGTAGATTGACCGGCATAGATGGATGATGGATCCGCCACAATAGTCACTGTGGGCGGAACATACACCGTTATCGTGACGGAATCGGTGGCGGTGCCGCCCGGGCCGGTTGCTGTTATCGTGATGGTACAGGTCTTTTCGGGAATGTGGGCCAGTGTTCCGAACGGCTCTACAAAAAGAGAATATTCTTCGAGCTCAAGCTTGAGCGCATCCGCATTGCTGCTCGTCCAAGACAGGGTGACCTCCCCGCCTTGGATGACCGCCTGAGGCTCTGCCGTGATGTGCACCGTCGGCGGCTGGTAGACCGTGATGGTCGCCCGGTCCGTCACGGTCCTTCCCTGATTGTCTGCAGCCGTTATGGTGTAGGTGGTCGTCTCGTCCGGGTAAACGACCAGAGAACCACTCGGCCCCACACCGCCAATTCCGTGATCGATGAAAACGCTGTCCGTCTTGATCGTGTTCCAGTGCAGCACCACAGGCTGACCCGAGACCATGGCATACGGATCTGACCAGATCTTTGCGCTGACAATGATCTCTACATCGGGAACAACCACCTCTGCGTCAAGAACCATGAGGTCAAGGTTCTGATCTGATGTGAGGCACTCTCCTTCCGGGAAAGAAATGTTGTACTGACCTGTCGGCACATAGAAGAAGTATCGGCCCTGAGCATCTGTGGAGAAGCACTTGGTGATACGCCCATTCGTAAGGGTCACCCTGATTCCTTCAATCCCTTCACCATTTGCCAAGACCCTGCCCGAGACACGCTCCTTGTGCTCTGCAATGAAATGTCCGACCGCACACGGCCTATCGAGGTCCTGCTCGATTGTGCCTGCAAGACCGTTCATTTCATTGAAAATAAAGACCGTATTAAACCATGCTTCAGGAACGCATAGTAGCGACCCGTCAGCAGTGAAGTCCAGATCAGTCGGCCACGTCGCCGGAAAGACATTCAAGACTTCGAGCGATCGGCTATCGATGATGAAGATTGTTTGAGGTTCGTATTCTAACGAAATATCGCTCAACGCAATTCTGTGTCCATCTGGGCTTAATGCGATATAGCATTTCAGTGCCTCTATCTCCTCAAGGTATTCTCTGGTCTGGATGACAGCATTGGTTTCAGTGTCTATCACGCTGAGCCTGCACGAAAGAGATGAAACCGCATATACCCTTGAGCCGTCATTGCTCACTTCGACATCCCAGATCGAGTCTTCCGGATTTGTCACGCGTATTGCAGTGATGATGCTCATGGTCGAGCTGTCGATCACCTTGACTGTACCGTCCTGGAGAGAGGTTATGTATATGCGCGTGCCTTCATTGTTTACCGCGATGCCGTGGGGAACCGGGCCGGTATCCATAACGCCCGTTACCTCTCCGGATGCGATGTCGACCCTGTACAAGGTGTCTTCCCATGAAGAAACAGCATAGAGCAGAGTTCCATCCGGGCTTACGGCAAGAGTGTCTGCATACACGGGGATCTGACCGGTGACGGTATGGGTGGCGGCATTGATGATGGAGATCCCGCTTTCCCAGTTTGTCACGTATACACTCTCGCCGTCCGGGCTCACCGCGACACCGTAAAGATCTTCCCCGATCTGGATACGATCTATGACTGCACGTTCTTGGATATCTATGACCGAGACATCATTTCCCCAAATGTTTAGTATAAAAGCCAAAGGTCTTCTCTGCTGCCCGGATTGCCTGACTTCCACCGTGGCAGCTGCTGTGGCCGTCCCACCGGGCCCGCTAGCTGTTATAGTGTAGATGGTGGTCTCGGCGGGGCTCACCGGCATGGAGCCACTGACACCAACCGTCCCGATGCCTTGGTCGATGGTTGCGGAGTCGGCGTTTGTTGTGCTCCAGGTAAGGGTCGTTGTCTGCCCTGCGTCGATAGGGTTCGGTGAGGCAGTGATGGTGACTGTGGGCTTATGGAGCACAGTTATGGTTGCATCTGCTGACGATGTGCCTCCTGGTCCCTGGACCGTGATGGTGTAGATGGTCGTCTCTGAAGGCGAAACTGCAAGCGAACCGTTTATGTCCACAGGACCTATGTCGTTATCCAGGAGTGCAGTGTCGGCATGCTGCGATGACCAGATGAGTGTCGCGCTCTCACCTTCGATGATGATGTTTGGCTGGACCGATATGCTCACCTGGGGAGGCTGGTGTACGGTGACGGTCACGGAGCTGCTTGCCGTTCCCCCGGAACCGGATGCCGTAATAGTATAGGTGGTGGTTGCCGTGGGCGATACGGACAGAGAGCCTGCCGGAGGAACAGCTCCAATGCCCTGATCGATTTTGATCATATCGGCATTTGTGGATGTCCATGACAGTTGTGATGTCTGACCGGCAACAATGGACTGAGGCGATGCAGTAATGCTCACGGTCGGTGGCCGATGGACGATGATAGTGACCGTTGCGGTTGCCGTGCCGCAATCCCCGTGGGCTGTCGCCGTGTATGCAGTCGTGGTCTGGGGATGAATCGTGACCGTGCCCGATGTACCCACTGTTCCGATCCCGTTGTCGATCTCGACGCTTTGGGCATTCATCGAGGACCATACCAGCGTGCACGAGCCGCCCGGAAGTATGGCAGCCACGTCTGCAGAGAGGCTCACGGACGGCGGCTGGCAATGAACCGCTTCGGCTGTGGTGGTGTCGGAAGATTCGCCTCCCCTGCCGTCGAAAACCGTGAGTGTTACTGTGTAGGTGCCTGGGGCCGGGTATGCGTGGCTGGGGCAGGCCCCGCTTCCGGTCGAGCCGTCGCCGAATTCCCAGTGAAAGGTGAGCGGATCGTTATCCGGATCGAGGGACCCGGAGCCGTCAAAAGCGATCGGCTCGTTGACCTCTCCGGAATACGGACCGCCGGCATCAGCTATCGGAGCCCGGTTGAGGGGCGGGATGCCGTCCACCTCGATTGTCCAGCTCAGGGTATCCGTGCCGCCTCTCCCGTCATCGGCCAAGGCGGTGACATGATATTCCCCGGTGGCGTCCGGCAGCCAGGTGATCTGCCCGCTTAACTGGTCGATCCACATACCTGGAGGAGAGCTTGTGAGTGTGTATGAAAGGGGGTCGCAGTTGGGGTCCGTCGCCTTTACGGTGAAGTTATACAGAATACCTGCCGTGCCGTTTGTGACAGGAGGAGTGTAGATTACCGGGGGGTAGTTCACGGTTCCCATCGTTCTCGCGGCTGTGGGACGTGCGCTTTCTACCGCCGAGAAACACCACGTGCCTTCCACCAGGGCGCCGATCACGTAGAGGTACGTCTTCTCGTTCTGGACCGAGGTATCGTAATAGGTGGTATAGGCGGGATTGATTTCGGCCACCTTGACAAAGCTGAACGGTTCATCCTCATCGGTACGGTACACATCATAGCGCTCTGCACCCGTTATGTGCTGCCAGTAGGGTTGTGCAACGTCCCTCTTGGCCCTTACGATCACATCGAAGCAGGGTTCGACGATGATGACCGCCTCGTCGATTTCCGAGCGGCTGATACCGTCATTCACGGAAAGCGATATCGTATAGGTCCCCTCAGGAATGACAACGACGGGATTCTGACCTGTGGCTTTGGGAAAAGGACCATACCACTCAAAGTGCAGATCTATCCCCTCGTCATGAGAGGACTGGGAACCATCCAAGATTACCTCGCTGCCCATGGGTTGATTCTTCTGAAACGGATCGTATTCACCGGCTGCGGCAAGGGGTTCTTCCGCCCGGGCAGGCGACGGACAAAATAGACTCAAAAAGTGATGAACCCCCGGGAATATGCTCTGTGACTTCACATCGCGCTCAGGGCACACCCCTGGAATGAAAACCCCCTGCAGAATGATACACAACAACAGGATCCCAACCCACTTTCCGCAAACAAGCCTGTTCCTCCTCTCCATATCGATACCCCCTTCTCACTGCTAGAAACTTCATGCCCCGCTATCGGCAGCGGGATATCAAAACCTATTTGCCTCAATCCTCTCTTTCACTCCCTCAGGACCTGCTGGAGTAAGAGTCCCATGGAGATGGAGAAAGAAAGAGAAAACCTGAAGCCAAGCTATAAAGAAATATCATCCTTCATGAAACAGCCCCATCAGCTCTGCATACGTCTTCCGGCCGCGACAACCCCTGCCGCGCCAAAACCGAACAACAGTATGCTCGCGGGCTCTGGCACAGGTGTGGCGACCAAATCATTTTCGCATATATCAAGCATATTTGTTAAATACAGCGTCTCTTGAGAAAGCTCATTGATCTGGGCAAGATACAAGCCTGTATATCCGGCAAGGAATGACGGATCGGGCGTCAAGCACCATCTGATTCGGGCATATTCATTCTCTCCCAGCGTAAAGCTCCATCCGATCGCAAGGGATACATCATTTTCAAGCCCTTCAGGCA
>Ga0209407_1004293_pt1 | contig 11715 bp, 11 predicted proteins | sample AD_JPNHG3_MetaG_FD_184410 | JGI IMG/M metagenome (GOLD analysis project Ga0209407, IMG submission 184410) | Active sludge microbial communities of municipal wastewater-treating anaerobic digesters from Japan - AD_JPNHG3_MetaG (SPAdes) (version 2) | ecosystem: Engineered > Bioreactor > Anaerobic... | reverse complement strand
TAATCCTGATAATAGTAAACGACGTAATTTATAAATGGATGTTTGCGAAATATAAGAATCGTCGTTGTCTGTAATAAAGGCTATTGAATACTTGCTTCTATCTATTCTGCGAATTAGTTCGTCAACGGAGATATCTTTTCTAACTATTGGAATATTATATTTCATTTTTTATTCCTTTCTCCTCAATAAACCATTTTACATAATTTTTTAATGCATCTTTATAACTAATCTTCGGTTCCCATCCAAGTAATTTTTTAGCCTTTTCTCCTGAAATTAATCTACCCTTGAATTGCCCCGCTCTGTCTTCAGCAAATTTAATATTTGCCTTTTTATTTAATATCTCTTCAAGGTTTCTGACTATACCTAATACACTAATCCGTTCTTTCCCTTCAAGATTTATTATTTGGTTTTCAGCATTTTTATGCAAGCACGCTACGCAACCTTTTGCTAATTCTTTTACATAAATAAATTGTCTTGTTTGACTTCCATCTCCATGAATCGTTATTTCCTCATCGTTTAATATTCGATTTAAAAAAATAGGAGTCACTGTTGATTCTCTGGCTCTTTCGCCAAATGGAATTCCAAATCGCATTATAGTATAATTTACATTATAAAGCCGTTTGTAGTTTTTACAAAACATTTCGGCTGCAATTTTTGAAGATGTATATATGTGATCCGGATTATTGGTAGTTGGTGTTTCTTCAGTAATAATTTCATCTTCATCACCTTCTGGACTACCATAGACCCATTCTGTTGATGCAAGTAAGACTCTTGAAATATTGTTTATCCTTGAGGCTTCTAAAACATTAATAGTTGAGCAAGAAGTTATAAGATTAGAATAATATGGACTTTTGTAAAATCTATTTACATCTGCTTCTGCCGCAAGATGATAAATAGAATCATAATCTTTTGACTCTTGTATAAGTCTATTCAAATCTAAAACATCTGCTTTGATGTAATCACAATTTTGGTTATATTTTGGGGATTCAATATCATAGATTTTTACTTGATGCTCTTTTTCAAGTAAAGCATCTACAATGTGTGAACCAATAAAACCTGCTCCGCCTGTAACCAAAATTTTCATAAGTTTATCTCCTTTTTTAATTTTATTTCCTAAAAAACTCCACTGTTTTTATCAAACCTTAATTAAAATCTATAGATGACTGATAATTAAGCATTCTTTTGCCTTATTAACTCAAGCCACAGAATGTTTCACATCACCAACTCTTTCCTTTTCAAAAACTGGTTTAATACTTTTGCTGAGAATCTTATTTATAATATCAATTTAGTGCAATTGCCCGTTCTTTAACAAAAGGACTAATCTGCCAAGAATTTCCACTACAGAAAATAATTATTCTCATTTTAACTTCTTATACAATTTGTTTATAGTGTTACCAGGTAAGAAAGAAACAAAATAATAAAAAATAGATAACTTATTAAATTTGATTTTCAGCGATTTAATTAAATTTTTTCTTGCCAATTTGGGCTGATAATTATTCCACAAATATTTCTTTGCTATATGTAGATGATAAATAGCGGTTTTATATTTAAGATCTCTATTCATTGCCATAGATTTTAATATATTTTTTTGTTCTTCAGTTATTTTATCATTTATTGCATCCAATATAATATTTTCTATAATCTTTGAATCTTTTCCGGAACTTTTGGTTGTTACAGCAGTTGGACATATTCTATATTTAATCAAGACATCTGGTAAATTTCTTAATTCACCAATTTTAGCAAATTTGTTAAAAAGAACAGCATCTTGAGCCGAACGCATATCCGGATAACCTCCAACTTTATCAAAAGCAGTTTTACGATACATTGTGCTGCTATGGATAAAGGGCATACTCGGTAAATTATTTTTTATTTCTTCCCAACTTAATGCTTGATTTGAAGTATAAACATAATTACCATCTTTATCAATTATTTCAGCATTACTGCCTATTGCTACACACTCTGGATGTTTTTCTAAAAAATCGTATTGTAATTGTAATCGATCAGGCATACTAATATCATCAGCATCTAATATTGCAATATATTCCCCATTAGAATGTTTAATTGCAATATTTCTTCCGATTCCCTGCCCTGTATTTTTTTGATCGATAACTACTATTCTTGCATCATTATAGGATTTAATAATGTCTAAACTGGAATCTGTTGAACCATCATTAACAATAATAAATTCAAAATTCTTAAATGTCTGATTTAAAATACTATTGATTGCTTCCCGGAGATATTTTTCTCCGTTATATACTGACATTATAACGCTGATTTTAGGTGATTTCATATAAATGTAATCTTATTTTCTAAGACTTAATAATAAAATTTATTATTTATGTATTGCTAAATAATTTGTTGTTATAAAAATTTCCTTCAATTCATTATAGTTTTCAATCTCATACAAATTATTTCTTAATATTCTATAAATTTTATATCTATCTTTTAGTAGATAATAAAAATCCTGAAAATATGTCCTAGAATCGATGTTACAACCCCCAAATTCAAATTGAATAAATTTAATAGAGTCTTTTTCCAACATCGTTTTAGCACCTTCTAATGCATTAATCTCATTTCCTTCAATATCTAATTTCAAGAAATCTATTTTTTCAATTCCTTGTTCTTTACAAAATATATCTATAGTAGTTAATCTAACTTGCTCTTCGGAATCCATTTTAATATTGAAATGCTCTAAATTCCTTTTATATAATGACGATAAACCTGATAATTTTTCATTATAAAATAAAATTTGTTCCCCCTGTTGATTACTTAGACCTATATTATATACATTAATATTTGAATATTTTGAAACATTTTCAGTTAATTTTTTAAAAATATTTTTTGCAGGTTCAAAAGCATATATGTATATATCATCTTCTGGTTTAAATATTTTTTCTATTTCTATTATATAATTTCCAATATTAGCACCTACATCAAAAATTACAAAAGGTTTAGTATAATTTTTTATTTCTGATTTTACAAAGTTTAATACAAAAATTTCCCCGTCATTTTGAATATCTGATCCTAAACCAATATTCATACCTTTTAAGGAAATTCTAAATAATTTTTCATAAAATGATTGTAAATATTTAACTCCAAAAAATATTTTTAATAACTTTTTCATTTTAATTTTTTTATTTTAATCCAATTTTAGTAAATAAATCCTCAAATCGTTTTTGATAAGTATGACATTTTAATGCTTTTTTATGCCCTGCCCATCTTATTTTTTCTGCTTCTCTTGGATGATATAAATAATATTTAACTTTTTCTAAAAGTTCATGTTCACTTCTAAAAACAATAACTTCTTTGTCTGTTTCATAGAATTCAGTTAATTCTTCACAATAATTAGTGAAATATAGAGCACCACACATTGGTGCTTCAAATTCCCGTAAATGCAAATGTTGTTTTGTGATGGAACTTGGATCGTGATTGTCAAAAACTTCTAAAAAGCCAAGAGAAATTTTACTTTGACTATAAAGTTTTATCATTTCATCATCCGAAATTGGGTAATGTAAATTTTTCTGATATTTATTTCTTAACCATTTATTAAAATCATAAAGTGAAATTTTTGAAGAATATTTACTTCTTTTCTCAGAGGATAAAACAAAAAGGGTTTTAATTACATCTAAATTTCTTCTGAATTCTTTTACGCAGTTTCTTATGAATGGCATAGGTTTATTTACCAGCCAGTTGGGACCAAAACAATGCACATCTACATTATTTTCCAATAAATGCCAGATATAATAGCTACGCTTTGCATAATTCCCTCCAACAAAAGACACATCATATTCTTTTTCACATTTAATCGGATAATAATATTTGGGGTTAGCAGCCATTTGAAACCAGACAGGATTTGCACCGATTTTTTTAAACTTTTCACCCGCATCCTTCTCAGAATGTAGGTTATAATCAAAGTGAGGCGCTATATTGTTTGTCAAATAAAACTGATGTGTATTATTGCAAGAAAAATTTGCGGTAGGAACGCCACTCTTTTTTATTTCATCAATAATTTCAGGATAAATATATTTGTCTGTAAAATAAGAAAAAAACAGATTAAAGTTTTTCTTTTTATGTTCTTTTTTGAATGTTTGCAAAACATACTCACTAAATTTTTCTTTAAATAATGCTGTGTTTCTTTTTACTTTCAAATAATTTTCAGCCTCATCAATACGGACAAGATATACTTCGTGCCCTAAATCTAATAATGGCTCATATAAATTATGTAGCCAGGTTTTACTACCAGGTACACTTGCATTTCCGGATGGATATAAGGATAGGAATATTCTCATTGTTTTACCTTTTTAAACAAAAAACAGCCGCAGCCATAATTCTGTTTATCTGCGATTTCTTTGCTTGCATTGTTAATAAATCCAGAATTTTTATCATCAGGAACTAAAGAAAAATCTAATAATTTGAACTCTTTAAAATAATCTATAATTTGGTTATAAGAATATATTCTATGGGCATTGTACATAATTTTGGGTTTCCCAATAGGAACTACAAATATTAAATTCCCGTTTACTGCCAAAACCCTTTTAAGTTCATTAATAGCCTTTATATCACCATCTGGATCAATAGGATCGGAGTAACGACCAAGCCCTACATGTTCTACTGTGTGCATACAAGAGAGTGATTTAATTGAATTACTTTCAAAAGTCAGATTTGTTAAATCAGCATGTTCTGATGACAAGTTACTTAATTCCAATTTTGCTGGTCGAAAATCATAAAATTTCACTGGTATAAATGCTGATACAATTGAACAAAAATATAATGAAGAAGAGATATCGATATGAATATCAGGATTCGTTTTCTTTAATATTCTGGCAGCCCAAGCTAGGTGATAAATATAATGCCTATCAAAACTTGTGAATTTTGTTTTATCATGAATTTGTGGGTAAATATCTGTATATTTAACTGTAAATTTATTTTCTATTTTCTTATATTTTATAAAATCATTGAAAAATAATATATAATTTGGTAAACTAAATATTAACTTTCTTAAATCAATTATTGGGTCAAATAACCTAAAAACTAAATTTAATTTTTTGTATATTTTTCTAATTATTTTTCTTTTCATACCATGTTAAACTATTGAGTTTGGTAACACCTGAGAATTTAGCAATTGAATAAATTAATTTGTTTTGCTTAGCCCATTCCACAAATTTATATCCCAAAATATATTTATATATAATAATCTTTAATGGTTGCAAGCTCATCTTATTAAAAATGCTTCCACCATATTTCTTCCTGACCTTTAAAAACTCATAAGAAAATTTCCAATTATCTTTGCTACATCCTTTTGATGTTTTGTGCCTTCTCAAAGCACTTATAAAAACATTTATTGAATGAATTGGTTTAACTTTTGCACATTTTAAAAAAATATCATAATCCATTACATAGTGAATATCATTTGCAAAACCACCTACCTGTTTTAAAATATTTACATTAAAAAAAGTACCAGGATGAATTACAACAGGAAGTTCATTTAATAAATCGTTAAAACTAAAATCTCTATTACGATTATTCATTTCTCCAATTTTATTCCCATATTCATCGGAAACAATAATATTACCCATAAATGCAGAGAACTGGTCATATTTAGTTTTGCTTATTTTTTTTATTACTTCACTAAATACATTCTCATTTAGCAAATAATCATCAGAATTTAGACATAGAACTAAATCACCAGATGCCATCTTTAATCCTTTATTATAGGCATCAGACTGTCCCTCATCTTTTTCTGAAACCCATTTTAAATGGGGATATTTTTTTAATATATCAACTGTGTTGTCAGTAGAACCACCATCAATAATAATGTGCTCAAAATTAGGATAATTCTGGTTTAATACAGAAAGTATATTTTCTTCTATGTATTTGCCTTGATTATAGGAAGGAGTGAGAATGCTGATTTTGGGTAGATAATTTTCTTTCATATTACCATATTCCTTTTTATATGAAATTTATTTTCAAATAACAAACAAGTATTTTGGGGGGTTAGCCTTATTACTACAGAAAACAGCGTAAACCAGAACACTTGCATCTTAAAAGTTTCTGCAATGATCAAAGGATTTGTAACAAATACTGCAAACCACATTAACAGAAAACTACATAGTGAGATTTTCAAAATTTAATAATTTTTATTTGAAATCTTCTCAAATAAAAATAATTTTTGCAAATTTACCATGCTATTTTATGATTTAAATAGTTAATACATCCATCTTTTCTTTTAAATATTACTCCTAAAATAGTCATCCATAAAAATTCCATTTTTATATGAATTAAAAAAACAACTGGATTAGCAAATAATGCTAACATATAAAATATTAAAAATGATACAAAAGCCAATTCAACTAAATCATTTTCATTGTATTGTTTTTTTTTGAATGTTATCTTAAACAGTTTAATTACTGCTAAAACAAAAACGAGTATATAGAATAATGTCATAAAAATACCATATCGTACTGTAATATCAGCATATACATTATGTATTGAACTTGATTGTCCTTCTAAATATATACTTATATCAGATTTACCATATCCACGCCCCCAAAATTTTGGATTTTTAAATGCGTGATAAATAGTTAGTTCAGTTTCTTTGTGATGTCCTGAATCCGTAAACTCTTGTCCTCCAGCAAACGAGCTATTGGGCATTACCGCAGATAATGTTCTGTATAAATATTTCTTATATTTCATATCAATATTGATATTTTCAATATTTGTCAAACTATAATATATTAGTAAAATTAAAATTATCGCACTTGCTTTATAAAATAATTTTTTGTGTTTCAATAAATATATAGAAATTAACATTACTGAAGAACCAAGGGCAATTAAAAGTCCACTTCTTCTATAAGTTAGGAATTCAATTAATAGTAGAAATATACTTAAAAAAATAAATTTATTTTTCTTATATATAATATATTTAGTGAATGAAAAAATAAAAAAGAAAGCAATGATAAATGTAGTATCTATTTCTGCACATATAGAATTATAATATGATGTTATTGTTTTACCAGAAAAGTACATAGCTAGTAAAAGAATAAATCTAATCAATAAAAATATTAGAATAATATTGTATATATAAGTAATATTATTAAAATAAGTATTTTTATCAGAAAATAATATCCAAGATAATAATAGTATCGCAAGATATTCTGTGATATCACTAAATACAGCTAGTCCTAAAATTGGGTTATTAGGTTTATTGTTAGGATTTGATATTTTTAAAATAAAACATAAAATATAAGCTATATATATAATATATAATGAAATCGATTCTTTATTGTTATGCAATCTTCTCTGGGAAATTAAAATTAATAAGATTAAACCTATTGATATTTCAAATATTGAAAAGAAATGAGGAAATATTGGTTTATTTATAAATGAAGTAAATTCCATAATGGAATCTTTAGTATATCCTGAATCAATAGATGAGAACACAAATAGAAACGAGAAAATTATAATAATCGTTTTAAGAAATAAATATTTTATATTAGTTTTATACATATTAAAATCCAATATTCTTTACACATCTATAATCACCGTATTTACATTTCCAGTTACATTGAAAACAATCCATCTTTTTATTCAGCCAGTGAACATTTTCTGAATCTCCCCAGGGAAAGAAGCGCCCCCAATGTCCGCCACCAACAATAGCGTAAACTGTCTTATGTAAGGCGATTGCGATGTGAAGAGCAGAGGTTTCAACAGTCACTATATTATCTGCGTTTTGAATTAGTTCAACAAATTCATGTAGATCAGTTTTGTTAAGGATATTTATTATATTAATATGTTCTTCTTTTAACTTACTTACTATCTTGAGATCTCCACTACTTGTGCTTGTACCCGCAATAACAACCGGACAATTATCATCAAAATATCTCGTAATTTTTGTGATAGTATTATAGTTCATTTTCCGAAACCATGAAGTACCAAAAGGTACAATTAATAAGTATTTCTTATTATTAATAAGAAATTTTTTCATTACGCTATTACTATTCTTTATGGAAAACCAAAATTCGGGCCATATATCTTCTTTTTTCGCTACATCTGCTCCTATCATTTTGATAAATTCCAGATTTGTTTTTAATTCATGCTGCCATAATTTGTCTTCGGTTAAAGTAAAATAATCTGTAAAAACTTTATTTTTTAAATATTGCTTATCTTTAGGAAAATTAGAAGGGCATCCAACTATTCCAATTTTCTGATTGGCTTTCAAATACCTTACAATCCACAACATTTCAGGCGTAATAGAACGTACTGGACAAATAATTATATCAAATTTTCTTTTAAATTGATTAATAATAGGGAGCGCTAATTTTCTAATCCTTTTAATAAATTTTTCACTTAGAGAGCTACTATCTTTCACATATGATAATTTTTTATAATCAATTAACTCATCTATATACGGACAATTTTCAAATAGAGGAATAATATGTTTTTTTACTGCTAATGTAATATTAGCACTTTTGTATAATCTTCTGTAATACTTTAATGTTCCGGAAAATAAAACACAATCACCAATACTATCCGGACGAAGGATCAAAATACGTTTTTTGTATTTCATTTATTTATTCCAGACTCCCCGGGCAGTATTATTTATTATTTTATAATATTGAATTGGTCCTAATGTAAATCCAAATAATAATGATACACAAGTTCCTAAAATCACTCCGGCGCTTCCCATATTTAAAGTTTTTGCAAAAAATATTGATATTGGAATATTAATTATCATCGCTATAATTCCATAATACATTTGCAGTTTAATTTTTCCAACGCCATTAATAAAATAGGCAAAGATATTATTCCAAGTGCTTATGATTGCATAAAGTCCCATAAAAGCGGAAAGCATGAAAGGTATATGCACTTTATCACCAACCCACACCCGGTAAAAAGGTTTCGCCACAATTAACATTAATCCAACTCCTATAACCATTATAAACCATATTTTGACTAATTTACGGACGGTACTCTTGATCCATGAAATATCATTTTTTGTAATCGCTTCTGTATAAGCGGACCAGAAAGGCGTCAATATTATTGTGAATACCATGATTGGGATACCGAAATATTTAAAGGCAATATTATACGGAGTTACTTCCGCCGGACCTAGCAATTGGGTAATAATCATATTATCGGTTGCGAAAATAACGAGACAGGCAATTTGTAATATGAAAAATTTAACTCCCAAACCGGCGAGGGACTTGAAATAATGAAAATCGACCGATTTGATTGACGGGCGAATAGAGCGATACTTGCCATTATAGAAATAAAAAGATGCAATAATTAGAACAATTACCGGCGCAGCGCTATAGATAACGCTGACATACAGCAGGTTCCCCTGCGAATATTTAGTCGCGAAAAAAATGGCAATTAATGCAATTATATCACCTAAGGGAGTAAAACTATTATTGACCGCCGGCATCTGATCGGCGGTCAGCACAATCCCTATCAATTTGAGTATAAACCGCAGGGTGAAAAAAGCAAAGACAATCAATACAATTCTGCTTAGTTCGTTTGCCATTTCCGGCGGAGTATTTAGCAGTTTTGCCCAGTTTAAAAATGGATTTACTATGATAAAAACGATAAATACGCCAACGATAATCAAACTCAAAATAGCATAGGTAGTGCTGATATAGGTTTTTGACAATTTGTAATCTTTTAGAGTCAGGGCTTCGGAAAGTTTATTTCTTAAACCGTTGCCCAGTCCAATATCAAAAAACCCAAACCATCCGATTACGGAGCTGATCGTTAGCCATAGCCCGTATCGCGTGGGATCGAGATAATTCAAGGTCAAGGGCACCAGCAGGAAACTGATCAACATGCTGATACCTTTCAACCCAAAAGATGCAAAGATATTTTTTTTGGCTTTCACACTACGCTGATGACCGGTTGTGAAAAATGTAAGAACCTTAGATGGTATGCGATTTTTTAAATTTGTTTTCAAGTATTTATTCATTCTGATAGCGACTATAGTTTTCCCTAATTCCATCAAATAATGAAATCTTTTCTCTCCATCCTATATTTCGTAAGCGGTCAACATTCAATAATTTTTGTTGTGTTCCATCCGGTTTAGTGGAATCCCAAATTATATCTCCTTTAAAGCCAACTTCTTTTTTAATTATTTCTGCTAATTCCTTTATAGTAAGATCAACACCAGTTCCAATATTTATATGAGATATTTTCGATTTGTGTAATATTTCTGTATCAGTATTTTCAATAAGAAAACAAACTGCATTTGCTAAATCATCAACATGAAGAAATTCCCGTCGTGGTGTTCCGCTACCCCAGAGAGTAAGTTTAACCACCGAAGACACCGAAGAACACCGAGAAATACCAAAATTATTTAGTAAATCCAATATATATTCATCGGTCATTGTGTCAGAATAAGATTCTTTAGTTGAATATGGATATTTATTTAAATCTTTACGTATTGCATTCATATCGTTGTTTTCGAGGCATTTTGCCAGGTGCATCTTGCGAAGAATGGCTGGTAGTACATGGGAAGTTTCAAGATTAAAGTTATCGTTTGGTCCATAGAGGTTCGTTGGCATCACGGAAAAGAAATTGCAGCCATATTGTCGATAGTAGTTCTCACAGAGTTTTATTCCCGCAATCTTTGCAATTGCATAAGGTTCATTTGTCGGTTCCAATGGTCCGGTAAGGAGATATTCTTCCTTCATGGGTTGGGGACAGTTTTTTGGATAGATGCAGGAACTACCAAGGAAAATTAATTTTTTCACTTTATTCAGATATGCGGCATGAATAATATTCGTCGCGATCATGATATTGTCATAGATGAATTCAGCACGGTAGGTGTTGTTTGCTAGAATACCACCGACTTTGGCTGCAGCGATGATGACGTATTCAGGCTTTTCGCGATTGAAGAATTCGTTAGTTTGTTGTTGATTGCGGAGATCGTATTCGGGATATGGAGTATAGACGAGATTATTGTAGCCTTCGGCAGTGAATTTGCGGACTAAAGCAGAGCCGACGAGACCGGTATGACCAGCGATGTAGATTTTAGAATTCTTTTTTATCATAACTTACCACTGTGTTTTTGTTAATTTGCCACCGAGGGCACCGAATTATTTTTATTCTTTTGCCACCGAGGGCACCGAAATACACTGATATATTTAATTCATTTTACCATACATTTGAATTGCAATTTATCTGGTAGTCCAAAATTTAAAATGTATCCAACCTTAAGCCGGGTAGCTTTTAAATAATTTAATAACTGGGCTTCATGTATAGGATCAATTGTTTTGGCTACTTTTAGTTCCAGAACTATTTCATCTTCTACTAAAATATCACAATAGTAATCACCGACAACATTTTCTTTATAGTAAACAGGAATTGGAACTTGATTTATTGATTTAAAATTGTTCATTTTTAATTCAAGCATCATAGCATTTTCGTATACCTTTTCGAGAAAACCATTTCCAAGATTTTTATGTACTTCTATCGCTAGTCCAATAATTTTATCTGATATTTCTTTTTTATAAATCATATTATTTTATCACTGAAATCACTAAAGGCAGCGAAATACACAAAATATTTACATTTAAAATTTATAACCGAGTTCATGGTATCATTCAAATTATTTTCGCATTTCTCGGTGTCTTCGGTGGTTAATAAAGTCACCGAAATACACTGAATATTTACATTTAAAATTTATAACCGAGTTCATGGAATCATTCAAATTATTTTCGCATT
>Ga0209407_1004289_pt1 | contig 11719 bp, 13 predicted proteins | sample AD_JPNHG3_MetaG_FD_184410 | JGI IMG/M metagenome (GOLD analysis project Ga0209407, IMG submission 184410) | Active sludge microbial communities of municipal wastewater-treating anaerobic digesters from Japan - AD_JPNHG3_MetaG (SPAdes) (version 2) | ecosystem: Engineered > Bioreactor > Anaerobic... | reverse complement strand
ACCCCTTGGCGTTGAGATAATTGACGATGTCGCGCTCCTCGGTCCCCGTTTTGCTGTTGACGTTGAGCTCCCGGCACAGGCGGCTGTACTGGTGCTTGATGTTGTGCTTGCGCAGGATGGAGGAGACGATGGCCGCCCCGCAGTCGTCCCTCGTCCTCTGGGTGACCGTGGGATAGGGGTGCAGGACCATGGGGTTTCCACTCCTTTTGACGCCGGGGGGCCGGATGCGCCGGCCGAATGCCCCGCCCGGTTTCGGCCTCTATGATAACGACTTTGCGGCCGAAATCCAAGCCCGCCCCGATAAAAATAATCGCAAATGATTTCAATGGCTTATGCAGATTCTTTCGCCCGACGGGCCCCCGGGCGGCAGGGGCCGCGCCCCGCTGCCGGGAACGCAAAAGGGCCTTGAAAAGTCCCCCGGTTGTGCCGATAGTAGTCATCAGAGCGGCGCGGCCGGCCGGCAGGCGTGACGCCGTGCAGGCACAACGGGCAGCAACAAAGGGGGCAGACATGACGGCAAAGGGGCGGTTCATCCTGATCCTTCTGGCGGTCGCGATGCTGCAGGGGCTCATGACCGCGGTCGAGTCGCGGGCCTTCTTCCGCGCCGAGAGCTTCGTGGAGAGCGAGCCCGGCGTCAGGATTTTCGTCCGCGAGATCAAGGCCTCCGCAAAGGAAGAGGAAGGCTCGCCCGTGCTCCTCATCCACGGGGTCGGCCCGGGAAGCGTCCCCCACTTCGATGCCCCCGTCCCGCACTACTCCCTGGCCGAGGACATCGCCGGCGCGGGCTATTTCGTCTACCTGATGGATGTGCGCGGCTTCGGCAAATCGGCGGGCAAGACAGCCGAGGCGGGCTCCGACGAGGCCGTGAAGGACATCTCGGCCGTCGTGGACTGGATCCTTCGCCGCAGCAGGGACAACGGGGTCGCCCTGGTGGGGCTCGGCGCGGGCGGTCACTGGGCCGCGCTCTACACGGTGAAAAACCCCGGCAAGGTGCGCCGCCTCGTCCTGCTCAACGTCCTCTACGGGGTCAAGGCGCCCTGGCCCGCGGGAAAGGCCTTCGAGGACCCGCAGAGGCCGGGCCTGTTCGACCCCTCGGCTGCGGGTGCGACCCTCGCCGACGCGGCGGGGCTCACGGCCGACTGGGACCGGGCGATCTCCGACGCCGACAAATCGAAGTGGCGGGACCCCCGCGTGGCGCAGGCCTACGTGACCCTGGCCCTTGCCGATGCGCCGCCCGGCGGCCTGCGCATCCCGGGGGCGTGCCTCCGGGAGCACTTCGAGATGGCCCGGGGCAAGAAGCTGTGGGACGCAAGGGACATCCGCGTGCCGACGCTCTACGCCCGGGGCACCCTCGACCACTGGTCGAGGCCCGAGGACCTGCAGGCGCTCCACGCCGAGCTCGTCAACGCGCCCTCGAGGCAGTTCATCGTCCTGCACGGCGCCACGCACTTCCTTCTCCTGGACCGGCCCGAGAAGGGGCGCGCCGCCTTCATCCACGAGCTACTTCTCTTCCTGGGCGACAGGCCGCCGGGGGAAAAGGCGGGGGACAGGAAATGAGAAAACAGGGCCCGGCCCCCTCGACGGAGGCCGGGCCGTTCGTTCCGGTATAGCGGGAGCCCCTATTCGTATTCCTTCGGGACGGCGCAGATCATGACCATGGGCTCCTTCGCGGAGGCGTTTTTGTACTGGTGCTTCTCGTCGGGAAGCACGAGGACGAACTGCCCTTTTTTCACGGGATGCTCCCTGCCGGCCTCGTCCACCACGGCCCCCTCGCCCTCGATCACGTAGTTCATGTGCTCGACGCTGTGGGCGTGGTAGGGTGTGTGGCCACCCGGCATGATCGTGAAGACGCGGAAGGAAAAGTTGGGGGCGCCGTCGTTTTTCGAAAGCGGCACCTGCTTCAGGACATCCTTGGCCCCTTCCATGGTCATCTGGACCTTCTCAATGTTATCGAGACCTGTTATCTTCATGCAGTCCTCCTGGGATAGTCTGACGGTAGATTACAGGGGATGCCGACGATGATGCAACGGTTATTTCACGGATCCGCGAACCGGGCGGCCCTCTGCACGGCTGCCCTGGCGGCCCTGCTGGCGTTTGCGGCGCGCCCCGCCTGCGCCGCCGGCGGGAAGGGGAAGGACACCCTGCACTCCCTGCGCCATGACGGCAGGGCGAGAACCTACCTCGTGCACCTGCCGCCCGCCTACGACGGGGTGAAGACCCTGCCCGCGGTTCTCGTTTTTCACGGCGGGGGCGGCCACGGCGGGCAGATGGCGAAGATGACGGGGTTCAGCAGGAAGGCGGACCGCGAGGGGTTCATCGCCGTCTACCCCAACGGCACGGGCCGCTGGCAGAACCGCTTCCTCACCTGGAACGCGGGGAACTGCTGCGCGTATGCCTACGAAAACCGGGTCGACGACGTCGGGTTCGTCCGCGCCCTCATCGGCCGGGTGCTGCAGGACTACGCCGTCGACCCGCGGCGCGTCTACGTCACGGGGATCTCCAACGGCGGCATGATGAGTTACCGGCTGGCCTGCGAGCTCGCGGACCTCGTCGCCGCGGCCGGGCCCGTGGCCGGCGCCCAGAATGTCGAGTGCAGGCCGTCGCGGCCCGTCTCCCTGATCGCCCTGCACGGGACGGCGGATCTGCACGTCCGCTACACCGGCGGGCCCCCGCTGCGCATGGCCGACGCCCGCAACCCGCGCGTCGACCGCCCCGTGTCCGAGGCCGTCGCCTTCTGGGTGCGGCACAACGGCTGCCCCGCCGGGCCGCAGACGCAGCGGAAGGGGCGGATCACCATCGAGACCTACGAGGGCTGCGCGGCGGGCACGGCGGTGAGCCTCTACACTTTGCACGGGGAGGGCCACACCTGGCCCGGCGGGACGAAGTGGGCCTTCTGGGCCGACGAGCCCTCCCGCGAGATCTCCGCCACGGACGCGATCTGGGCGTTCTTCGCCGCCCACCCGAGGCAGGACTGACCGCCGGGGACGCGGGGAAAGCCCTTGAGTTCCGGGCCCGGCGGGAGTATCCTTCCCAACCATGTTCCCGGCAATCTTCTACGGGTGGCGGATCGTCGCCGCCTGCTTCCTGATCAGCATCTACGTCGGCTGCTTCGGGTTTTTCGGCTTCACCGCCATGATCGACCCGATCGTCCGCGAGTTCGGCTGGAGCTACGCGGAGGTCTCCTTCGCCTCGAGCCTGCGGGGGCTCGAGATGGGCATCCTCGCACCGATCGTGGGCGTGCTTGTCGACCGCTTCGGCCCCCGGCGTCTCATCCTCGCCGGGGTCGTCACGATCGGCGCGGGCTTCATGCTCCTGAGCCTCGCGCAGAGCCTCTTGGCGTTCTACGCCGCCTTCATCCTGCTGGCCTTCGGCGCCGGAGGCTGCACGAGCGTCGTGACGCTGGCCGTCGTGGCCCGATGGTTCCGCCGCAACCTCGGCAAGGCGATGGGCATCACCGTCTCGGGGTTCGGGGCCAGCGGCCTGCTGGTGCCCGCCATGGTCTGGCTCATCGACAGCTGCGGGTGGCGCTCGGCCATGATCCTGCAGGGCGCGGGCATGTGGGCCCTGGGGATCCCCCTGGCCCTGGTCGTCCGCGACCGGCCCGAGGACATGGGGCTTGCGCCCGACGGCGAGCCCCTGCCGAAAGCGCCGTCGGCTTCCGCCGAGGGGCCGACCGGGGAGCCGGAGGCCGGGGTCCCCTTCCGGGACGCCCTGCGGAGCAGGCCGTTTTTGTGGCTCAATCTCGTCGAGGCCATCCGGTTCACGGTGCTCACGGCCGTCGTCGTCCACGTCATGCCCTACCTCTCGGCGCAGGGCATCGCGCGGGAGACGGCGGGTCTCGTGGCGGCGGCCATCCCCCTGTTCAGCATCCCCGGGCGGTTCGGGTTCGGCTGGCTGGGAGACGTGACGGAGAAGCGCTACGTCATGGCGGCGGCGTTCTCCTGCATGGCCGCCGGCCTCGTGGCCTTTCACTTCGCGGCGGCGCTGTGGCCGATCGCCCTGTTCCTGCTGCTCTTCTCGCCCGGCTTCGGCGGCAACATGGTCATGCGCGGGGCCGTCGTCCGGGAGTACTTCGGGGTGCAGAGCTTCGGGAAACTCATGGGCATCACCCTCGGCTCCGCGTCCCTCGGGGGCGTCATCGGCCCGACGGCGGCGGGGTGGGTCTACGACACGACCGGCGGCTACGGGTTTTTCTGGCTCGCCTGCGCGGGGCTCATCGCCCTGTCGATGCTGCTGTCGCTCAACATCCGCCGACAGGACGGCCCCCGGTCAATCCGCTATTGACCGGCCGGGCCGTTCCCTGTACATTGATCACGCAACGCGCAACCACGGAGGCCGTCATGCAAAGAGCGCTTTGGGTCCTCATCCTGTCCGGTTTCGTCCTGCTCGGGTCGGCGGCCCCTGCCCGGGGCGCCGAGGCGGGACCCGAGACCAACAAGCTCAAGGCCAGGGTGGGGCCCTTCTTCACCCAGGAATCGGAGAAGAAGATCCCCCTCGAGGGCGCCGCGACCCACGTCATCCGCAAGGGCAAGCGGGTCAACATCACCGTGACCGTGGAGAACTACGGCAAGGAGAAATCCGAGCCCGTGCGGCTGCGGTACACGGAAACCGACGGCACGGCGGGCAGGACACGGCTCTACCGGATCGAGTCGATCGATCCCGGCAAGACGTGGCAGCGCACCTTCATGGCCCGATGGGACACATCGGGACGCAAGTCCGTCACGGCCGCCCTCGTGACGCTGGAGGACAAGCCCCTGGCCGACGCAGCGGGCAGGCCCCGGCCCGGCACGTCTCACACGGGCTCCGTCCACCTGACTGTGCGGGAGATGTGAGGGGCATCGGAAAGGGTTTCTCATGGATGCGGCAACCTGGATCGGTTCGCTGGGGGTGGCCCTGCTGCTCCTGGCTTTTTTTCTGAGCCTCTTCCAATTCATCGCCCAGGACGGCTTTCCCTGCATCGGCATGAACATCGCCGGGGCGGCCCTCGCGTGCTGGTCCTCCTGGATGATCGCCTTCATGCCCTTCGTCGTCCTCGAGGCCGTCTGGTGCCTGGTGGCGGCCGCGGCCCTCGCGAAGCGGATCCGGTCGTCCCGCGCGCAGACGCCCTGAAGGGCGGCAGGACAGGAGAAACGGGAAGCATGCAGATCGGCGGATTCCAGAAAGTGTCCCTCATCGACTACCCCGGACGGATCAGCGCCGTCGTGTTCACCCAGGGCTGCAATTTCCGCTGTCCCTACTGCCACAACCCCGAGCTGGTGGACCCGGAACGATTCGCTCAGCGGGTCCCGGAGGCGGAGATCCTCGCGTTTCTCGAGAAGCGAAAGGGGCGTCTCGACGGCGTCGTCGTCACGGGCGGTGAGCCGACCCTGCAGCCCGAGCTCATCCCCTTCATCATCCACCTCCGGGCGATGGGTTACCCGGTCAAGCTCGACACCAACGGGGCCCTTCCCGACGTGCTCGAGGAGATGCTCGGCCGGAAGCTCCTGGATTACGTGGCCATGGACATCAAGGCCCCGCTGGAGAAATACGGGGAGACGACGAAGACCGGCATCGACGGGGAGCGGATCCGCCGGAGCATCGCGCTCATCATGGGCTCCGGCGTCGACTACGAGTTCCGCACGACCGCCGTCCGGTCGCTGCTCGCCCCCGGGGACCTCGAGGCGATCGGGCGGCTCGTCGCCGGCGCGAAGCGCTTCGTGCTGCAGAAGTTCGTCCCGACGAAGACGCTCGATCGGGACTACCTCGGCGAGCCGTCGTACGGCGACGGGGAGCTGAAGGCGCTCGCCGAAAAGCTGGGCCCCTTCGTGGGAAAGGTGATTCGGCGGTGAGTGCAGGGGTCCGGGTCCGGGAGGGATTTGACGAAACAGACGGCATGGACCGCATCGACTGAATGACCGAAATGCTCCCCGCCTTCTTCCGCCTCATCGGGAAACTCTTCTTCCGCGAGATCGTCATCGAGGGGCGTGAGCACCTCCCCCCGCACGGCCCGGCGATCCTTGCCCTGAACCATCCCAACGACCTTCTCGACCCCCTGCTCACGCTCTTCCTCAGCCCTCCCCTGCGGCTGCGCCATATCGCGAAGGCCTCGCTGTTCCGCGTCCCCGTCGTCGGCGGGATCCTGCGCCGGATGCGGGCGATCCCCGTGCTGCGCCGCCAGGAGGCCCCGGGGCCCGTCGATTACACCCCCTTCTTCGACGCCTGCGTCGACGCGCTGGCCGACGGCGAGACCGTCGTCATCTTCCCCGAGGGAGGCTCCTACGAGCGGGCGTTCCTGGGGCCGCTCAAGACGGGCGCGGCCCGGCTGCATTTCCTGGCCCGCGCGAGGGGAATCGAGGCACCCATCATCCCGGTCGGGATCAATTACGAGGAGGGTTCGATCTTCCGCTCCTCCGTCCTGCTCCTCGCGGCCGAGCCGGTGAGCGGCGACCGCCTGGCGTCCCTGTACGCGTCGGACCCCTCGGCGGCCGTCCGGGAGCTGACGGCCGAGGTGCAGCGCGTGCTCGGCGAGCACGTCTTCCAGGCGGAGACCTACCAGGACCGCGAGCTCATCGTGCTGCTGGAGCGGATCTACCACGAGTCCGGGCCGGGCGAGCAGTGGGCGGAGCGCTACAGGCGGCTCGCATCGTTCAAGGAACGCATCTCCAGCCTGCGGCAGTGCTGCCCCGGGGAGATGCGGCGGCTCCGGCGGCAGGTCGCCCGCTATCGCCGGCTGTCGCGCATCGCCGGCACGCGCACGGGCCAGATACCGTGGACCCCCGGGGAGGATCTCCTGGGGGCGCTGGGTTCCCTGGCCGCGTGGACGGGCTGGGCCTTCAACTGGGTCCCCTACCGCATCGTCCGGTGGCTCATCGAGCGCAGGCGGATGCCGCGCACCGACATCGCCACGATGACGATCGCCTGGTCGCTGCTGGTCTTCCCGCTCGCCTACCTGGCGGAGGCGGTCCTCGTCGGAACGGCGCTCGGGTGGCCCGCGGCCCTGCTGTTCGCCGCGGGGATCCTGCCCCTGACCTGGCTGACGCTGCGCTACTTCGAGTGGCACGAGACCCTGGGCATCCGACCGGACGCCCCGCACGCCTTCTTCGGGGGCCGGTGGTCCCGCCACACCGAGAGGCGCCTGCGGCGCCTCCGCGAGCGGATCGTGCGGGAGGTGGACCGGTTCCCCGCCGCGGCGGGCGCATCGCCGGCGCCGTGAGCGGAATCGACGCGCCCGACAACAGGCTTTCCAATTCCCGTCTCTTTCGCTATACTGTCACACGACAGAGATGGATAGCCCGGGCGCAAACCGGTGCGCGCCCGGCCTTGCCCATCGCGAAAAAGGAGGTCCCATGAACCGATCGTCCGTCCTGCTGCTGGCAGCCGCCGTGCTCGCCGTGTTTTCCGTCGTCCCCGCAACCGCCGTCGCCAGCGACCGGGCCGACGCCCAGGCCACGGTCACGAAGGCGAACATCACCTTCAACAGCTTCATGTCCGACAAGAACTTCACGGAGATGCGGAAGCTCTCGCGCAGCGCGAAGGGCATCTTCATCGCCCCGCAGGTGCTCAAGGGGGCCTTCGTCGTCGGCGCATCGGGCGGCACCGGCGTGTTCCTCGTGCGCGGCGAGGGCGGCAGGTGGACCTACCCGGCCTTCTACACGATCGGCAGCGTGAGCTTCGGCTTCCAGATCGGCGGCCAGGCCTCGGAGGTCATCCTGCTGGCGATGACCGACCGGGGGGTGACGACCCTGCTGCAGAACAGCGTCAAGCTGGGCGCCGACGTGGGCATCGCCGCCGGCCCTTACGGCGCCGGGGCCCAGGCCGCCACGGCGAACATCAGCGCCGACATCCTCGCCTTCTCGCGCTCCAAGGGGCTCTACGGGGGAATCTCCCTCGACGGGGCGATCGTGGACGTCCGAGACAGTCTCAACCGGGCCTACTACGGCAAGAGCGTCACGCCGACGGACATCCTCGTCAAGCAGAACGTCTCCAACGCCCACGCCGACACGCTGCGCGCGAGCGTGGCCCGGATCTCCGGGGGGAAGTGATCCCGGGGCATGCGCATCCGGCCGAAAGACCCTTCGCGGCCCGCGGGGGGTTTTTTGTGACGCACAGGGGGTCTTGACGTGCAGGAGGACCGCAAAGCCGTTTTCGGGTGGGCCCTTTACGACTGGGCCAACTCGGCCTTCGCCACGACCGTCATGGCCTCCTTCTTCCCGATCTTCTTCAAGGAATACTGGGCCGCGGGCACCGACCCCGTGGTGAGCACGGCGAAGCTGGGGCTCGCCAACTCGGCGGCGGGCATCCTGGTGGCCCTCATGGCCCCCGCCCTCGGGGCCATCGCCGACCGGGGCGAGGCGAAGAAGAGATTCCTGCTGGGCTTCGCGGCCCTCGGCATCGCGGCGACCTCCTCCCTGTACCTCGTCCCCCGGGGCCACTGGCAGGCGGCCGCCGCCTGCTACGTCTTCGCCATGGTCGGCTTTGCCGGCTCCATCGTCTTCTACGACTCCCTGCTGACGACGGTGGCCGCGGAGGCGCGCAGGGATTTCGTCTCGTCGCTGGGCTTCTCCCTGGGGTATCTCGGGGGCGGGCTGCTGTTCGCCCTCAACGTGTGGATGACGCTGTCGCCCGCCGCCTTCGGCCTGCCCGACAGCGGCGGTGCGGTGAAGCTCTCCTTCCTCTCCGTCGGGCTGTGGTGGGCCCTGTTTTCCCTGCCCCTGGTCCTTCTCGTCCGGGAGCGGCCCGCCGACCGCCCCGGGGGAAGGGGCTCGGCCGTCCGGGAGGGCCTTGCCCAGCTGCTCGGCACGTTCAGGCAGATCCGGCGCCTGCGGACGATCTTTCTCTTCCTCGCGGCCTACTGGCTCTACATCGACGGGGTCGACACGATCATCGTCATGGCCCTCGACTACGGCCTGTCCATCGGGTTCAGGGCCGACGACCTGATCGTCGCGCTGCTCCTGACGCAGTTCATCGGCTTCCCTTCCGCCCTCTTTTTCGGCCGCCTCGGCGAGCGGATCGGGGCCAGGCAGGCCGTTCTCATCGGTCTTGCCGTGTACCTGCTCATCACGCTCTACGGGGCCTTCATCGACAGCACCCGGGAGTTCTTCGTCCTGGCCTGCATGATCGGGCTCGTGCAGGGGGGCGTGCAGGCGCTGAGCCGCTCGCTGTACTCCCGGATCATCCCGGCGGGCCAGTCGGCCGAATTCTTCGGCTTCTACAACATGCTGAGCCGCTTCGCCACCGTCGCCGGGCCCGTCCTCATCGGCGCGACCGGCATCTGGGCGCGGTCCATGGGCTACGAGGGCGGCACGGCCTCGCGCATCGGCATTGTCTCGGTGGCGGCCCTGTTCCTGGCGGGGGGGCTGCTGCTGAGCCGCGTCGACGAGCGCAAGGGAAAGGAGGAGGCGCGGCTGATCGCCGGCCGGTGAGGGCCTACTGCTTTTTTCGTAGAAAAAATCACCTTCCCGCCGTATTGCCCTCGCGCCGGGTTTCGTGGTTGGATATCCCCGGCGCAGGAAGGCGACCCGGATGCCCAGGAGGGGAATCGTGACGGAAGGACGCTGCAGCCCGCTTCAGACCGCCAGCGGTTGGTTGCAGGTCCTGTGCGCCCGCAGGGAGAACCCCAAGGTCTTTTTCCTGGCCGTCCTGGTGATCGTGCTCAACCTGGCCGACGCGGTCTGCACGGATTTCATCCTCGCCCACGGGGGCTGGGAGGTCAACCCGATCGCCCGGGGCGCCATCGCCGCCTTCGGCGACCGGTTCTGGATCTGGAAGTATTCCCTCGTCTCCTTCTCCGTCATCCTGCTGAGCGGCTACGTCCACATGCGCATGGCCCGGGTCTGCCTCGCCGTGGCCGCCGTCCTCTACAGCGCCGTGACGGTGTGGCACCTGATCCTGATCGACAGCCTCGTCCCCTTCCGCTGAGAACAAGAGAAGGGAAGAAGGTGAGAGGGTGAGAACGTCGGATGAGCCGGCAGCCTTGTTTACGCTTTGTGCCTCTCCAACCTCCTCACCTTCAGACCCTCTTACCCTCTGCCTGCACGGGCGCCTCAGCGCCGCGCCCCTCCCCTGTCCGTCCCGTCGCTGACGATCAGCACCTGGTAGTGGATGTCCCAGAGGGCCTTGAGGAAATCATCCATCCGGAGCCCTTCCACCCGGATCATGACGAGGCACCGCTTGCTGCCCTTCAGGGGGTGCACGAGGACCGTCTGCAGGTCGAGCCGCCAGCGCTTGCACAGCTCGACGACATCGTAGATGATGTTCTGCTTCTCCCCGGCGGGGACGCTGAAGCAGATGCGCACGTTGTTGTCGCCCGCCCGCGCGATGCCGCAGAGGGCCTCGAGGACGTCGCAGTCGGTGATGATGCCCACGAGCCGGTCGTCCTTCAGGACCGGCAGGGCGCCGATCTTCTTCTCCCGCAGCAGGGCCCCCACGTCCTCGAGCGCCGTGTTCGGGCCGCAGGTGACGAGTTCCCTCGTCATCGCCTCCGCCACGGTGTGCTTCCGGAGGTTCTCCGCATCCGCAGGCGGAAGCTCCCCCCTGAGCTTCACGGGGTGGACAAAGGGGTAGAGATCGGAGAGGGTGACGATGCCGCAGAGCTTGTTGTCGGGCGACATGACGGGCAGGCGCCGGATGTCGTGCTTGAGCATCAGGTTGAGCGCCTCGTACAGGCTGGTTTTCTCCAGCGCGACGATAGGGGATTCGGACATCCAGTATCGGACCAGCATGGCTGCACCCCGCGAGAAGGCATTCTCCGTATCAGGGAAAACAAGTTTCGTGCCAATCCGGGCGGGGCGCCGGGCGATTCGGGACCGGTGCGGGTCAAAGCAGGCGATCGAGACGGACGGCGAGGAAGGTCGCGTAGAGCCCGTGCCCTTCCTCGTCCGGCAGCCGGGGGTCCGCCTGCAGGAAGGCAGAACCCGCCGGGCCCCGGTCCGTGCAGTAGCCCGCCCAGGCGGTGTGGACGGGCACCATCTCGCAGGCGAGATCCGCGGCCACCTCGCGGATCGTCCGGTAGTAGACGTCGACGGCGGCCCGCTCGTGGGGATCGGGCAGGGGGTGCGAGGTGGGCAGCACGACGGCGGCTGAAAGTCTCCGGCGGGCAAGCCGGACGATGCGGACGAGGTTTTCCTTGAACTCGGAGCGGTAGACCGAGGAGAAGGCGTCGTCGATGCCGAAATGGACGACCAGGATGTCGGGGCGATGGGGCTCGATGTCCGCGGCAAAGGTCTCGACGGCGTCGAACGACGTCTCCCCCGGCCTCGAGCGGTTGACGACCTCCACGCCCCGCGGGGCATAGCGTTCCCGAAGGATATCCGCATACCCCCGGGAAACGCCGACGCCCGCGGCGATGCTGCCGCCTCGGATCAGCACACGCATCTTCTGTTCCGTCTCCTCGGACTGTCCCTTCTATCCCGTCATGCAACTCTCGGTATATTGAGCTGGCTGATGTCAGGTAACAGGCAAGATGATTGACAGGGGAATCCTGTTACCTGTTACCTGTTACCTGTTACCCGTTACCTGCGACCTGTGACCTGAACGACGACCTGCCTTTTCCTCGGGCGGTTGTCGAAATCGCAGAGGATCACCTGCTGCCAGGTGCCCAGCACGGGCCTGCCCTCGATGACGGGAATGGTCAGGGACGGGCCCAGCAGGGCCGCCCGCACGTGGGCGTAGCCGTTGCCGTCGCCCCACCGGGCGTCGTGGCGGTAGCGCACGCCCTCCGGGGCGAGCCGCCCGACGGCCT
>Ga0209407_1004284_pt1 | contig 11726 bp, 10 predicted proteins | sample AD_JPNHG3_MetaG_FD_184410 | JGI IMG/M metagenome (GOLD analysis project Ga0209407, IMG submission 184410) | Active sludge microbial communities of municipal wastewater-treating anaerobic digesters from Japan - AD_JPNHG3_MetaG (SPAdes) (version 2) | ecosystem: Engineered > Bioreactor > Anaerobic... | reverse complement strand
TCGAAAGGCCTCCTGCAGCTTTACACGGGAAAACGACCGCAGCGCCATGCTGTTAAGAGTAAAAAACAGCGATGCCGGCGTCAGGAGGCAAAGCAGGATTATTGACCATCGGATTTCATCCATGAATTTGTCTCCTATGCATTTGCTTGCTTATTATCAGAATAAACTATACCAAAACCATTCTTTTGTAAAATCGAATCTTCCATAGCATGCATATTTCGTGCTTGAGCCGGTGTCGCGTCATCAAAGCCGAGATGATGAAGAAGACCGTGCGTGATATACAGAGCCAGTTCTGCCTCGGTGGAATGCCCTCTTTGGGCTGCCTGACGGGCGGCCATCTGTAAGTTAACCGCCAGCTCAAATGTCCGTCCCGGCTCGAAGTCGTCCGAAAGGTCAAAACTGATTACATCGGTTGCCGTACTAAGCCCCAAAAACTGCCGGTGGACATCCGTTATACCGGCATCATCGACAATCCGAATGTTGATGACTGCCTGCGGAACTTTAAACTGTCTGCAGATATTGACAATCAGCGTCCTGAAGCGGGATAAATCAATGTCGGCAGGCGGAACCTCGAGATAGAAATTGGTCTTTATGAGTCTGCTGGGGATTTTTTTCATTTTTTCTGAATTTTTTGGAAAATTCTGCTGACTGTATCTGCTTACTTCTGTTCGGCTGCTGTGCTGCCATTCCCATTGGCTTTCGGTTTTTCCTCGCTTTTCGGATAGGCAATGCGTCCATGGTGATGCGCTGTAAGCGATTTGGATAAACTGGCCTCTATCAGACTGAGTTCCCGCAAGGTCAGGTCGCACTCGTCGAATTGACCATCCTGAAGCCGCTTCATCGCAATGGTATGGACAAGCGTTTCTACCTTAGCAAGCGTATGGTCCGTCAGGGAACGGGCTGCACTTTCGGCGGCATCGGCCATCATCACAATGGCTGCTTCTTTGGAACGGGGTTTGGGGCCGGGGTAGCGGAACTCCGATTCCCAAACCGGACTTTGCCGTTCGTCCTGCCGTTTTTTGGCCTCATGGTAGAAATATTCCATCAGTGTCGTGCCGTGATGGGTTTCAATGAATTCCCGCAGAACGGAAGGCAATCCGAATTCTTTGGCAATTTCAATGCCGTCTTTGACATGACCTGCGATGACAAGCTGACTCATTGCTGGGGAAAGCTGCTCATGCCGGCTGCTTGAACCCATCTGGTTTTCGACAAAATAGGCCGGCTTATGAATTTTTCCAATATCATGGTAATATGCTCCCACGCGGCAAAGCAGTCCATTGGCGCCGATGGATTCGGCAGCTGCTTCTGCAATCGAGCCGATCAGCAGACTGTGACTGAAAGTCCCCGGAGCATCCATTGCCAGTTTTCGCAGCAGGGGCTGATTGGCGTCGCTGTAATCCATCAGGGTCATGCTTGTAGCGATGCCAAATGTCTGTTCAATGATGGGCAGGAATGCCTGAATAAAGATGCCGACCACAAAAGCTGCCGCCGCAGCGATGCCGGCCTGTAGAATGTATTCCTTGACCGGCTGGTTTTGGATGATGCCCAGTGCTGTGCGCATCAGAAAGACCGCTATGGTCGCCAGCAGGGATACTTCAATCAGTTTTTTGCGGGTGCGAATCTCCCGCAGACTGAAACAGCAGCTCAGCGCACCGGCGGCCATGGTCAGCAGAAGATCGACAGAAGCCGTCTGCTCAGCGGCAAAAACAGCCAGCATAATATAAAACATCATCATTCCTATGGCAAAACGCTGGTCGTAGGCAATGGTTAAAATGATAGCCCCGCACACGGCGGCACCTACCGCCATAGGTTTCCATTCCTCTTTGAGCGAAAAAGCACGAGTGACGGCCAGCAGCAGCCAGAACAGGCAGGCAATTGCAATCAGACGGGCCGGTTTGTGCAGAATGTTGGGCCGGTAGTGGATCAGATACAAAGACATTCCAATGCTGACGGCGGCCACAATAATCAGAAGCGAAATAATTTCCAGCCACGGCTTGAATTGGGTCAATCCATAAAGGTAAATTGTCTCCTGATTTATTTCCACACCCAATGCGGCTGTGACGGCTCCGATGAACAGGATTAGAATGACGATCGCTTTCGGATAAGGGCCGTTGACAGCGGACGCAAGGCGAGCCAAACGCTCCATTGCCAGATTATTGCGCACCTGCTGGCGGCGGGAACTGACTTTCTTTTTCAGAAGCGGCGTCATTTCAGATTGTTCTCCTTCTGCTTTTTCTCGTCATAGGCCTGAACAATCTGATGAACCAGTTTATGCCGGACAATATCGCATTTGTCCAGTGTTACAAATCCGATTCCGGGAATATGCCGGAGCGTCTCGATGGCTTCTACCATGCCGCTTTTTTCCCCCGGCGCCAAATCTGTCTGGGTAATATCACCTGTAATAATCATTTTAGAGCCGCGTCCCAGCCGCGTCAGAAACATCAGCATCTGGGAGCGGGATGTATTCTGCGCTTCGTCACAGATAACCGCCGCTTCATTCAGCGTACGGCCTCTCATAAAAGCCAGAGGAATAACTTCGATAATATCCATTTCCATGAACTTCTGCATCTGCCCGAAGTCCATCATATCTTCCAAGCTGTCAAACAAGGGGCGCAAATAAGGATTGACCTTGGCCTGCAGGTCGCCGGGCAAAAATCCCAGGCGTTCGCCCGCTTCCACAGCCGGCCGGGCCAGAACGATTTTCCGGATTTGCTTGCGTTTGAGCATCGAAACTGCCACAGCAACCGCCAGATAGGTCTTGCCTGTCCCGGCAGGGCCTATACAGAAGGTCAAATCATTTTTATACATCGTTTGTATATAGACCATCTGCCCCTTGGTAAACGGCTCTATGATTCCTTTGCGCGAATACACTTCAATGACATCGGGATTATCGCGGTCGATGGTCTGGCGGCATCGGTTGAGCAATTCATCCACATCGTCACTGTTTAATTGGCCTCTCTGGATAAGCCGTTTCTGCATCCGGCCAATCAAATCTGCGGTGGTGTGAACTGCGGATGCATCCCCTGAAACCAGTACGGTTCCGTTTCTGGCAGTAATTTTAACTCCCAGCGTCTGGCACAATTGGCGCAGGTGGGAATCTGCTGGACCAAATAATTCCAGCCGTTGTGCGTCTGGTTCAATCTGTATCTTTAAATCCAAAATTAACTTCCTGTGCTCGCAAGCAAAAGACTGAATGTTAAAAGTGCCGCCGGTGCAGTCGCCAAAGGCGAATCAATGACATCCAGCAGGCCTCCAAATCCCGGCACGCTGGCTGAGGAATCCTTGACGGCGGCATCCCGCTTCAGCATCGATTCGGCCAAATCGCCCATCTGGCCCAGAATTCCAAATACGGCCCCGAAAATTGCCGCTGACATAACAGACATTATACCACAACACGCAGAAATACCAATAGAGACAATGGTCCCAAACAGAACTGCTCCGCCCAAGCCCTCCCATGTTTTTCCGGGGCTGATGCGGGGACAGAGTTTATGCTTGCCAAACAGCCGGCCAATCGTGTAAGCCCCTATATCAGAAGCTTTTACGGTAAAAATAAAGAACAATAAAACAACCGGCCCCCATAAAATGCGAACTCTTAAAATAAACCAGCACAGAAGTCCTAAATAAGCAATCGAAAAAAGAGATGCCCCGACATTTCGAATCGTGCCTTCAGTGCCGAATTTCAGCGCTTGTACGATAAACAGTGCCAGAAATGAAAATGCCAGCACATAGAAAGAATATATAAACTGAAAGCACAAACAGCCGGAAGCCAGCAGAATTGTTGCCGGTATTGTAACGCTTTTAAATAGGTGTGCGCCGGTGTTTTTTATCAAATTGCCAAACTCGAATTGTGCCGGTATTGTCAAGAGGGCAATTAACAGCGTAAAGAAGGGCGCTTGAACCGGCTTGTCTGGTACGGCTTCCAGCAGCGAACCGTCCAGCCAGCCGTCAAACAGGATCAGGCCCACGAAAAATACCGTCATCACTGTTCCAAAGATAAGTCGATATTTAAGCATAGTCAGCCCTGTGACGAGAAATTCGGCTTGATGTCGCCGAAGCGCCGCTGCCGGCCGGCATAAGCCAAGATGGCCTTATTCATCTCTTCAGGTGTAAAATCCGGCCAGTAGGCGCTGGTTACATAGAACTCTGCATACGAGACCTGCCACAGCAGAAAATTGCTGATGCGAAGCTCGCCGCTTGTACGCACTACCAAATCCGGGTCTTTCCATCCGGCGGTGTAAAGATGATTGCTGATATCCTGTTCATTGATGGAGTCCGGCTCAATGGAACCGTCTTTGACCTTGCGGGCCAAGGACCGGACGGCATCGACAATCTCTGCCTGTGAGCCGTAGTTCAGTGCCAAGCCCAGAATCATACCGGTATTGGCGCTGGTGGCAGCAATGGTGTCATCCAATGCTTTCAATACCGTTGGCGGAAGGGGCTCCCGCCGGCCCAGATGCGCCAGACGCACATTGTTTTCCATCAAACTGGGCCGTATCCCCTCAAGATAAGCCGCATACAAATACATCAAAAAGTCCACTTCCTCGCGAGGACGCTTCCAGTTCTGCATGCTGAAGGAATACAGCGTCAGATATTCAATGCCGCTATCTACGCAATGCTGGGCAATGACTTTTACAGTCTCGGCTCCTTTCTCGTGTCCGCGATACCGCGGCAGTCCCCGTTCTAGTGCCCACCGCCCGTTGCCGTCCATGATGATGGCGATATGGCGGGGTACAGCATCCGGATGGATGCCCAGCCGCTGTGCTGTCTGCTTGCGTTTCTCTTCAACCGTTTGATGATCCTTCATACCGGATTTCTGAAGATGGCCTGACTTCGTTTGGGCCCCACACCCACCATCGTAACGGGGACACCGACAATGGACTCAACCGCTTTTATATAATCTTTGACCGGCTGAGGCAGCGCTTCATACTCACGAATAGTTGACAAGTCCTCATTCCAGCCGTCCAGCGTTTGGTAGATGCATTCAGCTTCGGCCAGTTCCTCGACGCTGGCGGGGAAAAAAGTGGTTTCCTTTCCGCCGATTTTGTAGGCTCTGCACAGCTTGATTTCCCTCATTCCGGCCAAAGTATCCAGATGCATCATTGCGATCTCGCTGACGCCGCCCAGCTTGACGGTATAGCGTACGGAGACTGCATCAAACCATCCGCAGCGCCGCGGGCGTCCGGTGGTCGTGCCGTATTCATGCCCTTTTTCACGGATGCGGCTGCCGATTTCGTTGTCCTGCTCCGTTGGGAAAGGCCCTGCCCCGACGCGTGTAGCATAGGCCTTGACCACACCGATAAACCGGTCTACCCGTGAAGCCGGAACGCCGCTTCCCGGCCCCAGCCCCAGAGCGCTGGCATTGGAACTGGTAACAAAGGGAAATGTTCCGTGGTCCAAATCCAGCAGCGCTCCCTGTGCGCCTTCAAAAAGAATATTCCGGCCGGCGTCCAGTGCCTCGTGCAGATAGCGTGTGGTGTTGCAGATAAACGGTTTGAGAACGCTGCTGTAATGAAGACATTTTTCATAAATGGCATCAAACGCCAGCGGTTCAGCCCCGTAAAGTGCTCCAAACAGCTTGTTTTTATGGTCGATAATAGTCTGCAGTTTGTTTTTCAATACCGTATCGGGCCGGCACAGGTCAGCCATCCGCAGCGCATAAACGCGTCCCACTTTGTCGGCATAGCAGGGACCAATGCCCCGGGCGGTTGTACCGATTTTATTTTTGCCCATAGCCGCTTCGCGAAGCTGGTCTTCAAGCTTGTGATAGTCCAGAACAATGTGGGCATTTTCGCTGATAAAAAGCCGTCCTTCCATATGAATGTGCTGGGCTTTGAGCCCGTTGATTTCATCGATAAGCACCCCCGGGTCAACAACAACTCCGTTGGCAATAACACAGGCGGTTTTCTCCCGCACGGCACCGGACGGCATCAGATGGAGGGCAAATTTGGTATCCCCGATAATAACAGTATGCCCCGCATTGGCCCCGCCGCCATAGCGAACGACGATATCTGCATTTTGGGCCAGAATATCGACGACTTTGCCTTTGCCTTCATCGCCCCACTGCAACCCCACCACACAGCAATTCATAGTACTCCTTTATAAACAAGCTCGGCCTCGATCCGATTTTTAAGATGAACAATCATTGGTCAGCAAAACCCGCAACAAAGCGTCTCCCTGCCGAATACCGGAGCTTATTGGATTTTGGCTGCAATATAATCCAATACCGCAGGCAAATTGTCGTACATGCGGTCGCTGAGTTTTAACTGACGACGCTGACCTTGGTCGTTGTAGGTTATCACAAAAAAACCTTTGGAAGAAAAATGGGTTTTATTGATTTGTTCTATTGCATCATAAGCGATGCTTAGACGGCCGCAGCGAAGCGCGGTGTCATCGGCAATGATTTTTCTGCCTCGAATGGCTGCCAGATAAATGGCCAGCACAATGCCTCCGCCAATTATAAACGGCGGGGCTTTGCGGTTGAAATTCAGCGTGCTGTCCGGCGAGCCGTCCTGCTGGGTATGCTTGGCGATAAAAGCAGCATTGTGGTATCCGTCATAATAAAACCAGATGCCCAGTCCTATCAGCAGCACAGCCATAATCAGCAGATTGTTCTTTTTGTAGCGGCTTAAAGGTGCTTCTACAGCCATTGTGCTTTTTGCCTCCATAGAATCAGCGTCGTTGAGCAATTGCATTATTAAGCGGCTGAACAAAATGCGGAATGATTTTGTCAAACATCAGGTTTTCAGCAATCCGGCACTGTTCCCGAAACGACGCCAGTGTGTCAAACGGAGGCGACGAAAGCGGATACCGGCGCACGGAAAAGTAGAGGCTGATGGGTTCATCGGATTTATACTTCTCGCTGCGCACATCGTAGGCGGTCGTTCGGGATTCAATCGCCACACGGGCCTGCAGCCGGCAGTCGTCCGACAGGGCAATGATAACAGATGGACAGCAGCTTATGGCCCGGACCTGGGGCATTTCAAACAGCGTCCCGAAGCTGGAGGTATTCAGCAGCGCTGCAGCGATAACCTCATCATGGTTGCCCTGATAATCAAAATCCAGTCCGAATGTAATGTCCAGTGAATCGATATCCAGCGGACTGACACCCAGCATATAGGGAATCAGCTCCAGCACTTGGGCGTGCAGGGCATAGGCCTGTTCGAGCGAATCCGGATCTGCACAGCCGGCGGTGATACGGTCTGCTTCCAGCCCAACCCACTGGATACGCTGCCCTTGAGACTCCTGCTCCAGAACATATTCGCCGCCGTCGCGACGCGAAAAATTGTTCATTTCTGGGTGCAGTCTCTGAAGCCGCTCAAAAAACGCAAGAATGGTCTCCCGGCTGGAAGGAAGTTCCAGCTGGGTTGTCACACATAATTCCAAAAACAGGCCGTCACAAAACGACCCGAAACTGTTTGCCATAAAAAAGTCTCCTAAAAAACCTAATAACTCTATTATGGCAGAAAAATTAGTCAATTACAAGAAGGAAAACTTCTTATAAAGCAGGTGAAAATCAACTTGCCGGAGATGGCTATCCATAATATCTCTATTAGAAAGCCCAGCCGGAAAGAGATTATTGGGTTTCTTTCTGGCTGATTTCAGCCAAAATCGCCCCGATGACGCTGAAAATCGAAAGTGCAAATCCCCGCCAAATCAGCGGAACAAGCACCTCTGTTTCGATATTCCAATTCTGTTCCAGTGCCCATGCAGCGATAGAATAGCCAATGCCGGTTAGAAGGCCTGCCGATGCTGCCGACAGAATACGCTTGCCCCGTGCCAATCCGCCGGCAAAACGGCTTACAGCCCATCCGACTGCTAACGGAATAAAAACAATCAGGCAGAAAAGAGGCTTAATAAACCAGAGATTGTCTTTTTCAGGTACCCTGCCGGTTTTGCAGTATCCATAGTGAGCAGCACTCAACACATAAACAGCCAAAAGTACACAGGGAATGATATGCCACAACCGAACCGGCAACGAGCGGCGTATTTCGCTGATGCAGCGCATCCGGCGGCGTATGGTCAGCGGCCAGTTGTAGAAAAGACAAAAGATCCAGTGTTCCAGCAAGGCCCCGCGCTCTCCAAAAACCGGGACAATATGAACCGCGTCGGTAGCCCAATGGGCTGCCATAAATCGGGCCAGCGCAGGATAGCGATAAGTCATTTGTATGGGGAAGGCCAAGTATCCTACATACTTAAAATAGCTTAAAAAAAGAGCGATATTGTAGTCTTTGAAATTCCTGTCCCGTATTGCAATAACCGTTGTATAAAGACCGCGGCAGAATGAACCGGGTGAAATGGGAATCACTTGGAACAGGACCAAAATTCCCGCAACAGCGGCTGCTCTTTCAGCATCGGGCATATTGGGGTGAGTCCAGTAAAACAGGGCAGCTACCGCAACCGAGACAATCTGGGTAACCGGCAGCGTCATTAAATGGACTACTAAACTGATCAGATATTTTTGTATAAAAGGTTCGTTAAGTTGTGAGAGAATCGTTGAAGCATCCTCATCGCTTAAAATATGCTTCTTCTGCCCCTGCCGAACCATATCCCGCAGCCATTGTTCACGCAGAGAGGCATTGAAATACAGCTGAATCGGCCGCACAAATACAAAATGCAGTTTGTTTTGAAGTACTTTTGGATCGGTTATTAACCGATGGAGACCGGCCGGCAGGACCGACAGCGGCAGGTGCAGTAGAAAAAGAACAGGGGAGTTGAAAACAGCAATCGCATTGTCTTCACCCAATCGCCCGCTTCTATGCCACTGGATTAGCATTTCAGCCATGCGGCCTTTAACAGACCGATAAAAATAGCTGCAGTCGGTCAACAAACTCTTATAATGCTTTCGCCAGTCTGCCTTTGCCCAAAGCCGGCGGCATAGTTTGCCAATAAAAGGAATCAGGCCGAGCAGGAGAAAGACAATGGTTTTTAGAGGAGAGTTTCTGAAAATATCTTCAGCATCAATAAGATTTTGCGTTTTCCACCCCGTAACCGCGCTGTCTAATATCTGTCCCCAAAGCCGCCTGTCATACAGCAGGCGAAAATGATTATGCGTGATGTCCGGAATTGAATCCCGATAAATTGACTCGCATTGCTTTAATTCACAAAGCAATTTTTCTGCATTCGGCAGAACATTTTTCAGGTCGGGATGCTGGGAAATATAATCCTCGAGTTTTTTTATATTTCCCCTGTCAAATTGAACCAGCGAGCCGCGTTTGATTCCCTGCCAAATCAGCTTGAAATCCCCCGGACTCATTGGCCCAACGGCAAGCAGCGTCAATCCCGCCCGAAAATCAACGGCGGTCAAGCCCTTGCTGGGCTCGGCATTTGTATCGATTCGTTTCAGGACATTGGGCTGGCTTTTACAGGTCGTCCATTCGTACTGCCGGGCAAACTCGTAAGCGCCAATCTCGTGCAGCAGTTTAACAAACTCCGTCATAAACATATATTTAGAGCGGTATTCAGGAGAGCCCAGAACAGTTAAATCGACGGATTTGCCTTTTTTCCATCGATTCAGCTGGTCCAGATGGTCGTCTACTTCCAGCCGCCATGTCCGGCCGTCAATCCAATCGCTGATTTCGCCGCAGCTGCCTAATTCTGAATCAACAAAGGTGCCGTGGATGTCATTGACGCAAAGGGGGTCATTAAATCGAATCTGGGCAGCAGCACGGATCAATTTCTGCCATAGTGCCCCGGCTCGGGCTGCCGCGGGATTGACCTGCAGTTGAAATGGGCCTTGAAAACCGACAGCATATAAAAAATTCCTGAAAAAACGCGACCCTGCAGAAGGAGGAATTAATATTTTTAACGCATAACTTTTTCCCCGCACCAGTGCAGCGGCACGATCCACAGATTTTCCATCTGCACAAATGTCATCCAGATGGACTTTATAAACCTGACCGGCAAAACCGCCCCCGACGAATCTTTCAACACACAAGCGCACTTGAATAACCGGTCCCGGTTCAATTGGATTGAGGTCATAGCATAAAACCGTCCCAGCATCGTAATGTGCGATCCGCATCGGACGGTATAAGCTGCACTTTTGAAAGTCGGCCTCAAGCTGACGGCAAACCTGAATCGAGTAATCGCAAGCCATTGAGTGCTCCATATTAAAACAAAGGCGGCCTAAACCGCCTGTAAAATTGTCTGCATGGGCTTTTTATCGACACATAACTTATTTTGCTTCAATAGTTTATCCGAAAAAGGCAGGCAGAAAACGGCGTAAAACGATAAACACGGCCGCTGCATATACTGCGGCCATCAGGTCGTCGGCCAAAATCCCATACCCCCCTTTAAGTTTTTCTAACTGTTTGCAAGGAAAGGGCTTGAAAATATCAAACAGCCGAAACAGAACGAATCCTGTAACACCTGCGTTACAGATTTTTGCCGGATTCAATAGAGTAATTGCCAGCATCACTAATGCTTGCCCGGCCGCCTCATCTGCTACGACTTCCGGCGGGTCTTTTTTTCCTGTTATTGCTGTCATTTGTGGCCCATACTCTATGCATACCCATGTTCCCAATGCAGCCAGTAATGCCATAACATACCAATTGGCGGAAGGATACACGTATCCCAAAAGGAGGTATAACAATACCGACGCCAGTGAACCAAACGTTCCCGGCGCTGCAGGCAGCTTGCCAAGCCCAAAAACTGTTGTCAGCAATTCTTCTTTTGTCATCTGCTTCCAACGAACATAATATGCTGAAATATACTTTTAGAAAGAATAGTTTTTTTATGTTTTTTCATCGAAAAGGGGAACTTTTCGCACAATCTGGAGTATTTTTTATTATAGCAGACAAAAAAACAACAAAAAAGCGGTTCGTGTTTGACGGATTTGGGTTTTTTGATACTATAAGCACAAAATTGCCGAAATAGTAACCATTGAATTGTCCTGCAGGTATGAAAGTGCGTTATGGAGTGCCCGTGAACCCCAGGAGTGTATGGTTTTTTATCCTGTTCGTTTATATTCTGTCCCTGTCGTTATCTGTACAGGGTCAGGAAGAGCTGTCTATTAGTGTATCCACCCCAACCATTCCACTAGAGACAGAAGAGGCGTCCGCTCGACAATTGCGGATTTACCGCGAAACTCTGTTTCAGGGCAGCACAGAAGATGTCCGTGTGGATGCTGCAGTCGGCCTGCTCCTGCAGAATAATGCCCAAAGCCGGGATATTCTTATTTCTGCTCTGAAAGCGGAGGAAAATCCTCTTGCTCGTCAGGCTGTATGCAAGGCATTGATTAAAAGCCGCGGCTTGAGTCAGACTATAAGTGCCAAAGAGATATTTCTCGAACCCCTGATGGGGATTTTGCAAGGCAAATCGCCTGAACAGGCGGAATTGGCTGCGGAAGCTATGCTGCTTTTTGATTATGCCGAGATTGCAGGGCCAATCAGGCAGCTTCTTGATAATAAAGAAGTTAGCACGCCGATTCGATGCAATGCCATTTATGCTCTGCAAGTGCGGCCGGAACCGATTGCTTTGCGCAGCTTGATCGGACTTCTGGATAATCCAGACTCCGATATAGCCAAAGCAGCTGAAGCGGCCCTGCAGGAGGCCTTCGGCATCCCCGTTGGCACCAGTCGAACGGTGTGGGCAGATATTTTGATTGAGCTTCAGCGAAAAAGCCCTGAAGATATAAGACGCGAACGTCTGCTGCGGCAGGAAATGAAGCTGCGGGAAGTACAAGCCGAAAGCGCTCGGTGGCAAAAATTGTATTTATCTTCGCTGGATAA
>Ga0209407_1004281_pt1 | contig 11733 bp, 10 predicted proteins | sample AD_JPNHG3_MetaG_FD_184410 | JGI IMG/M metagenome (GOLD analysis project Ga0209407, IMG submission 184410) | Active sludge microbial communities of municipal wastewater-treating anaerobic digesters from Japan - AD_JPNHG3_MetaG (SPAdes) (version 2) | ecosystem: Engineered > Bioreactor > Anaerobic... | reverse complement strand
CAAATTAATTAAAAATTTATTTTGGAAGGGTGCCGGAGTGGTTTAACGGAACGATCTGGAAAGTCGTGCCTTCGTAAGAGGGCTCGTGGGTTCGAATCCCACCCCTTCCGCCAATATTCAATTTCAGAGTTTTTAAAGGTTCTTGCCTCGCCCTCGCTTCGCTCGGGCTCGGCAAAAGCCACGATTTTATAGGGATTTTTGAAATCAAAAAACAATTTTCGCTCCAGAATTTGGAGGTTCGAACCAATCTTTTTTAGAAAATCGCGACTTCGTTCGCGATTTTCTTGCAAAGCGGCAATTTTGCTTTGTTTTAAGGAATTTATGAATTTGATAGCGGGTTCGAACCGATTATCGCTTTTTTGTTCAAAAGCAGTTAATTTGTTTTTCAAAATCTGTTTTTGATCAACAAATTTGTTTTTGACTTGTCGGTATTCTTCCAAAGACAATGCGTTTTCCAGATAAGCATTCATCAGTTTGTCCAGTTTTTGGTCAATAGCTTTTATCTCTTGTTCAATCCTTTGAGCAAAAAAACGCGATGATTGGGCTTTTTGTTCCTTTTCTTTTTCAAGTTCTTTTACCATCCACTCAGCCCAATCATCGGGCAAAGAAACTTTTTGAATTTCTTTTTTGATTTGTTCTGCGATTGTCTCCTCGCGAACATATCTTTGAGAACAAGGGATTTTCCTTTTGGTGCATCGTAGATAATTGTGTCCTTTTTGGGTTTCAGTAGTGATAAAGCAGCCGCATTCTCCGCAACGAAACATTCCTCGGTAGAGGTATGGTTTTAATTTTCTTGTCCTTGGCTTACTTTTTCGTTTCATCGCTTCTTGCACTTGGTCAAAAAGTTTCTTTGCAATAATCGGTTCGTGTTTTCCTTCATAGTATTCGCCATTGTATCTCATCATCCCGTAGTAAAAAGGATTTTGAAGAAGATATTGATAATTGGAGACAGAAAGCAATTTGCCTTTTCTTCCTCTCAATCCTAAATCGTTGATAATCTTTCGGAGTTCTTTAAGTGTGTATTTTCCGGTGGCATAAAGCTCAAAGGCTTTTTTAATAAGTGACGCCTTTTCCTTGTCTATGTAGATTTGTTTTGTCTTAGTGTCGTTGAGATAACCAAGAGGGGCCATTTGCGGCCATAATCCTTGTTTTAATTTTTGCCGATGTCCTCTTTTGATATTTTCCGAAAGATTATCAATGTAATATTTTGACTGCCCAAAAGCTATACTTAACATAAATTTTCCTTGCGGAGTGGGATCAAACCAAAAAGTCGGGAATTTTAGCTCTTTGATAATTCCGGTATCAACAAGGTAAATTATCTGCCCACCATCAACTGAATTTCTGGCAAGTCGATCGGGGTGCCAAGCTAAAATCCCTTCTGCTTCGCCGGCCTCAATCCTCTTTAGCATTTCGGCAAAAATAGGTCTTTCCGGTTTTTTAGCGGTTTGTTTTTCTACAAGAATATCAACAATTTCCAGATTTTCTTTTTTCGCTAATTCCTTGAGTTCTGCAATTTGGTCCTGAATACTTCTTACTTGCCGATCTTCTGAATCAGTTGACTTGCGGGCATAGATGAAAAATTTTCTGGTTTTATTATCTTTTTTCATAATCACTTTTGGGCAGTTAGTCCCGCTTCGCGGGACAAATTGCCGCTTTGCGTTCCGCCTTTGGCGGAACAAAAAAGATTGGTTAATAAATTTTTCAATTTATATTCGCCTTCGGCGAACCGAACCTCCAAATTCTTGAACGAAAATTGTTTTTTGATTTCAAAAATCCCTATAAAATCGTGGCTTTTGCCGAGCCCGAGCGAAGCGAGGGCGAGGCAAGAACCTTTAAAAACTCTGAAATTGAATATTGGCGGTGTCTTTTGGATAAAATTCGAACCTATTTTGAACAAAATCCCGATGCTGATTTCTGACATGTGCGTCTCCTTCGGCGACGCACACCCACCCACCACCCAAAGAGGCGGACGGGCAAAAATTCCTTCCCCCCAACCCTCTTCCTTTTTGCCCGCCATGCCCGCTTCGCGGGCGAGTCGATGATTTTTAGGAAAGAAAAAGGGTAAATGCCTTTGTCCCAGCCCTCCCGTGCGCGGGCATTTAATAAAATTTTTTGCTCCCTTAATTTTCTTTACTTTTTGAAAAATTTTTGTTATCATTGTAATAGATTAAGAAAGTTTTAAAACTATTACTTAAATTATAGTAATATATTACAATGGAGTCAAATAATAAATCCATTATTGCTGAAAATATAAAGAAATACCGCCAAAAATTGGGTATTTCTCAAGACCGGCTATCAAAATTAGCCGATGTTACTTATAACACGATTATTAAAATTGAATCGGGGGCAAATAAAAACCCGACCATTGAAACATTGGCTAAAATTGCCAAAGCGTTAGGCGTCGGTGTAGATGATCTAATTAACAAATAAAACTATGAATACAATTTCAAATAAACAACCCTATCAGGAGTTTTTAAAAAGATTGAAAACATTGATAAGTAAAAATCCAAGGCTTATTAAAATTACTTTAAGCAATATTTTTACCATGAGATTGGTCGGAAATAAAACTCATGGAGATTTAGCAGAGATTGCGCTTGCTGAATTTATTAATCAGTATATGTATGATTACAAATCTGAACATATAGGGAAACAAAAATTTCGAGCAAAAGAATTCGAGGAAGATATAAAAGTAATTAATGAAATCAACAAGGAAGAATTTTTGATAAGTATCAAGGCTTATGGACATGGACCCCTTCAGCTGTCAACAGATAAACAATTTAAAATGTTCCCTAAATTGAAGAAAATTTTCGGTAAAAAAGTGAGAATTCGAGGTAATAATAAAATTTCACAACTTTTAGAAAGTGAAGAATTTTCTACATTGAATCATTTAAATGTTTTACCTTTGATTTATGATGAGAAAAATAAAAGATGTAATATCATGGTTTTTGACTTAGAGAAAGCAAAACGAGAGGCAGAAACTATAAAGTTAGAAGCCGAAGGAAAAGGAAGAAAGTATCCAACTTTTAGATTCTACAATGCTAAAGGAGATTATATTTGCGAAGTCAGGTATGGCGGGAAAGATGCAAATGCGCTTCAGCGTGGGTTTTGGACACATGCACAGCATGGAGAGAAATACTTCGACAGTTTAACCGGAGGGTGGATAGACTATTCTGACAACGAAGTATTAGTTAAACTTTTTAGATATGCACTAGTTTCTTCTCAACAAGGGCACAATGAAGCGATAACTATGCTAGCAAAGGATATAGAAAAATTAAAAAGCGGACAAAATTAAAATATGCAAAGTATTATGCTAAATAAAAATTTATTTAATGAGATAACTTTTGAGAACATAGAAACAGAAGGAGTAAAGTACGCCGGCTCCAAAGATAAAATCATTCCTTATATTTTAAAAATTGCTTATAAATTAAAACCCAAAATAGTTTTTGATGGATTTAGCGGCACAACAAGAGTTTCTCAAGCATTTGCTAAATTAGGATATAAAGTCATATCCAATGATTTCGCTATCTGGTCAAAAGTTTTTGCTACCTGTTATCTCTTAAATAAAAAAAACAAAGAATATTATCAGAAAATCATTGACCATCTAAATAAGTTGCCCGGAAAATTTGGTTGGTTTTCAGAGAATTACGGAGGCGACCCAAAGAAAGATGGACCAAAAAGGCCGTGGCAAATTCATAATACAATGAAGTTAGATGCCGTTAGAGAGGAAATAGATAAAATTTCAAAAGGTGAAATTGAAAGGTCTGTTTTGCTAACGAGTTTAATTTTAGCGCTTGATAAGGTAGATAGCACGGTCGGACATTATTCTTCTTATTTAAAAGAATGGTCGCCAAGATCATACAAAACTATGGTATTAGAAGTACCTAATTTTATTATTAGTTCCCAAAAACACGAAGTATATCAGGAAGACATCTTTAATTTAGCTCCCAAAATAAAGGCTGATTTAGCTTATTATGATCCTCCCTATGGTTCCTGTAATGATAAAATGCCACCTTCTAGAGTAAGGTATTTAGCTTACTATCACATATGGACTACTATTATTAAAAATGATAAACCAAAGTTATTCGGTACAACAAATAGACGGTTGGATAGTTCAGACAAAGTTAGTTATTCTCCATTTGAAGATTTTCGAAAAAATGAAAATGGAGAATTTATAGCCGCTGGAGCAATTGAAAAGTTAATAAAGATAAGTCCCTCGAGATATATTATATTCTCATATAGTTCTGGTGGACGAGTACCATTTAGTGAACTCGTTAATATTTTCTCCTCAAGTTCAAAAATAGTGGAGATTCAAAAAATTGATTATAAACAAAATGTAATGAGTTTTATGCGTTGGACAAATGAATGGGTTAGAGAAAAAGAGGAACCGCATAAGGAGTATTTATTCTTATTAGAAAAATAAATTTTAGTTTTAAATTTAGATATGCAAAATAAAATTAGACATCTGGAATTTATTCAAAACATAATTAATAGAATGGCTAATAATTCTTTTATAATAAAGGGTTGGGCTATTACTTTAGTCGCTGCTTTGTTTGCTTTATCCTCAAAAGATACCAACAAAAATTACATTGTAATTTCTTTTTTACCAGTTATTGTCTTTTGGATTTTAGACGGATATTTTTTATCCAGAGAAAGAGCATTTCGATGTTTATATGACAAAGTAAGAAATTTAGATGATAAGGATATAGATTTTTCCTTAGATATTTCAGAATTCAAAGATCGAAAAAATAATTGGTTTTTGTCGATTTTTTCGCATACAATTTTATTTTTCTACGCCTCTTTGATAAGTGTTATGTTGATAGTTTCATATTTAATCAATTAAAATATGGCTAGACGAGTATTTTTTAGTTTTCATTACGAAAGAGATGTTTGGCGAGCAAGTCAAATTAGAAACAGCTGGGTAACAAAGCCAGATAGAGAAACTGCTGGTTTTTGGGATGCTGCGTCATGGGAAGCAGTAAAAAGACAAGGCGAAGAGGCAATAGAAAGATGGATTAACAATCAGCTAAACGGTACTTCTGTAACAGTGGTTTTAATCGGTGCTGAGACAAGCGAAAGAAAATATGTTAATTACGAAATCAAGAGAAGTTATGAAATTGGGAATGGTATGTTAGGAATCTATATTCACAATATGAAGGACCAATTTAGAAGAACAGACATAAAAGGAAAGAACCCATTTGATAATTGGTATATAACTAGAAATGGCCAAAAGATTTATCTTTCATCTTTTTACCGCACTTATGACTGGATTTATGACGAGGGATACAAGAACTTAAGCGATTGGATAGAAAGAGCTGCAAAAGATGCCGGAAGATAAAATCATCGACTCGCCCGCGAAGCGGGCATGGCGGGCAAAAAGGAAGAGGGTTGGGGGGAAGGAATTTTTGCCCGTCCGCCTCTTTGGGTGGTGGGTGGGTGTGCGTCGCCGAAGGCGACGCACATGTCAGAAATCAGCATCGGGATTTTGTTCAAAATAGGTTCGAATTTTATCCAAAAGACACCGCAAATTGTTAATTGTGGAGTTTTTTGAAAATTATTCCTTTATTCCCATCATAATCAGTGAAAAATAGCCGAAGTTCTTTTTGAAAACTATTTTAAAAATAGTAAAATAAGAATAATATAGACAAATAATTAAAGTAAATTCAAAAATTATGGAGAAAGCCAACTGGCATCATTTATATATAAATGATGTAGCCCAAATTTTAAATACAGATCTTCAGCGAGGCTTATCAGAAGAGGAAGCAAAAAATAGGTTAAAAAAATATGGCTTTAATAAATTACCCGAAGAAAAGCCTTTATCTCGTCTTAAAATATTACTCGATCAATTTAGCAGTCCGCTAGTTTTTATTTTAGTTATTGCTGGAATTATTTGTTTAATTATTAATGAAACAACAGATGCTATTGTAATTTTTAGCGCGGTAGTTTTAGATGTTGTTGTTGGATTTTTTCAAGAAAATAAGGCCAGTCAAATTTTAATGTCTTTGAAAAAAGTTATAAAACACGAAGCTGAGGTTTTAAGAGATGGCCATTTAAAAGTTATAGATTCTACTTTAATAGTTCCCGGAGATATTGTGATTCTAAATGCTGGCGACAAAGTACCGGCTGATGGATTACTATTTGAAGCTTACGAATTAACCACTAATGAAGCAGCTTTAACAGGAGAATGGTTATCGGCTCATAAGGCGCCTGGCCGTTTGCCGCAATCAACACCTTTAGCCGATAGAGATAATATGGTTTATATGGGAACCATAGTTGAAAATGGTAAAGGAAAATTTGTAGTAACAGAAACAGGTATAAATACAGAAATTGGCAAAATTGCCAGAATGATTCAAGAGACCAAAGAAGAAAAAACTCCTTATCAAAAAAAACTGGCTAATTTTTCTAAAATAGTAGGAATTATAATATTATTTATTTGTGCAGGTATTTTTATTGAAGGAATGCTAACCGGTGGAAATTTTGTAGAAATGTTTGTAACATCAATAGCGATAGCTGTAGCGTCTATTCCAGAAGGATTGCCGGTGGCAATGACTGTTATTTTGGCCGTAGGAATGCAGAGGATTTTAAAAAAAGGAGGGCTGGTAAAAAGATTGGCCTCGGCTGAAACATTAGGAAGCACTTCGATAATTGCCACCGACAAAACCGCCACCTTAACCGAAGGAAAAATGACCCTAAAAGAAATAATTCCTACGATGTCTAATGCTAAATCCGAAGAAGAGAATAATAAAGTTATATTAAAAGCAGCAGCGCTCACATCAGAAGCCTTTATTGAAAATCCAGAAGAAGCAAAAGAGAATTGGATTATTAGAGGGCGGCCAACCGATAAGGCATTATTAGAAGCTGGTATTGAGGCAGGAATAAATAAACAAGATTTTGAAAAATATAAATTATTAGAGTTGCCGTTTAATTCGAAACGCAAATATAATGGAGCAATTTATAGTGAAAATAGACAACAGGTTTTATATATTTGTGGAGCGCCAGAAAAATTATTAAATGTTTGTAATTTAAATGAAGAAGAAAGAAAGCAATTAGAAAAAAAGTTAGAAGAATTAACCAAAAAAGGATTAAGGATTGTCTCTACCGCTTATAAAACTTTAGAAAATATAGACCTCAATAAAATTAAAATAGAAGAGGAACTAAAAAACTTAACCTTTATGGGTTTTATTAGTTTAGAAGATCCAATTAGAAAAGAAGTCAAAGATGCAATGAAAATTTGTCGACAGGCTGGTATGAAGCCAATTATTGTAACTGGCGATCATAAACTAACAGCAATGGCAGTGGCAAAAGAATTGGGATTTGAAATAAAAGAAAAGAATATTTTAGAAGGAAAAGATTTAGATAAATTATCTGATATAGAATTTGAACGAGTTTTAGACGACATCCAAATTTATGCCCGAGTAGAGCCGAGACATAAAATGAGAATTGTTGCTGCTTGGCAAAAAAGAGGAGAGGTAATAGCAATGGTTGGTGATGGAATTAATGATGCTCCGGCTTTAAAAAAAGCAGATATAGGAGTAGCTGTGGGATCAGGCACCGAAGTAGCAAAAGAAGCGGCTGATCTAATTTTATTAAATGATAGTTTTTCAATTATTGTTGCAGCAGTAGAAGAAGGAAGGGGCATTTTAGACAATATCAGAAAAGTTGTTACTTATTTAATGTCTGATTCTTTTACTGAAGCGATTTTAATTGGAGTAAGTATTTTTGTTGGAACTCCTTTGCCCATCACTGCTGTTCAAATTTTGTACATAAATTTAATAGAGGATGGTTTACCAGACATGGCTTTGGCTTTTGAGCCTAAAGAAAAAGATTTAATGCAACAAAAACCCCAGCGACATGATGTACCTTTATTAACCAAAGAAATGAGAGATATTATTTTTATTGTTGGTTTAATTACTGATTTAATTCTTTTGGGCACCTTTTTCTTTCTTCTTCAACAAAATTACGAACTTGATTATTTAAGGACAATAATCTTTGCGATGTTAGCAATTGATTCTATTAGTTATGTTTTTTGCTGTAAAAGTTTAAGAAAAAACATTTGGCAAACAAACCTCCTCAATAATAAACTTTTATTAGGAGCTTGGGCTTTTGGCATTGTGGCTTTAATAGCTGCAATTTACTTCCCTCCTTTAAATGTATTTTTAAAAACCACACCCCTTCATTTAGATAGTTGGAAAATTATCATTGGAATGGGATTGATAAACATTGTCTTAATTGAATTTGTTAAATGGATTTTTATTCGTAATGGGAAAACTCAAGAATAAAAAATAAATTTTTTAAAAAAGTTCTTATTTTCCCATAAAAGAGTTAAAAACAAACAATGAAGCAACAATTCAAAGAAAAAGTTTATCGAGTGGTTTTTTCTATTTCTAAAGGAAAGGTTTTAAGTTATAAAGAAGTAGCTAAAAAAGCTGGTAATTCGAATGCCTGCCGTGCGGTAGGTAATATTTTAAATAAGCACAAAATTAAAAAATTGCCGTGTCATCGTGTTATTAAATCCAATGGAGAAGTTGGTGGATATCGTTGGGGTAGCAAGAAAAAAATAGCGCTTCTTAAAAAAGAAGGCGTAAAAATTGATACAAAAGGAAGAATTATTATCAAATAAACAGCAACTTATTGTTCAGTTAGGATGATTTTGATAACACAAGGAAAAATTCTTAAAATAAGAAAACCTCGCGTGTTATTAGATTGTATTAAATAAAAACATAATTACCGCGATGATAAAAAAGCAGAACTTTTATAGTTTTTTTATTTTTGCTTTTTGATATCGAAAATAAAAACGACAGTTCTTAAAACTATTTAAAAACAACAGAAACGTTGTTTAGAGTTTAACTATTATAAATAATGAGCGGGAGACGGGACTTGAACCCGCGACCTTCTCCTTGGCAAGGAGACGTTCTGCCTCTGAACTACTCCCGCAGAACTATAAGAGTATAATTAATGTGCCTCGGGAGGGAATCGAACCCCCGACGCTCCCGATGCTTCGGGACGCTCTACCACTAAGCCGTTTTATTGTTTTATTAAAGAGGCAATTAATTAATTAATGTGCCTCGGGAGGGAATCGAACCCCCGACGCTCCCGATGCTTCGGGACGCTCTACCACTAAGCCGTTTTATTGTTTTATTAAAGAGGCAATTAATTAATTAATGTGCCTCGGGAGGGAATCGAACCCCCGACGCAGTGCTCTTCAGGCACTCGCTCTACCACTGAGCTACCGAGGCATTAATTAAAAAGATAAAAATTCATTCCTTCGTTTATTATTTTTTCAATAAACTTTCTACTTTTTTGTTTTTTAATAAATTTTTCTAATTTTAGAGCATCGGTTTTGTTTTTGCAAGGCATTATTTTTATTAAAATCCAAGGAATCCCGCTTTTTGTATAAGTCGTTGCTCCTCTATTGTGTTCATTAATTCTTGAGTTCGGATCGTTAGATGTGCCAATGTAATATTTCTTTGTTTTTTTGCTTTGGATAATATAAACAAAATACATTGTAATTTGAACCCCCGACGCTCCCGATGCTTCGGGACGCTCTACCACTGAGCTATCGAGGCATTAATTAAACAGCTCCATTTATTTTATGTATTTTTTTAAAATTTTCAACGAGCAATGAATTTAACGTGCGCGCTGAGGGATTCGAACCCCCGACCTTCTCTGTGTAAGAGAGACGCTCTGCCAACTGAGCTAAGCGCGCTTTTGACATCGGTTAGAGAAAATTTGCTTTTCAAGCCACCCTCTACTTATCTGATTTCAGCATTGAATTTATTTTTTAAGTTGATGATGATTTTTTCTATTGCTTTCCCCACCTCATCATTAGTTAGAGTATGATCTTCTGCTTGAAAGATTAAATGAAAACTTAGGCTTTTTTTATTTTCTGGTAAATTTTTCCCTTCATAAATATCAAAAAGATCAACATCAAAAATAATTTTTGGGTCACTTTGATAAATAATATTTAAAATATCAGACATTCGAATATCACGATTAACTAAAATAGAAATATCACGAATAACAGCAGGATATTTAGGCAATGGTGTAAATTCGTATTCTTCTTTGGATAATTGATATAATTTTTCTATATCTAATTCTGCTACCACCATAGGGATATCGTCGTTATATAAATAAGAGAGGCGAGGATTGATTTGGCCAATGTAACCAATTTCTTCTCCGTCTTTTATAATCTTAGCTGCTCGATTTTTGGCCAACCAATTAGTGTTAGCATCTACAAAAGTGATGTCAGTACAATTTAACCCTTCGGTTAATTGTTCGATCACGCCTTTTAATTCGAAAAATAGAGGATCACTCTGTTCGTCTTTACTTGATAATACAATGGCTAAACGCCATTCTTCATAGGGTCGAAATGGTGCTTTTTGGAATGTTTTACTAATTTCAAAAATTCTCACACTATCATAAAAACGCAAATTAGATCCGCCCGCTTTTATTAAATTAATTAAAAGCGTTGGCTGAAGATAGGCAAAGTCATTGCTAATCGGGTTTTCTAATGCAATCACATTTTTTTCTGGTATTTCGAAATTATCTAAATCTTTTTTTGAAACAAAAGAATAAGCATAGATTTCATCTATCCCTAAACCAATCAGAACACTTTTTACTTTATTGCGGAAAAGAGCTTTTTCATTAATGGGAGCGGGAAGGATAAGAGAGCGAGGTGCAATAGCCGGCGCTTTATTATAATCATAAAGGCGAAGAATTTCTTCTGATAAATCTTCAAATCTTTCAATATCAATTCGTTGAGGAGGAATTTCCAAAAACAGATTGTTGTTTGTTTTTTTTACAATTTTGAAATCTAATCGTTTAAAAGTTTTTTCGATAAACTTTTTATCAATAGTAAATCCAGCAAAATTATAAAATTGTTCAAAGTTAAAACCGAGGACTTTCTTGGAAATTTTAGTTGGGAAAACATCAATAATTCCATTTAAGATTTTGCCATTAGCTAATTTTTGAATTAAAGCAGCTACATAATTTAAGGCGTCAATAGTTAATGAAGGTGAAAGAATGCGTTCGAATCTCAAAGAAGCGTCGGTTACAATCTTTGTTATTTGTGAGACTCGGCGAATCAGCGCATGGTCAAAATTAGCGCTTTCTAAAACAATGCGTTTTGTGTTGTTATCGATTTCTGCTATTTTTCCTCCTTTAATTCCAGCAATGGCAAGAGGATTTTTAAGATCAGCAATAACCAAAATATTATCATTTAGCTCTACTTCTTTATCATCGAGCGTTGCTATTTTCTCTTTACTTAGACCTCTTCTAACTATGAGGGTTTTAATTTTTTCTCCCATCAATTTATCGTAATCAAATGCATGAAGAGGTTGACCCGTTAGAAGCATCACATAATTAGTAGCATCAACAATATTATTAATAGATTGAAGGCCGCAACTTTCTAATCTTTTTTTCAACCAATCGGGCGATTCTTTAACTTTCACGTCAAAAATAACGCGGCTACTATAACGCAAGCAGTCATTTTTATTTTGAACTTTAATTTGAAGAAAATTACTTGCCTTAAGCCTTCTGTCCTCTTTCAAATGAAATACCGGCGTTTTAAGAGGAGTATCAAGGATCGCTGATATTTCTTTGGCCAATCCCAAATGACCACTACTATCTGAAAAACGATTGGGTGGCAAATTGATGTCCATTACTATATCGCTATTATTTTTTTCTATCTTTTCAACTTCAAAACTTTTTAATGTTAAATTTTCCGCTAGTTTCTGA